>Ga0206910_1047_pt1 | contig 26055 bp, 24 predicted proteins | sample Alteio_BWOrgHeat_77_FD_152949 | JGI IMG/M metagenome (GOLD analysis project Ga0206910, IMG submission 152949) | Enriched cells from forest soil in Barre Woods Harvard Forest LTER site, Petersham, Massachusetts, United States -... | ecosystem: Environmental > Terrestrial > Soil > Temperate forest >... | reverse complement strand
AAAATGGGATGGCAGCACTTGGGCCGAAGTAGGGGGCGGCAGTGGCGCTTTGAATGCAAACAATGTTATCCGAGCCCTTTCCGCAGATGCCAGCGGGAACATATATGCAGCAGGAAATTTTACCGATGCTACTGGTCACTATTATGTTGCAGAGTACTCCCGTTCATCCGCAGCAGTTGCAAATATCCCCGGCTACCAGGATAAATTGCTTATCTACCCAAACCCTGCATCGAATAGTATCTATATACCATTAGGCCAGCCATCTGCAACAGCAGAAGTATCAATTAGCGATCTGCTTGGCAAAGAAGTTTATCGTGCTGCAATGCCTGGTGCAGGTATTGCAATTGATATTTCTAACTGGAACAACGGGATATATTTCTGCAATGTTTATGCTGATGGTATTAAAACCACGGAAAAATTTGTTGTGCTGCATTGATATCGGGATACCCCCTAAGGTTTTGGTGTATCGATAGTGGCTATGCATTTTAATTCAATAGCAATTGCCGTGGGCAATGAGTCTATGCCCACAGTAGTGCGGCAAGGTTGGTTTTCTTTAAAGTACTCTGCGTATATCTTGTTATAGGTTTGAAAATCGCGTTTCATATCAACCAGGAATACCGTGACATCTACGAGTTGATCCCAGCTACTGCCGCTTTCCTCCAGTATGGTACGCACATTATCGAATACGCTTTTGCATTGTTCAGCAAAATCGAACTCAATATAGTTGCCATGCTTATCGGTCTTAAGGCCCGGTATCTCGTCAGTACCAGCCTTACGCGGCCCCACGCCTGAAAGGAATAATAAATTGCCCACGCGTTTTGCATGTGGGTAAAGGCCTACAGGCTTTGGTGCTTTATCTGTCGAGAACTGCGTCATAAATTCAAAAATAAAAGGTCAAAATCAAAAAAATGCAAGATGAACTAATAAACTATGAACAAAGTACTACAATTCAATACATACATTCTTGGGTTCTGTAAAGAAGCGAAGCGCATCCCATCCGCCCTCCCTGCCCACACCACTGTTCTTGAAACCGCCAAATGGTGTACGCAGGTCGCGAAGCAGCCAGCAGTTCACCCATATGATACCGCTTTTTACATTGGCAGCCACCCGGTTTGCCCTCGATACGTCTTGTGTCCAGATAGTAGCGGAAAGCCCGTAGTCGCTGGTATTGGCGAGACGCAACGCTTCCTCTTCTGTTTTGAACGACTGCAAGGTAACAACCGGCCCGAATATCTCTTCCATATTGGTACGGCAATCGGGTCCAAGCCCTTCTATTATAGTAGGAGCTATGAAATAACCATTCTCGCACCGTCCGCCGGGATTCACAGAATGTCCGCCCAGCAGTATTTTGCCGCCTTCCTGTTTTGCCAGTTCTATGCAACTCATCACTTTATCAAAATGCATTTTGCTCACTACTGCCCCCTGGCTTATTTTCTCGGTCAGCGGATCACCTGCTGTAAGTTTTTGAGCACGCTCAATAAACTCTGCCTTGAATTTTTCATAGATACTTTCCTGCACCAGTACACGGCTGCCGCAAAGACATATCTGCCCTTGGTTGCTGAAGGAAGATTGCAGTGTTACCCGCATCATTTTATCCCAATTGCAATCTTCAAAAATGATATTGGGGTTCTTACCTCCCAGCTCCAACGACAATTTTTTGAACATAGGGGCTGCCGTAGCGGCTATATCTTTTCCCGCACGGGTGCTGCCCGTAAAGGATATTGCTTTAATAGAGGGATGGGCAACGATGGCACTGCCACAACCCGGCCCTGTGCCATGCAGTATATTCAATACACCATCGGGCAACCCGGCTTCTTTACATATCAGGCCCAGCAAATAGCCCGTCATTGGGGTCACCTCGCTGGGCTTGGAAACTACACAATTGCCCGCAGCCAGTGCAGGGGCTATTTTCCATGTAAAAAGATACAATGGCAAATTCCACGGCGAGATGCAACCCACTATACCAACCGGCTGACGAAGCGTATAATTGATGGCCTTGTCTTCCATATTATGGCTTTCGGTAGCAAAGTGCATTTGTCCAGTGGCAAAAAAACGGAAATTGCTGGAGGCGCGGGGAATGTCTACCCTCTTACTCAACCAAAGTGGTTTGCCATTATCATTGGTCTCGGCCAGCGCGAGTGCGTCAAGGTTCTGGTCTATAAGTTCCGCTATGCGGTTCAGTATCTTAAAGCGTTCTTCCGAAGACGTGATGCTCCAAACTTGAAAGGCGTTTCCCGCAGCCTTCACGGCCAGCTCCACATCGTGGGCATCGCTATCCGGTATGTGGCTATATACTTCGCCCGTAGCCGGGTTCACATTGGGGATATATTTACCATTCACAGGGGCCATAAACCCGCCACCTATATAATTGGATATTTTTTCAGGGGCATTCAAATTCATAGCCGCAAAGGTAGGGGAAATGGCTAATGTAATGAAAGACGCTTACCTGATAGAGGCTGTCCCCGCCCTATGCTTTATAACATAAATATCATACGAAAAAATATTACGGCGCTATAAATATTGTCCTTTTTTTATATTATTGTGACATGCAAAAAATATCACTAGTACTTATAGCCTTTTTATTCAGCGTCATCAGCCTTCATGCACAGGAACCACGAATTGAAAAAAGCGAAGCATTTGAAGAGCCTTCAGATGGCTGGAATAAAGTTTTTCAGTTAAAGAATGGTAACACCTTCTTTTTCCATTTCACAAAGAGAGATGGTATAGACGTAACTGTTTTTGATAAAAGCAGGAAACTGATCGCTAACAGGACCCTTACAAGTGAAGTTTGGAATCCCAACAAAATGAAGAATTCCATTGTTGAGGGTTTGTATGAAATAAATGGCGAGCCTGTTCTGTTCATCGTTCAGAGCGAAGGAAGAACACCTACCTTATACCGCATTCGCCTGAATCCTGAAACAGCAGAGATAGTGAAGGAGTCGGAATTGGGAAGTTTGCCCAAAACACATTTGTTCAAGACAAGCAAAGAGGAGAATGATATTTTTATTGAAAAAGACCCTCAGTCTGATAATTACGCCGTTATCTATTTCAACAGTTATGCAAGTGACAAGGACGAGCGCATAAGGGTTGTGCATTATAACGGAAAACATAAGGTTATAAACCGGGCTTATTACGAATCGCCGGATGATAACTTTAAGTATCTGAATTTCATAGGTGCAGTGGTGGATGGCGAGAAAAGTGTTTATTTATGTACCTATGGTGCGGGATCTGCAAAAGGAAAAGATGCCCATGTTTTTATATCAAGACTGGATGCCAAAGATTCTGTATTTTTTAACAGAACACTCGATTTTACAGAAGACTTTAAGGATACGAAGTCTGTGATGTCATACAACCGCAATAATAATACCATACAACTGCTCACCTTGTCGTATACATCGGGCAAAACTCATTTTCTCTCAGGTGGCAGAACAAATTATTACCTGGCCCTTATCAGTTATATTGACCCGGGATCGCTGAACCTTAAGAGCGTGAAACCACTGCAAGGGCAAAAGATAAATGAATATGCCCACAACACTTTGGAGATAGACCGGGACTACCAGGGCCTGCCACAACAAATGATCATCAATAAAGACAATTCTACTACCATTTTGTCTGAAGAAATGACCGAAGAAGTTGTGGTGGACCAGAAAGGGAATGTAGTTTCTGCGACAACCATTTTGGGGGCCATCGGAGTATCGGAGTTGAATGCCGACGGATCTGAAAAAAGCGGCTATGTAATGATAAAGATGCAAAAGGCTGCAGGTATCTTCAATCCGCTATATATTGCTACAAGGACGAAAGGTAAATGGAGCAACCAAAAGGGATATGCCAATTATAACTCCTTCCTTTCCTACGACTATATCAGCACCGACAAGAACCGCTATATATTGTTCAATGACGACCGCAAGAATTTTGATAAAGATGAGGACGAGCGCAAAAGAAAACTCGTTACGAACGTTAATAAACTGAACACGGTTTGTTATAACCTGAATGGGGGGCTACTGAGTAAGTATTATCTATTCGGTAATCCTGAAAGCAAAGACCAGTCCAACGCCTGCTATGTAGAGGCTTCGGACTACAACAAGAACACAAGCACCTATGCTACCGTAATGATAGAACGCGACGGACGTGACAGGCAGGCAAGAATGGTTTGGCTGACTTTTGACTAGTAATAAGGAGGCGGGTGAAAAAATGCCCGGTTTAAATAAGGTATGCCTATTGGGATACCCATTGTTCAAGTGCATCGGCGATCTTACGGTCGTTGCCCAGGCGCGGTACTTTATTTTGTCCACCGAGACGGCCTATTGATCTCATATACCCGATGAAAGTATGTTTCTTCATAGTACGGATCTTTAGCGGCTGGAGTATATTGCCAGTGATCAGGTCGTTGTAATAGATATTCTTTTCACGCAATGAATTATCAAGGTCCAGTGCAAATGCACCCATATCCTCTGGCATTTGGTCGAATTCTATGAACCACTCGTGGTAAGGAAGCCCATCGTTGGTATGTATCTGTGGTGCAACTGTAAACTCTATCACATGGGCATTATGCTTATTTGCCGCCTCCTGTATAGCCTGTTCTACTTCTTCACCTATCACATGCTCACCAAAGGCAGAAATAAAATGTTTGGTGCGCCCAGTTACGACAAGACGGTAAGGGTTGGTGCTTACGAAGCGAATAGTATCGCCTATATTATATCCCCAAAGCCCTGCGTTGCTGTTAATGATGAGCGCATAATTCTCTCCGACTTTCACATCCCCCAAAGACAAGCGGACAGGGTTATCGTTGAATACCTCAGCAGCAGGGATGAATTCGAAAAAAATACCCGAATTTGTATTCAATAACATGCCCGGTTCTGTAAGTGTATCCTGGAAGGCAAAAAAACCTTCCGAAGCAGGGAACATCTCGAGTATATCTACTTTTCCGCCCAGGCTATCCAGCAGTTTTGCCTTGTAGGGCTCAAAATTCACGCCACCCTGCACTATTACCTGCAGATCCGGGAACAGCTCTTTTATTTTCTTTCCATCACTGCACTGCATAAGCCAGTCGAAATACATTTGTACCCAAGGCGGTATACCACTTATCAGGGTCATGCCCTCATTCTTCGTTTCTTCTACTATCTTTTCCAGTTTGGTTTCCCAGTCTTCGATACAGTTGGTCTCGTATGATGGTAGCTGGTTGCTGCGCAAATAGCGTGGCACAAAATGGTTCACTATCCCGCTCAGGCGGCCGGTTGGTATGCCCCCCACTCGCTCTAATTCCGGTGTGCCGGAAAGGAATATCATCTTACCATCAGCAAAGTTTGAATTGCCGCTTTCTGCCATATAACACAGTAACGCATCACGAGCAGTGCCTATATGATTGGAAATAGAATCTTTGGTAATGGGTATATATTTTACACCGCTTGTAGTGCCCGATGTCTTGGCAAAATACATAGGCCTCCCTTTCCAAAGCACATTTTGCTGGCCTTCTTTTATCTGTTCGATATAGGGTGCAAATGCTTCATAATCACGTATCGGGATAGCTTGTTTAAATTCCTCGTAAGTCTTTACCTGGTCTAGCTTGTGTTCTTTACCAAATACGGTGCGGCCACCATGTTTAATAAGTTGCTGCAAAATATTTTGCTGGTCTACGACCGCTGTAGCCATGCCTTTGCGTATTCGGGTATGCACGATAGACGCATATGGCTTAGCCAGGAAAGATTTTATCTTCATTTTGCGGTATGGATTCCAAAGTAAAGATAAAAATTATTCATTGCGAGTACAGCGATACTATGTTAATCTTTTTCCGACCGCAGATGCAACGATGAGCAGGGCTTTGCAGATAAAATATTATCGGATAAATAATATTATTTCCTAACTTTATTAAAAGACCTGATTACTAAAATATACTATGTTCCGTACACTCACGATCTTTACCATCTTATGCATGGTCCCGATGTTATCTGTGGCACAGGCGCCCTTTCATGCGCCCGTTACGAAACCATCATTGCAAAAAAGTTCTTTATACTTTATTGAGAACAAGGGGCAGGTAAAAGATGAGAAGAATAATACAAGGAACGATATAGATCTCAAAATACATGCTGGAAATGGCCTGGATATTTTTATAGGCAATGGGCAATTGCATTATCAATGGAATAAAACAAGCTCCGCCAACCCAACTAAAGAAGGGGTGCCACCTGTTGACGCAGGTACTAAGCCTTTGAAGAAGCAAGTAAAGGTCTCTAGATATCGGATGGACGTAGAATTGGTGGGGGCTAATAAGAGTGCTGTGCCTGTAACGGAATTGGAGCAGAACTACTATGAGACTTATTTTTTGTCGGGCTTTGGGTCTGATGGCGTAATGGCACGTACATTCAAAAAAGTGACCTACAAAAATGTGTACCCTAACATTGACTGGGTGCTATATTTCTCCCCTCCCCAACCTAGCGCTTCAAAAGCCAGCTATGGCGAGCGCCTGGAATATGACTTTGTGGTAAGGCCGGGGGGCAATGTGAAAGATATTAAACTGAGATATGGCGGATCCACGGGACTGGAGAGGGGTGCAAATGGCGGCATACAGGCTACAACACCAATGGGTATTGTAAATGAAAAAAGCCCCAATGCTTTCGAACAGGAAAGTGGAGCCCATATAGAGGTTTCCTTTATTTTAAAGGACAGCATATTAAGCTTCAATATTGCCCAGGGCGCTTTTGATGCGGGCAAGACCCTTGTTATAGACCCTGAATTATTATGGAGTACGTATTTCGGCGGGAACCAGGAAGATGATGGCTATGGGGTTGCCACCGATGCATCGGGTAATGTATTTATGGGTGGCAATACTTATAGCAACAACAATATAGTTACTGCCGGAAGTTATCAAAGTGCTTTTGATTCGGGTATGGGCGGCTACACGTTTATTACCAAATTCAATAGCGCAGGCACATGTCTTTGGGGCTCGTATTACTATGGTATAAATGGTGTTTCCTACTGGTATGGCAATTGTAAACGTATAGCCTGCGACCCAAGCGGGAATGTATTCATCACAGGCACCGTATTCGGGTCTAATTTAGCGGCCGTTAACGCTTATCAGTCATCCTGTGCCGGCGACTGGGATGCCTATCTTGCTAAAATAAATAGTTCCGGCAGTTCGGTACTGTGGGCCACCTTTTTTGGCGGCGCGGCAGAAGATATTGGAGAGGCAATAGCCTGCGACCTCTCTGGTAATGTTTATATGCTTGGAAGTACCCAGAGTACTTCGGGCATTGCGAGTACAAGCAGTTACCAGACATCAATAATAGGAACCGATAATTACTTCCTGACGAAATTCAATAGCAGTGGATCAATGCAGTGGGGCACTTATTTTGGTGGGGATTGTGGTTACAATTCTTATGTTGGAGGTAGTGTGACCTGCGATGCTGCGGGTAATGTCTTTATCTCCGGAAGCAGTTGCGCTACTTCGAATGTGGCTACTGCTGGGGCTTACCAGACGACATTAGGAGGAGGCCTTGATGCTTTTCTTGCCAAATTCAACAGTAGCGGCGCCATACAATGGTCCACCTATTTTGGGGGCAGCAATCCCGACTATGGTGGTGGCCTGGCCTGCGATAACAATAACAATATTTATTTGGCAGGCTATACGTCCAGTATCAGCGGCATAGCAACAGCAGGGGCTTATCAAACCACTTTTGGTGGCGCCTTAGACGCTTATCTCGCAAAATTCGATCCCGGTGGTGCATTGAAATGGTCCACCTACTTTGGAGGTGGTGATCTTGACTGGGCAGGTGGTGTTACTTGCAATTCGGAGAATTATGTTTACATAGGTGGTGTGACGCAAAGCGCATCGGGAATAGCAACCGCCGGCACATATCAAAGCAGTTTGGCTGGGCAATACGATGCTTATATGGCCAAGTTCGATTCAACGGGTATGATACAATATGGCACCTACTATGGGGGTGCTGCCAACGATGCCATATTTGGCCTTTACCGGGATCCTAACGACTATATTTACATGTGCGGATGGACCGCAAGTACCAGTAATATCGCAACTCCGGGCGCCCACCAGACAACTTACGGTGGCGGCACATCGGATGCTTTTTTAGGAAAGTGGGATCCCGACACCACCGTGAATATCTTATACCCGATAGATACTGTTCTCTGTCCCGGCGATACACTACATCTGTCCTTTTTTACTACTAAACCATTCCATCCGGGAAACATTTTCCGAGCACAACTATCGGATGCTACAGGGAATTTTGCCAGCGGTACAATAGTAGGCACTGATGCAACGACAACAAACGGTACAATGGTCTGCACTATACCAGCTAACGCGGTTGCGGGGAGCCACTACCGGCTGCGCATCATCGGCACAAGCCCTATAGATACGTCTATCGCAGATACTGCGAACATACGCGTGAAGCCCATACCGTATTTCGGCGTTGTAAGCAATAGCCCTGTCTGTTATGGAAGGCAACTATTGTTTGGTACAATAAATACTTTCTCGCCTGCCACATACCACTGGAGCGGGCCTAATAATTTTTCCTCTACCAACTCAGCACCATCAAAAAATAGTGTATCCTATTCCGATTCAGGGGATTATTATGTCACAGATATGGTGTATGGCTGTGTAGCAAAAGACACTATCCATATAAGTGTGATACCAAGCCCCACATCGCCAACCGCAAGCAGTAATACACCCTGCGCAGGTGACACACTGAGACTGTATGCCGGCTGCACCAATACAGGGGCAAACTATATGTGGACCGGGCCAGGAGCATATTATGCCGGTGTACAAGACCCTTTGATACCCAATGCCCAATCGGGCACTGCAGGTACATATACTGCTATCATTACTTTGACTAACGGATGTGCGGATACCATAAGTTTCCCGGTGACTGTAAGCCCTTTGGTAGGACCGCCAACGATAAGCTTAAACTCCAGCCCGGATACAATATGTCCCGGTGGCAATGCCGTACTGACCGCGATAGCTACCAATGCAGGCGCACCTGTATATAAATGGTACAAGAACGGAGCGTATATAAATAGCACGACGAGTCCATCATTCACCATCGGAACTGCTGTTAATGGCGATATCGTGTCGTGTACTGCGGTAAGCAATACATTATGTCAGCCAGTGGACACTGCTGCCAGCAATTCCATTACCCTATTTGTGGCTCAATTCCCTCCCCCTGTGATCAATAGCATAACAACATATCCTCTTCAATATTCACCGGGAGCTACGATGACCTTTACCGGGCATGTGCCTAACAGCAATGGATATAGTTATCAATGGCGCAAGAATGGCGCAGATATTCCGGGAGCTACTTTTGATGTTTATACATCGTCCCAATTACATGCCAGCGATACCATCTGTCTTATAGTGCATAGCTCGGTAGCCTGTACTATACCTGACTCTACCATTGCTTGTGTGGACCTTGCTATATTGGGTACCAACAATTTGCAAACCGCACCAGGCAGTTTGCGCGTCTTCCCTAACCCTTTCACCGATAAACTGGTAATTGAAGGAATAGAAAACGGATCTTCCGTAAAGATATTCGATATTGTAGGGCAAGTTGTTTATTCTGCAAGTATCAGCAACTCGTCTGCCTTGGGAAGCCACGGAGAGATATCCATTAATACAAGTAGTTTTTGCAAGGGCACTTATATTTTGGAGATCACAGATGCCGGGGGCGAAAGGGATATAAAGAAAATAGTGAAGTAGCAATTGCAGTTATTAGATCCGAAATTGAAGATCAGGGTCTTCCCAAAAATGATAAATAAGGTACTCTTTTTTTGTGCTGAACAGAGCCATAAAAAGTACAATAGTGCTACGCAACAGGGCTTAATAGGGCGACAAAAGCGGGGGAGCAAAAAATATTTTAAAGAAATATTCCTATTCTTCTTTGAACAAAAACATTGTTTAACAAAATTTTCTGAAATGGGTTGATACTCTTGAAATGCGCTGTTGGAAAGGGTTTCAGACGAAAAATATTTTTCGTGTGCTTTGATCCGATAAACAAACCTGCAAAACATGTGAATAATAAAAGACAGGAGTAATATAAAAAAGCGAATTTTATTTGTTAAAACCAAAAAAAGTATATTAACTTTGCGAAAAATATTTTAGGTACATCATGTTTGCGATTGTAAATATAGCGGGGCAGCAATTTAAGGTAAAAAAAGACGATCAGCTTTATGTTCACCGCCTGGAAGGTAATGCAGGTGACAATGTGGAATTCTCTGACGTGTTGATGACCAGTGACGCAGGTAACATCACTTTTAATAAGAATAAAAAAGTTCAGGCAGAGATCGTAGATCATCTGAAGGGTGATAAGGTTATTATCTTTAAGAAGAACCGTCGTAAGGGTTATCAAAAGAAAAATGGCCATCGTCAAAGCCTGACCATGATAAAAATTAAAGAAATTGTTTAATTTTGTTTTTTATAAATAAGAAGTAGCAACAAAAAATGGCACACAAAAAAGGTGAAGGTAGCGTAAAGAACGGTCGGGACTCACAAAGCAAACGACTGGGTGTAAAGATCTACGGAGGTCAACCCGCTATCTCAGGAAATGTAATAGTTCGTCAGCGTGGCACAGTTTATCATCCGGGTAAGAATGTAGGACTTGGAAGGGATTTTACAATATTTGCATTGACCGATGGAATGGTGGAGTTTCGAAAGACACGCACCAAGACGCTGGTATCAGTAAAAGAAGTTAACGCGATCGCCGAAGCATAACCCGCTTTCGGCGATTTTGCCATATGGTTTTTTATTTTTAACCCTTAAATTTCACAATTTATGGCAACAGCAAAGAAGGCAGCAGCTAAAAAAGCAGCTCCAAAAAAAGCAGCAGCTAAGAAAGCTGCTCCAAAGAAGGCAGCAGCTAAAAAAGCAGCTCCTAAGAAAGCGGCAGCAAAGAAAAATGCTGCTCCTAAGAAAAAAGTAGCCGCTAAAAAATCTAAGTAAATTTTTTAGCGTTTTCGAAAGAGACTGTATAACCCACAGTCTCTTTTTTCTTTTTATACCCCTCTGCAATTGAGAATCCCATAAGAATTAACAAAAAAGGCCGTGTGGAATTTTACTTCCTTGTCGTCTTTAACTTAAAGCCCCAAACTCAGGGTGCAATAATGCATAACGGATCATCGTTATTTATTTCAGTAAAAACTACATTTGCAAAGATCAATAAAGTAAAAGATGTACGAAGACGAACAAAGCAGTGCTGGAAGAACGTATAGTAATTTTCGCAGCACCATGGATCTAGGTATGGGGTCTATTTATATAATAATAGGTATACTGGTATTGTATTTAAAATATTTCGGGACCATGGAATTGTCTAATGGCTATGCGTATGCACTGGGCGGACTGCTGTGCGCTTATGGCCTGTTCAGGATATATCGTGGCATCATGGGCCTAAAGGATATGAGACGCAAAAGACGATAAGCCCCTTGCCTAAAAAATGACAGCGCACATTGCGCAATGATAATGATCTGATCACACGAAACTATTACCTTTGCACCCTGTTAAAATATTGTTACAAGCTTACATACGATCTCGTTTATCTTCAAATAATGCCTAAAATTGTGTCTATGCATTGGCTAAAGAGTGTAATACCTTGCTTGGGTATCGTGCTTACTCTTCTTTCTTGCACTGATGAGGGCAAAAAACACACGGATACCCTGAGCAGCGGTGCGATAGACATATCTGTGGACGAGACGTACAAACCCATAATAGAAGAACAATTACGAGTGTTTGACAGCAGTTATCCTGATGCGAGGATCAGTATACACTACAAGCCGGAGGAAGAGTGTTTCAAAGACTATTTTGATAACAAGGCCCGCCTGATATTGGTGACGCGGCAACTAACGAAAGATGAAAAGGAACTGTGCGACCAGAAACAAATATTCCCATCATCACTGGAGCTTGCAAAGGATGCTATTGCCGTGATAGTGAACAGATCATCCCCCGATAGTATGCTGGGTGCAAATGAACTGAAAGGGATATTGACTGGGGTGTACAAGAAAAAATACACGGTGGTATTTGACAACCAGGGCAGCAGTACGGTGCGGTATATAACGGACTCCTTGCTAAAAGGGCAAAAATTAGGGGGCAATGTTTTTGCAGCTAAAAGCAACAGTGAAGTGGTGGACTATGTATCTAAAAACCCCGACGCGATAGGCTTTGTGGGCCTGAGCTATATAAGTGATACTACCAATGCTGCCAATACCGGAGCTTTTATTAACACGGTGCAAGTGGTATCTGTACAGAACGACAGCACTATGCAATTTTACAAACCCTACCAGGCCTATATAGCTTTAAAAACCTATCCCCTGACGAGGAAACTATATTATATAAGCCGTGAAAGTTATCCGGGTCTTGGCACAGGCTTTGCAAACTTTTTAGGAAGTGGAAGAGGGCAGCTTATTTTTTATCACGCAAATATTTTTCCTTTACGGATGAATGTGGTGATAAGGAGTGCCGATATAAATATTAAATAATTATTGAGTTAAAAAAACATAGAAACACCGCTACGTAATTTTGGTTAAAATGAAAAAAACACTTGTAATTTTTGCAGCACTAGTATGTTCTGTAAGCGTATGGGCACAACAGCCTCTTAATGACGGTATTAAGATGTATAAGTATGAACGCTACCAAAGCGCGGAAAAATTGTTAACTCCCCAGGCTGCCGGCAACCCTATGGCAAACTACTATTTAGGACTAGCCCAACTTGCAGAAGGAAAGATAAGTGATGCCAAAGCTACATTTGGCAAATTCCCGGAAGACATTCCCAATATGTCTGGTATGGCAAGGGTCGCTTTTGCAGAGAATAATGCCACACAGGCTATGCAAATATTGCAGACCATAGTAAGCAAAGCAAAAAAGAAAGATTGGGAGCCTTATAAATATGCTGCTGACGCGATCACCTATTCGGATGCCAGTAATACCCAACAAGCGATAGACTGGTACAAAACTGCATTGGAACGAACAGACGATGCGGATGTACACGTATCATTGGGGGATGCATACCAGAAAATAGCCGGTGGTGGCGGTGAAGCGATGAACAATTACGAGCACGTAACAGACAAGGACCCTAAAAATTCGCTAGTATTTTCCCGAATAGGCGCTTTGTGGTACGCGGCACACGCATGGCAAGATGCATTGGCGAGCTATAACAAGGCAAAGGATGCAGACCCCAATAACCCCCTGCCATACAGGGACCTCTCCAATGTGTATTTCAGGGTGGGCAAATATGAAGAAGCGTTGAAGAACAACAAGACCTACATGGAACTGAGCGACAACTCCTGCGATGATAAAATACAAAATGCCACGATACTTTTTCTCGCCAAGCATTATGACGAGGCTATAAAAGCTGCTAACGAAGTGATAGCCAAATGCAGCCCAGTGAAACCGGCTATTTATGGCATCCTCGGTTTCAGCCAGAAAGAAATAAAGGATACGGTGAATTCGGTGATAAATGCCCGCAGGTATATTACTACCCAAAATCCTAAGAAGATAACCACGGACGACTACCTGAACTATGCATGGATCTTCATGATGACAAAACAGACCGATTCGGCAGACTATTATTTTAATAAAGCATTGTCGGCAGACTCATCAAAAGATAAGTCTGATATTTACCGCCAGGTGGCTGAAGGATTCAAAACAAACAAAGATTACCCGAGGTCGGCACAATGGTATTCCAGAATAATAATTGAAAACCCCGGCGCTGCCGCCACAGACTATGCATGGTGTACCATTATGTATTACTATGCGAAAGATTATGTGAACGCTGCAAAATATGCGGAGGCATGGGAAACTAAATACCCTGATGTATTTTCTGCTACTTACTGGCGTGCGCGTGTAGCTGCTGCGGTAGATAATGAAGGGAAAGAAGGTACGGCCATCCCTTTCTTTGATAAATGGCTGGAGAAAGTTGGTCCTAACTACGATAAGAAGAATGATATGAAGACAGCATATGATTATGAACTTCTTTACTACTTCAACAAAGACAATAAAGTGAAGATGAAGGAACTTGAAGATAAAATAATAGCAATAGACCCCAATGATGATCTGTTGAAGCAGATACAGGACTTTGAGAAGAAGACCGAAGAACGCAACAAAGCCATTGAAAAAGCTGCTAAAAAGCCTGCAAAGTAAGTTTCAAAGAATATTGTTATATAATTTAAAAACTGCCTCCGCAAAGGGGCAGTTTCTTTTTGTAGCGTAGGGTAAACTAATGAGTGTCATGCTTCTTTAGGATATATAAACCCAGTAGTTTCCTCCTTCATTTTTATAGGGCGCACCTCTATTCTCGCAGTAGCGGTATATACAAATTCAGGGTTGCCCTTCGCAATTTCAATTGCCTCTTCCAGGTTGTTAGCGAGGATGTGGTAGTATCCAACCTGCACTTCTTTGGTCTCGTTGAAAGGCCTTTCTTTCCATGCTCCATTTATCCCGGAGATAATTTTGCCTTCCATGACGAGTGGTTGGGCGCTTATGAGATTTCCATTGCTTTTTAGTTTTCCAATATAAGTCTCACAAGCCTTCAGGAACTCCTGATGTTGTTGTGGCGAAAATTGGGATTTGCTGTCGCTTTCGTTTCGGATCAATAGCATGAACTGTTTCATTGCGTTTGTTTTTTTAAGGTAATAAAATTGTTTGTTTGCTCTATTGGCAAACAGCCCCTTAAAAAAAAATACGGGTCCAAAATAAATTTTCTATTTAATGAGCCTCGTTCGCTTGCTGCTTGCAATTAATGCAAGGTAATATTTTTTATATTTTGTTTTTTGAATTTGCTAGTCTTAAATAAAAAGTGCTAAACGAGGCCTGATAAGGCTTTTGCTTAGCACTCTTATTTACTAAAGGATGATTATTTAGTTGTAGTCGTTTCTTTTGTCTTAACAACTTTCTTATGCATACTGCCATCGTTCTTGTTAACTTCTTTTGTGGAAGTAGTTGTGCTAGTGGTAGTTGCAGGGTCTGTCGTTGTAGTAGTGCTTGAATTTGTAGACGGGTCAGTGGTTGTTGTTGTTGTTGCAGGTGTCGTTGTGTTTGTTGTTGTGGTGCTGGAAGCTGAGGTGTCTGGATTGGCTGCAGGCGCAGGTGTTGCCGTTGTTGTTGTGGAGGAACTAGACGACATTGTTGATGATGTGTCACTGCTGGATGCACTGCCATTCCCGTTGCCGCAAGAAGCTACAAAAAGACCCATTGAAAGTGCGAATACGCTCAATTTTACGAATTTCATAAAAATAATTTTAGTTTATTGTTAATACCGTAAAACGAAATAAGTGACCCAAGTAATTAATAATTATTATAATATTATTTATAAGTCGACCTTTTTAGAAACGTTTAAATGAGCAGAGGGAAATTAAATTATATTAGCATGACTGACAAGGACAAGCAAAACATGTATTTGTGTTCAGTGTTTTGTCTTGACACACAGGTGTATTGGTTTAAAAAAATAGTATGCTATTAGGTTTTGATATTGGTGGTACAAAGTGCGCAGTGGTACTTGGTGAAAAACACGGTGAAGAAAAGATAAACATAGTAGATAAGGTAGTAGTGCCTACGGATAAGTCTGTGCAAGAAATGATGGAAGCTTTATTTCACACAGCAGACGTTTTAATGGCTAAGAATGAGGTAGCCAACAACCGTTTAAAAGGCATTGGTATTTCCTGTGGTGGACCTTTGAATAGTAAGTCCGGGCTTATTTTATCTCCGCCAAATCTGCCGGGTTGGGACAATATCGCGATCGTAGATATAGTGGAGAAAAGATTTGGTAGGAATGCTTATTTACAAAATGATGCAAACGCCTGTGCAGTAGCTGAATGGAAATATGGTGCAGGCAGAGGATATGAGAATATTATTTTCCTCACTTTTGGGACAGGCATGGGAGCGGGCTTGATATTGAATGGTAAGCTGTATTCGGGAACGTCGGATCATGCAGGTGAGGCAGGACATATGAGATTGGCTGATGTAGGACCTGTAGGTTTTGGTAAATCCGGATCTTTTGAGGGTTTTTGCAGTGGAGGAGGGATAGCTCAACTTGCACGAATGAAGGCAATGGAAAAAATGCAAATGGGAGAAAGAACTTCTTTCTGCAATGGCATTGATGATCTGCCATCGATCACCGCAAAAGCCATTGCGGAAGCGGCATATAAAGGAGACGCTCTTGCCATTGATATTTATAAGACCTCTGCCACCTATTTAGGTAAAGGTATTTCTTTATTGATGGATCTGCTCAATCCCGAGGTGATAGTCATTGGTGGCATTTATGTAAGGGCGCAAACTTTACTAGAGACCACCATGATGGAAGTGATAGAGAAAGAAGTTTTGCAGGGTGCATACAGGAATTGTAAAATAGTACCCGCCCAACTAGCCGAGAATATAGGAGACATTGCCGCATTAGCGCTAGCTGACCAGGAATAGGACAAATAATACTTGAAAACTACATGGCCGACGAACAGGAATACAAGATAAAACCCAAGCTAAAGACCTTTGATCTCACCATGATAGTGACGGGGTTAGTCATTGGCATGGGGATATTCAGGGTGCCATCAGAGGTGGCGCAGAAAGCGGGTATCCCGCTTATTTTTTTCCTTGCATGGATATTGGGAGCTGTGGTCAGTTTTATAGGCGCACTCACTTTTGCGGAGATAGGTTCACGTTATCCTGTGGCTGGCGGATTCTATAAGATCTTCTCCTATTGCTATCACCCCTGTTTGGCGTTCATGGTGAATTGGATCATTGTGATAAGCAATGCAGCATCTACAGCAGGCGTTGCCATAATGGGTGCAGAATATATTGCGCCGGTGCTATTGCCTTCAATGGACCATCATACGGCTATCATGACCATCACGGTTGCATCAACTATCGTTATTTATATCATCAACATGATAGGTATAAAGGTAAGTGCACGCTTGCTGAATGGATTAATGCTGATAAAAATAAGTCTCATAGTTCTGATAATTGGCGCTGTGTTCTTTGTGCGGGGCGAACATGCCCAGGATGTAACAGTGTTGCAAAACCCCACTTTTGGGGATATGTTCAGAGCATTTGCTATGTGCTTCATTCCCATATTTTTTACCTATGGTGGTTACCAGCACGTGATCAATTTTGGAAAGGATATACCCAATGCTAACAAAACCATGCCCCGTGCCATTTTCTACGGTATCACTATTGTTATGGTGTTGTACCTAAGCGTAAATTACGCATACTATAAGATACTTGGTTTTTCAGGGCTTGCTCATTCCCCCACAATAGCGTCCGATATTTCCGGTTTGATCTTTGGTAATATTGCCTTCAAACTAGTTTCGGTCATTATGTTCCTATCTGTAATGGCCTACGTAAATGTCTCAGCAATGGTAAACCCCCGGATCTATTTCGCGATGGCTGAGGATAATATACTACCGCCTGTCTTTAAAAGGCTAAACCACAAAACACAAGTGCAGGAATTTGCACTTACGCTTTTTTGCGTTTTTATCCTGCTTACCTTATTTTTTATTTCTTCTTTTCAAAAGATACTGGAGCATGTTATGTTCTTCGACAGTATAAGCCTTATAGCTGCAGCTGCGGCTATCTTCATACTTCGTTACAGAGCCAAAAAAACAGGGGAAGCAAAAGATATTTTTAAAATAAAAGGGTATCCTTTTCTTCCCATCATATACATCCTCGTTTATGCGGCGGTGAATGTGAGTGTTTTTTATGCCAATCCAATGGCTGCTGCTTCGGGCTTCGCACTTTTTATTTCGGGCTTTCCCCTGTATTATTTGATTAAATTTATGCTGAAAAAACGGACAATACTATAGTATGACAGACCATTCAACACTTAAGACACTTTTTCTGCTCAACCCTGAGATCACCTATTTGAATTTCGGCTCTTTCGGAGCTTGTCCCAGACCTATTTTTGAGGACTACCAGAGATGGCAACTCCTCCTGGAATCTGAACCTTGCCAGTTCATTGCCGTGAATGGTATCAATTACCTGAAAGCCTCCCGCGAGGCACTTGCGTCTTATATTAATTGCGATGCTGATGACCTGGTATATGTAACTAACCCTACCTATGCGATAAACATCATTGCGAAGAGTTTAAAAATGGAGGAAGGTGATGAGATCCTTTCCACCGACCTGGAGTATGGCGCACTGGACCGTACCTGGAATTATTATTGTAAAAAAAGCAAAGCCAAATATATACGACAGCCCATCAGTCTGCCAGTTACTTCTAAAGAAGAATTAATAGGGCAGTTCTGGAAAGGGTACAATAGCAGGACAAAAGCAATATTTATTTCCCAGATCACCAGTGCAACAGCTTTACGGTTGCCTGTGAAGGAGATCTGTGAGATGGCCAAGCAGAAGGGTCTGCTGACCATTGTTGATGGCGCTCATGTGCCGGGTCATATACATCTGGATATGAATGAACTTGAAGCTGATATTTATACAGGCGCCTGTCATAAATGGATGATGGCGCCGAAAGGTTGTTCGTTTTTGTATGTAAAAAGAGAACTGCAACACTTGTTCGATCCTTTGGCTATCAGTTGGGGCTATGAAAGCACGGCGCCATCCCATTCACAGTTTCTAGACTATCACCAGATGCAGGGAACCAGGGATTTTTCGGCTTTCCTTACTATCCCCAAAGCTGTTGAGTTTTTAAGAGAACATGATTGGGTAGAAGTTGCATCTGCGTGTCGCGAATTGGGAAAGAATAATTACAAAAGGTTTTGCGACCTATTAGGCTCTCAACCCCTATGCCCTCTCAGCGACGATTTCCTTGGGCAGATATTTAGTATCCCTATAAAAACAGAACAACCAGAGAAACTACAACGCCATCTTTTCGAACATTACAAGATCGAGATACCCGTGACGCGCCAGGACAAAAATATTTTCCTGAGGTATTCTGTGCAGGTATTTAATTCCCAAAGCGACCTTGATAAGCTATACAGCGCGCTACAAGAGATAATTGCAGATACAGACCTCTTGAAAGCCTAAGAATATTAGTACATCACAGACGGTCAATGCAAAAGTTTCAGGAATGATTTACGTGCGTTTGATCATGAATTTACAAATATCCTGATCATTGGACCTTTGGAATGTCTTCTCTTCAGCTTTCTAGCAGCATTTTTCTTTTATTGATCCCAATTCGGCGTCAGTCATTTCTGTTTCTTAGATCGGAAGCTATTTTTGTAAGATCCAATTCATTGTAGATAGTCAGCTCTTTTATTTTTTCAATTTTGTGAACGATAATAAATTGCTGTATAGTTAAACCGTTCACTTCCGAAAATATATTGGATAAGTAAGTGTAATCTAAATTTATTTTCTAACTGATATAAATAGAGTACTTTATCTCAGGTAATTCACCAGCATAGTGACCATTTCTATAACTGCATTTTTTAATTTTTTCTATAAGGATCTGCTTTTTATTATCCTGCAATTCCAATCCTGATCTGTGCAAAATTTCCTGAAATTGTGAATACTGTTTTTGTTGAACATCTTTTATGGTCATGGCTCTTTTTTTTGTCTCGCGCAAACGAGACTTAGGTTCAAACCGCTTATGCGAATAAAATGAGTACGATCAGCGCAATGTGCTTGCGCGAATATTTGAGATATAATGCGAGGATATTATTCTACATCGTGTTGGGAAATATCAGACCATAAAGAATGAGCGCTGCTATACATGACACCATCGAATCAATAGCTGTGTGTTGTGATATACTTTGGCAGCTTAGTTGCGGCCAATTAGCTGGATAAATTTAGAAATAAGGTTTAGTGGCATAATTTTTACTGCTTGTTAAGCAAAATTTATAAAAAATTATGAAACACAATCATTACGAAGATGCTGCAAAGCATCACACAGAAGCCGCAAAACAACAGACAGAAGCACACAAGAATCATCAGGAAGGAAATGATGAAAAAGCTGCTGATCATGCACAAAGAGCAAAAGGCCATGCATCGCAAGCCGAAGACCATTCAAAAGAGGCCGCTAAGAAGCACTCTGAAAAGCAAGCGTCAAAAGGTAACAACTCTAAGTAACTAGGGTTTTTTCTTTTATGTAGGGTTGTTGCATGCGCAGCAACCCTACATTTTATCCATGCATACCGACTATAGAAAGGTGCAGAGCAAATAGGACTTGCCAATAAGCCAGGGATTATGCAAAGCAGCCAGCCATCGCTCTCTTATTTCCGTTCGTCTGATTTCTTATCCATTTTTTGTTCTTTATTTTCCATTTTCATTGTTTTTCTGTCAGACTTTCTTAACCTGTGCCTGCGCTCGGCTCTGTCTGCCTGGTGCTCTTTCTTTTCCATTTTACCCTCTTTTTTTTCTGTCTTTCTGCCTTCAATTTGTGCAAAAGCAGTACTGATGGATAGCGCCATTATGGCTGTAACGATGTACTTTTTCATTTCTTTTTATTTTATTAAATGCAAAGCTGCATCGTTTCAGACTTTAAACCTTTACACATTTGCGGGGAGATCTTATATATATCACATGTTTCTAAGGGGAGCATGGGAGTGCACCCCGATAAACAGTAAAATATCGATGGTTTAGAACGGAAAACACTCCGCTCTAAGTACACATAAAGACATTTAAGAGAATAGGGAAAGCGCTATTTTTATACCACCTCTGTTTTTGTTCCTTCTGCCATGCCTTCAGCTATCCATTTCTCGAACAGAGCTATTTTGTCGTCAGCGAATGCAGGAGCAGGAGGCGGGGGCATTCTAGGCACTACCTGGCCAAATTCATTTACGCCTTTCAGTCGTACCAGTATACGGTTATGAAAGCGTTTTACAAAATCATAGTCGCCAAGTTGCGCTGGCTCTACACCATCTTCGCTGGCTACTTGTACTTTGCTCATACAACCCACATACCTGCTGAACATGGGTTCAATATCCTGATAAAATGTTACCATGGCTTATCTTTTAGTATTGTTTGCAAATCTGAGATCTAATTTTCCACTCAGCTTCTGGCCGCTTATCTTTTCGCGTTCTGTAACCACGAGCGTCACTATCCATTTTGCCTTCTTGTGAAGTGCCACGATAGAGTTAAATTCGTCTGTGGCTTCGAGGCTAACTGTTGCAGGCATACTCATCCCTTCCATGCTCATGCCTTTATGCCCTTTACCCCATATACAGATGGACTGCACTAAATACTTATTTTTAAATGCCGTGTTGCTTACAGAAAAAGCAGTTCCGCCCGGATGCAGGTAAAGATCTACCTGGTAGTTGGTAGTATCAAGGCCATCTCCGGGAGAGAAAAAAGCATATGCATATTTTACAGAATCTTCAGGAACTACAAAAGGTTTTACAAGTATCAATGAGGCAGGATCTGAACTGGGTCTGTACCCGCCCTTTTCTAACAATTTTGTGTAGAGGCTCTTTTCTTCCGCACCGAATTGTTTATCATTTTTAGTGAACTGCATCGTAAACTCTTTTGAAGGCAGGGAGTCTCCTTTCCCTATTTCATAATAATAACCTACAGCCCTGGTATCAAAATAGTTTTTAACCTGCCCCATAGTTTGGCCCCCTTTCGGAGGTGGGGTATAACCTACAGGCCTTGCCACAGACGACGGCTGGGTGCCCCTTAAATAATAGCCAGACGAAGTAACCTGATCGGAGCTATGGTTTTCCAGCCAGAGCTCATACAACTGGTCGAAATAGCAGTGGAAAGAATAAAAAATGGGGTCCAGTGCGGCCGTCGTCGTTTCAGACATATCGTCACCCACAGCGTTGTGCATGGGGTTGTGTACCTGTGCTTCGGGATTCCCAAAACCCGGGCTTTCTGCCGGGCCTCCGCCAAAGTGCAGCCAGTCTAAGAAATACACCTGGTAGGCCACGAGGTCTTTAGATATCAAAGGTGTGTCCAGTTCATGAAATCTCTTGGGGCGGTACAGCACGGAGGCCGTGTCTTCAAACATTTTAGGGAACGTTCTGCCCGATGGTTTATTTAGCCAGTTCCAATATGGGATGGTAACATTCCGGGTACTGGGCCCTGTATGACCTTTGATGTCTGTTATTTTTCCATCAGGGTCAGTTTGTTGCAATATCTGCTCTAAATAATAGAGTTCGGCACGGTGCCAGGGCAAAAACAATGTAGTCCCGTGTTCACACATGCCGGGATATGCCTTGCTGCCATCAGGCAGCTTGACAGCGGGAGAATCGTGCACAGATGATTGCCACATATAGCCACTGGTATCGTAAAAATTCTTTTGGCTACGTTCCTTAATTATGGCCCAAGCATGAAGATAAGCGGCTTGTTCGTCGCTTGTCAGGCTATCGATATTTTTTCTTGGCAACGCTTTTTTCTCATAAGTTTGTTGCGGTGCTTGTTTATCACCTTGTTGTTCGTTGGAGCAATTCAAAAGAAAGATACACGAAACAAAGAAGATGTATGGAAGTGCTTTCATTTTTTTCATGGACGTTTGTTGTTGCCAGTAAAGATAAAAGAATGCAGGCAAAAAAAGTCAATAAGGGAAAGTGCTTTTATCTTATCATTGCCTGCATCCCCCTTAACTGTTCGGATCAGAGTATGCATGGCAATGAAAAAGCCATATATTTAAGGCCAAAAATGATCACATGAAAGATACAACATCACCCATGGCATATACAGATGACCGCGTATTAAGCTTACCGGGTTTGAACACGCCCATAGAAGGGGTGCAATTTGCAGGTTATGTGCCTGTTACCGGCAATGCAAATCCTGTAGGGCCTGAAGCGGGATTATTCTATTGGTTTGCAGGCACAAAAGACTATGCCACGCGTCCTACTATTATATGGACCAACGGAGGCCCGGGTTCCAGTAGTTTCTGGGGTTTCTTCTTAGAGAACGGCCCTTACGAAATATTATATCCTAAAGATGGCGCACCTACGCTGACCGCAAGGCCCAGTGCATGGAACCAATATGCCAACTACATGATCTTTGAGCACCCGCTAAGCGTGACCATATCTTTTGCTGAAGACGAGCAAGTGCCGAAGACCGTGGAGCAAGGTATGGACCAGTATTACCAGGCGCTTTTGAATTTCCTGGCCAAACACCCGGAGATACTGAAGAACCCCATCATCCTTGCAGGTGAGTCATATGCAGGTACCTATCTGCCGCTGCTTGCTAAACTGATAGTGGAAGGCAATGCTAAGAGTGGTGGTACGGTATTGAACCTGATAGGCACGGTTTTGCTGGATGCATGGGTGGACCCATGGACACAAATGGCTGCAGATACGACCTATGCCTTTATGCACGGGCTTATATCTGCGTCACAAAAAGAAATACTGGACAAGAATGTTCCGCTACCCGTTGTGAATGGTGAGATACAAACGCTTAGCGGTGTATATATGGCCAATATAGCAGGCAAGGGCGACCCACCGTTCGATCCGGTGATGGACTATCTGAATAATGACGACTTCCGCAAGGCAGTACACGCATTGCCTGTTGGCCCGCATACCACGGTGACCCAAAACTGGTCGGCGGTGGTATCTGCCAATTATGAAGCACGTGTTAACGAGAGTTTTGTCAGTGTGGTTAAAGAGTTGCTGGAAGGCAAGAGCCCTGATGATAAAGCACGGCAAAAGATCATTGTGATCTCCGGCCTGAATGACGCTAAGGATTGTAACTTCCTGGGCACAGGCGAATGGCTGAACAAACTGGACGGGATTGCTGCCGCTCAATTCAAAATGGCGCGAACAACGCAGTGGCTGGACCCGGGCACAAAAGAAGTGCTGGGCTTTGAACAAAATGGTGGTTTGCTGCGCTGGCTGAAGGTGCTGAATGCAGGCCACCTGGCCGTGCTGGACCAACCCTTACTGATACAGTATATTTTGAAGGCGGTGGGTTTGTAGGGAGGCTGGATGAAAGGCCAGACGAATTGAGGTTTTAAAGGTAACCCCCATAATCAACTATTACCGTAGCGTAAGTAGCTGCCAGTTAAGTCTGATATGAATGTCAATCTTTAGTATCTTGAGGTAAGGTTCAAACATATATTATGTGTTTACATTTTTTTCGCAATTCCTATATTACAAAGCAACGCTACGACACAGTATACGATATTACAGAGCGGGAGCTTAAAATTATTGTTGAAACACCGGAAAATAAGATATTTCTTGATACGGCAAAAGAAGCCTTAAAAAGGGCTGATGAAGCAAGAAGGTATTCTTTCGATTCCTGGAATTACATACATGAGGTGCAGATATATACAGTGCTCGCCATGTCACCTGCAAGCCGCAGAGCACGCACTACTTCATTATTGACAGAGATTGCAGAGAAAGTACCTGCATGGCGGCAAAAACAGGCAAAAGCACTAATTGGGACGCCTGAAAAGCCGAAAGAAGATGCTTCGCCGCAGGATGTTGCCGAGGCAATGAGAATAAGAAATGATTATTTCAACACTCAGTTTACCCGTATTGCTTATCGCCGTAGTAACTTGAATTTTCTTGGGGCATTGCTTATCACTATACTTGGAGTTATGCTTGTTACCACATGCTGTAGCAATATTTACGACCCACGTTCATTGTTTGCCCAGATGTTTTGGGTGCTTGAATTTGGTTCCCTTGGCGCATGTCTCAGTATGGCCTACACGCTAACGTCAGCCCCGGTTACGGCTAAGATACCAGAGCATTTAATGAGCGGATTTATTGTATTTGCCCGTATGGGAATAGGCGCAACATGTGCCATAGTATCGCTCATGCTCCTGCGGTCGGGTATGTTAAGCAATATAATAAGCTCTAAGCTGTACGATGACAAAGAAAACAATGTAGGGTACATCGTAATAGCATTTATTGCAGGTTTCAGCGAACGGTGGATCATGCGGGTAATAGACAAGGTTTCCAGCGATTCAAAAAGTAAAGACAAATAACTACATGCAATCAAACCGGTTTGCTGTTGTGGACGTGGGGTCCAATACTACTAAGCTACAAATATCCGAACAAGTAGACACTAACTTTGTTGTACTGCTTTTTAAGAGCTATGACCTGCCCTTGGCTCCCCAAACTGGAATAATACAAGCCGTATCGGTAAAGCATTGTATAGCTGCCCTGTTAGGAATACTGGAATTAATGGAAGCATACCATGTTGTGCAATACAAGGTAGTTGGCACAGAGGCGCTGCGCACAGCTACAAATGCGCGAAGCGTACTGGATGAAATAGCAAGTGCAACAGGCATACATATAGCAGTACTAAGCCAAGAGGAGGAAGCGCGTCTCACTTTGGCGGCTGTGCAAATAGATATGAGAGAGAGTAGCCTTGTTTGCATTAATGGCGGTGGCGGCAGCACAGAAATTTGCTGGCATCGGCCTATCAGTGATGATTACGCAGTACTGGGGTTGGGCGCCAGGAATATGACCGATAATTATCTTCTTCATGTTAAAGGCTACTCAGACACTAAGCAAATAATTTATCTTACGATAAAGAAAACACTATCCGAAATAGGCAAAAGCAATATGTCGCAGTTGGGTAAAATGGTGTGCATTGGTGGCAGTATATGGGCCGCAGTCATGCTATTAAAAAGATCGGCTCCACATGATTTCAGTACAATCAATAGACAAAACCTGCATGTGGAGGAACTTGAGGCCCTTGCCAAACAACTAATTGATGAGCCGACTTCATTCCAGGGCAACAAATTTGCACCTGATAGCAGCAGAATGCGAATACTCCCGGCGGGAATACTTATACAGACATGCCTTGCCCGCCTCTTGGGTTTTAACGAGATCACTATCAGCACGCGCTCCATATCGGACGCTCTTGTGCAAACTTTCAAATAGATTTTATTGAATTATTGCAATTCGCTTTAAAGGCAGGAAACAGATTATTGGTTTGGCATAATAACATTCACTGAACCCTTAAATTTCTATACTTTTTACCTATCCTTCACACTTATATTTTTAAATGGTGAAGTTTCTCTGAAAGCTACAGTGTCTGCCGCAGTGTTTGCCACAAAGACAGCTAATCTTCCGTTCGTGAAACTATCGTTATGAATGGTAGAGGGCTTGATGGCAAGCGCCGATCCGTCTGAAGGAACTCTGAAGGTTGTAAATCTAATCCTGTGCGTTTTATCTTCATCCTCAGGATTGATCTTAACCTTGCGCCCCAATGTAACTTTGGCTTCGCAA
>Ga0206910_1046_pt1 | contig 26099 bp, 20 predicted proteins | sample Alteio_BWOrgHeat_77_FD_152949 | JGI IMG/M metagenome (GOLD analysis project Ga0206910, IMG submission 152949) | Enriched cells from forest soil in Barre Woods Harvard Forest LTER site, Petersham, Massachusetts, United States -... | ecosystem: Environmental > Terrestrial > Soil > Temperate forest >... | reverse complement strand
AGATGGCTTATTGCAAGAGTAGTGCGCCTTGAAAATGAGAATAACCAATATAAAATAGAAATCAAACACAAAAATGAGAAAAATGGAAGTAAAAATAAAAACCAAACAGAGATTATGAATAAATAATAATCAATTCAATTTCGCGCCAGCAACTAATTATTTTCTATCCAAATTAAACTCGCCATACGCCCTGTTTTGCCTTTGTCACGGCGGTATGAAAAAAATAATTCTTCTTGTGAAAAGGTACAATAATTTCCGCCATAAATTTGATGGTGTGCGACACCGATTAAACCCAGGCGTATGCGTGCCAACTCATATAAATTGGCCAGCCATTTTCCTTCGCTGCAAGATGTAAAGGCAGACTCAGATTCAGCATGCAAATGAGTAAATGCATCATAAACATCTTGTCCGACTTCAAATTTTTGCGGGCCTATGGCAGGCCCTAACCAGATCAGTAAGTCATCGTGGGATTGCTGCAAGGCTTGAATGGTGTTTTCAATAATGCCGCTAGCTAAACCTCGCCATCCAGCATGGGCTGCAGCAACGTGAGTACCTTGTTTATTGGTGATCAATACGGGCAGGCAGTCTGCTGTTAATACAACACACACCTGATTGGGTTTCGAGGTAAATGAAGCATCACCATTTTGTTCGCGATTTTCTGGCTTGGCTTCTAATACAATGGCACTATGTGTCTGTTTTATCCATACCGGTTCATCTGGCAATGGTAACAAGGATGTCAGCCGATGGTTTTCTTCAGTAAATTCAGGCTTTCCCAGCAAAGAGTGCGGATTGCGTCCACCCCAGCTTGATCGTACCGTCGTGTATGCCTTGATATGGGATGGGGCAGGCCAGTCAGCTTGTATATACGTCATGTCGCTGTCTTGTAATCATTTCTTAAGGTCTGGACTAATTGTGCCATATCTTCAGGTAACTCAATTTCCCAGCGCATAAATTCATCGGTAACAGGATGGATGAGCCCTAGTGCAAACGCATGCAATGCTTGCCGTTGAAAATTTTTTAACGCTTGCTTTAATTCTGGCGTAATCCCTTTTGCTAATTGAATACGTCCGCCATAAACAGGGTCACCCACAATAGGATGATGAATATGTGCCATATGAACACGAATTTGGTGCGTGCGTCCTGTCTCAAGCTGCAATTTCAGCCGGGTGTGTGCGCGGAATTTTTCAGCGACACGATAATGCGTGACAGCCGGTTTTCCTGTATCCATGACGGCCCTGCGTGTGCGCTGCAACGGGTGGCGGTCTAGCGGTGCATCAATTGTGCCGCCGCTTATCATAGTGCCACAGACTATGGCTTGATATTCGCGTAACAAGCTGCGTTTTTTCAATTGTAAGGAAATATGTTTGTATGCTGCAGGTGTTTTTGCGACTACCAGCAAGCCTGATGTGTCTTTATCCAAGCGGTGGATAATGCCTGCACGTGGCAATGCTTGCAATTCTGAAGCATGGTGTAACAGTGCATTTAATAAAGTTTGGTCAGCATTGCCTGCCCCGGGATGAACAACGAGCCCGACAGGCTTGTTGACAATAATCAGTGTGTCATCTTCGTATTCAATTCGCAAAGGGATAGCTTGTGCTTCCCATTGAGCTTGTGTTTTGAGTGTGACATCAATCGTGACGTGTTCGCCACCTTTTATTGTTGTCTTGGCTTTTGTGGAGCTACCATTAACCAAAACAGCGCCTGATTCTATCCACTCCTTGATCAAGGTCCGTGAATAATCGGGCAAGAGTTTGGCGAGAGTTTGATCAAGCCTCTCACTGGCATATTTCTCTGGAATATCAAGTGTGTAATGAATTTTTTTAGAATCGATAGTCATAGTCGGTGAATGATGACAGAAATTAGTTTACAATGCACCTCCCAATATATGGATACTCATAAAAATGAATAAAAAATTGAAGTTGATGTGTGGGTCAGCTTTAGTCGTTTTAGCTGCATTAATCTCATCGTGTTCAACCTCTTCGGATCCAGCAGATGCTTACAAGGGCGAATCTGCTCACCAAATTTACATCAAAGGTAAAACGGCCCTGCAAGATAAGAGTTATAGCGAAGCCATTAAACGGTTTGAAGCATTAGATATACAATATCCTTATGGTGGTGAAACGGAATCAGCACAGCTCTATATTATCTATGCTTATTATATGAAAGAAGAATATACACTCGCTGTTGCAGCAGCTGACAGATTTATTCGCTTGCATCCAACCAATCCAAACGTCGATTATGCTTATTATATGCGTGGCGTATCCAATTATTACCAGAATATGGGTATTTTGGAGCGCATGTTTATTGTAGATCTGGCGACACGTGATTTGACGCAAATACAAAAATCATACAATGACTTTAATGAATTGGTCACTCGCTTCCCAAATAGCCGATATGCACCCTCTGCTCATCAATACATGATTTATTTGCGTAATGTCATGGCTAACTATCAGTTGCATGTGGGCCAGTATTATTATAACCGCAAGGCTTATGTTGCATCAGCTAATCGCGCCAGTATTTTGGTAGCGCAATATCAGGGCGCACCCAGTGTAGTGGATGGGTTAGTCTTGATGGCAAAATCTTATCGTAAATTGGGTTTGACCAAATCGGAGCAAGATACTGTTGCTGTATTGAAATACAATTATCCTAATGTAACGATTGATTATGACTCTGATTATAACTTGGGGTAAACCTCTCCCGCATCGGGAGATTTACCCCTTAAATCCATTGGTAATGGGATAACGCCAATCTTTACCAAACGATTTATGATTGATGTGCGGCCCAATTGCAGATTGTCGTCGCTTATATTCATTTCTGCGTATCATATTGACGACGTTGGTGACGACATCGCGATCACATCCCTGCTCAGATAGTTGAGCAGTAATATCATCTATGCTTTGAGAGTGATTTAAATAACATTCGAGAATCTGATCGAGTATGGAATAAGGCGGAAGGGAATCTTCATCTTTTTGATCAGGAGCGAGTTCTGCTGTTGGTGCTCTTTCTATGGTGCGTTGAGGAATAACGTGACTTAATTGATTGCGATACGCGGCAAGTTTGTAAACCAATGTTTTAGGAACATCTTTCAACACCGCATATCCGCCAGCCATATCACCATAGAGTGTGCAATAACCTACAGCGATTTCACTACGGTTTCCTGTGGTTAATACCAGATTGCCAAATTTATTGGAAAGCGCCATTAAAATGATGGCGCGGCAGCGTGCTTGAATATTTTCTTCAGTAACATCCGGTTTTTTGCCTGCAAAACTGTTAGCAAGTGATTCAAGCAGAGCATGATATGTTGGTTCTATGGAAATGATTTCTGATGATATATTAAGATGATCAATTAATTCATTCGCATCTTGAATACTGATGTCAGAAGTGTAACGGGAAGGCATGAGTACAGCATGCACTTTATCTTTTCCCAACGCATCAACAGCAATGGCCAGTGTCAGTGCTGAATCAATGCCGCCTGATGCTCCAACTAATACACCCGGGAAATGATTTTTTTCAACATAATCTCGTACGCCTAATACGAGTGCTTGATAAATTCTTTCTTCCTGAGGTGGAATAATGATTTCTGATGATGTAAGAGTTGGACTGTTTTTTATTTCAATAGCTACAGGTTTTAATGATTCTTGAAAAAAACCCGCAAATTCAGCCATTTTTCCATCAGCATGGATTACCATTGAGCCGCCGTCAAAGATTAATTCATCTTGTCCACCAACCTGATTTACATAGACAATAGGAAGTTTGTCGTGCACAGCACGTTTTGCTAATACAGCAATGCGTTGTTCATGTTTATCGCTTTCAAATGGAGAAGCATTAGGTGAAAGAATGATGCGTGCTCCTTGAGCGGCAGCATCGCGCGTTGGTCCTAATTTCCATAAATCTTCACAAATGACTAGGCCAACCGGTATACCTTTAACAGTCAGCACACACGATTTTTCACCGGGTGTAAAATAACGGCATTCATCAAAGACGCCGTAATTGGGTAATCGTTGTTTTGAATATTGTCCTATAATTTTACCATTATGAATTAACGAGCATGCATTGTATAAATATTGATGATCCGTATACGGATGACCTACCAGGCAATAAATGTCTTTTATTTCTGATATGAATTTATTCAGGGCTGCATTTGTTTCATCTAAAAATGCTTTGCGTAAGAGTAAATCTTCAGGAGGATATCCAGTGAGACTTAACTCTGGAAATACAATGATATCCGCTGAATTGTCGCGCGCAGTCATGGCAGCATGTATATGTTTTTGTAAATTTCCTGCAATATCACCAGCATTCAGATTTAATTGTGCCATTACGACACGCATTATTGTTGACATGATATTCCTCGCTTCATTTCTTCATTGGCAACTGTTCATTGGTAACAATTAAAACATGATATGTATTATTATACACGTCACGGCAAGCGTCGACGATGGTTCCCCCGTCTATTTCTGTGCCAGGCTGAAGAGGTGATGAACTGGATATTTCGGTGATATGCATACGATTTTTTAATTTGCCGCGATAATGCATGCGGGCAATAATTTCCTGGCCAGTGTAACATCCTTTATCAAAACTGATGGCATTCAGTTTGTCGAGATTCAGCTCGTGGGGTAAGAATGTGGCAGAGGTTTCCGGGTAAATCGTAGGTATGCCATCACGAATGTTGAGCGATTTCCAGCTATCTTGTGATGAGATATCGGAAGGTGTTGTCATCTGATTTCTAATGGTATTGATTGCTGCTGCAGTACCTGCCAGCATAAAACGTGAGTGAAGGTGGTTAACAGGAATGCGCATAACATGCTGAGTAGATTGGAGATCAGCATCACAGCCTAATATCATCAATTCGTGACTGGCATCACGGAGTTCAACCTTGAAGAAGATAGCATATTTTTTTAATGCTGAAATGGCGATAGGTATCATAGTTGATTGCATCAGCAGATAATAATTTTCATCGAACAGAAATAAATAAAATAAGCTGATAATGCGGCCTTGCGGATTGCAATGTGCACCCATACCATTTTTTTCGGAAGTGATGGATTCAACATCACACGTTAATTGGCCTTGTAAAAATTTTTTTGCGTCATTTCCCTGGATTTTAATGAGGCCAATGTCAGGCAGGTCGTAATACATATATTTTCCTCCGGCATAGTATATGCCTAGGTTGTAAATATAGATAACAAGCGTTATATTTTCAACCAGGAAAGAAAAGGTGGAAGTAAAATGAACATCAATAAAAAAGCACTCATTTTAATCGACTTGCAAAATGATTTTTGCCAGGGCGGCAGTCTTGCAGTGCCAGAGGGTGATCGAGTCATTCCACTCGCTAATCAATTGCAAAATCATTTTGATGTCATTGTGGCCACCCAAGATTGGCACCCTCAGGACCATGCGAGTTTTGCCTCTAATCACCTCGGACAGCAAGTGGGTAATGTCATTATCATGAATGGTGTGCAGCAAGTCTTATGGCCTAATCATTGTGTGCAACACACAAAGGGGGCAGAATTTCATCCTGATTTGAACATCGAAAAAGTAAATAAAATTTTTCATAAAGGTGTTGATAAACATATTGATAGTTATAGTGCATTTTTTGATAATGCTCATCTTCGCGCTACAGGTTTGGGCGATTACTTGAAAGACAAGCAAGTGCAAGAGGTTTATATCATGGGGCTTGCTACCGATTACTGTGTAAAATTCTCTGCGTTAGACGCAAAAGCACTGGGATTTAATGTGAGTGTCATTGAAGATGCTTGCCGCGGCGTAGAGTTAAATAAAGGCGATACGGCTAAATCCTTGCATGAAATGCAGGCAGCAGGAATAAAACTCATATTAACCAGGGATATTATGACCAGGAATAGTATATTTGATTAGCCACTTTTACAGAGCCTTGGCCATCCAGGCTATCAACTCTAGAGGATCTTGAATATACGCATCTGCTTTCCACGAATAAGGATCTTCACCAGCGTGAATGTAACCATACAGTGCGACGATTGATTTCATGCCGGCGCCTCTACTGGCAATCACATCGGTTGCAGCGTCGCCAACGTAAATGCAATCAGCAGGTGATTGATTCAGTAACTCGCAAGCATAGCGTATGGGGCCAGGATCGGGTTTGAATGTGGTCAATGTATCTCCACAGATAACGCAAGCAGGCCTATGATCAAGTTGCAATGCTTTTAATAATGGCAGTGCATGTCTGGTCAGTTTATTGGTAACAATGCCCCATGGAATATGACTGGATTCCAGGTGTGTCAGAACAGTCTCAACATTAGGAAAAAATTGCGTCGAATCGGCTAAATGTTTTTCATATAAATTTAAAAAATTCTCACGCATGGCTGGAAATCGGGGGTCAGTTTCTTCCATACCAAAAGCCGTTTTCACCATGGCTTTTGAGCCCAAATTTGCAATCGGACGTATTTCAGAAACTGCTATTTCTGGTAAAGATTCGGCAATACGAATTTGATTAAGAGCGTAAACAAGATCAGGAACAGTGTCTAATAGTGTTCCATCCAAATCAAACAATACGGCGCGTATCGAATTCATATTATGTTCTCACGGCATGGTAAAGATAATTAACAGAAACATCGTTAGTGAGTTTAAAGGTTTCGAAAAACGGGTTATAGGCAATACCTTTGATATCACGTGGTGCGAGGCCTGCTTGCCTCACCCAGTGACTTAACTCGGAAGGCCGTATGAATTTCGCATAATCATGCGTATTTTTAGGTAATATTTTCAATATATATTCCGCGCCTAAAATAGCAAAAAGATAGGATTTTGGGTTTCTGTTAAGCGTAGAAAAAAACAAATGTCCGCCTGGTTTTACCAAGCGTGCACAGGATTGAATGATAGAGGCGGGATCGGGTACGTGTTCTAGCATTTCCAGGCAAGTGACCACGTCGTAGTGAGCGGGTCGTTCAACCGCTATGGCTTCTGTTGAAATAGGGAGATACTCGACTTTTGAGGTAGACTCAAGCTGATGTAATTTGGCGATATCAATGACGGATTGATTCAAATCAATACCAGTGACATTGGCACCCTTGAAATACATGCTTTCAGCCAGAATACCGCCTCCGCAGCCAACATCTATCACGGATTTGCCGGACAGGGTAACAATATTTGTTATATAACTTAATCTTAAAGGATTTAATTGATGTAATGTTTTAAGTTCGCCATTTACATCCCACCAGTGAGCAGCAAGGGCTGCGAATTTGGAAAGTTCTTCTTGGTCATAGTTTTGATTCATAAAACAGCCGCATGTTAACTGATTGATCTTAATAAACCCTGCCGCTTGCGGCAGGACCTTGCTATGGGGTTTCTTAAGGGGAGAAGCGGAAGCTCTCCCCTTAAGTCGCGAGCGCGGATTGAGTTCGCGCGAAGCGATATAAACATTAAGAAAACTTGGTCGTTTACGACCGAGTTGATGGTTCGCCATTTTGCGTGATATTGGCTATTGTTTCAATAGATTCAGGTCCTGTTGCCTTGCGTGTCTCTAACGATATGTTTATTATTAATAATTATTATATCGCTGGGAAACTGGATAGGAGATTATGAATGTCAGAAACAGCAGCACAGACTGAATCCACCAATGAACCAAAAGCCATCTTTCTAAGAGATTATCAGGTTCCAGCTTATTTAATAGATGAAATTGATCTTCATTTTGATTTGAAGGATGATGAAACGTTAGTGACGTCGCATTTGCGTATTCGTCACAATCGTTTTAGTTCCAGCAAAATAAAAGATTTGGTGCTTGATGGTGATGGGTTAACACTCGAATCGATTAAAATGAATGGAAATGTGTTATCTGATTCGCAATATCAAGTCAATAGCGAATTTTTAATTATTCAGAATGTGCCTGATAATTTTGATCTCGAAATCAAAACAAAAATTTATCCTCAACTGAATACTGCACTGAGCGGTTTGTATCGTTCAGCCAATACCTATTGTACGCAATGTGAGGCTGAAGGATTTAGAAGAATCACTTATTTTCTGGATAGGCCGGATGTGCTATCCCGCTATACCACGACTATCACTGCAGATGAAGCAAAATTTCCAGTACTGCTTTCAAATGGAAATTTAATTGATTCAGGTAAACTTCAAAATGGCAGGCATTGGGTCAAGTGGGAAGATCCATTTAATAAGCCATCTTACTTATTCGCTTTAGTGGCAGGTGATTTTGATTTAATTGAAGATACATTTGTAACCCAATCCAATCTTGACATTATTCTCCGTATTTATGTAGAGAAAGGTTATGGTCAGCAAGCACATCATGCAATGCATTGTGTAAAAGAAGCCATGCGCTGGGATGAACAAGCCTATGGCCGTGAATATGATTTGGATATTTACATGATAGTCGCGATTGCAGATTTCAACATGGGTGCAATGGAAAATAAAGGTTTAAATATTTTTAATACGAAATATGTTTTGGCAAAGCCTGAAACAGCTACGGATCAGGATTATATTCATATCTTATCTGTCATCGGCCATGAATATTTTCACAACTGGAGTGGTAATCGTGTCACCTGCCGTGACTGGTTTCAATTAAGTTTGAAAGAAGGATTGACTATTTTTCGTGATCAGACATTTGCTGAAGATACGCTTTCACAAGCAGTCATGCGTATACAAGAAGTGAATGGATTGCGTGAAGTTCAATTTGTTGAAGATGCGAGTCCATTAGCGCATCCTGTCAGACCGGATTCTTATATAGAAATCAATAATTTTTATACCTCGACGATATACAACAAAGGCGCGGAAGTATTGCGCATGCTGCAAACGATTCTGGGTAAATCGATGTTTCGCAAAGGCATGGATTTATATTTTGCAAGACACGATGGTCAGGCAGTCACCATCGAAGATTTTGTGAAAGCCATGGAAGATGTATCAGGTATCGATTTAAAACAATTCAGATTATGGTATAGCCAAGCGGGTACACCTGTTATCAGCGTAGAAGATGATTATGATGCGGAACATCATGTTTATCGTTTAACTATCTGTCAGAAAACATTACCAACGCTTGGACAAGCCTATAAAAAACCTTTGCATGTTCCTATTAGAATGGGGTTACTGGATGCAGAAGGAAATGCAATTCCATTGCAAATGCAAGATGAGCCTGCTGAAAATGAAATGGTCTTGCATTTGACTAGCGAGTCACACATTTTCAAATTTGAAAATGTTGCATCTGCACCTATACCATCGTTATTAAGAAATTTTTCTGCACCGGTTAAATTACATTACCCTTATTCAAATCTTAATCTGGAATTTTTATTCAAGCATGATAAAGATCCATTCAATCGATGGGAAGCCGGTCAAAAATATGCAATCCGGTTAATGTTAAATCTCGTACAGGATTATCAGCGTGACAAAGCGTTGCATTTACCGGATGAATTGATTGCGATGTATGAATATATATTGCAGCACGATCAAGATGATAACTTTTTGCTGGCAGAAATGATGACCTTACCATCAGAAAAATACATAGGCGAGCAAATGGATGTGATAGATGTAGATGCCATTCATGCCGTTCGTGAGTTTGTCATCAATGAAATTGCAAATAAATTACAAACATTGTTATTGGAAATCTATCGCAAAAATCATGATATTTCTGGTGTTTATCATTTCAGTATTAAAGACATAGGCAAGCGGCAATTGAAAAACCGTTGTTTGCTTTATTTAATGTTGCTGCCTAAATATGAAGAAATTGGCATGCAGCAATTCGAAGCATCACTGAAAATGAATATGACAAACTTACAACCAGCATTAACCGCTTTATCGAATAGTGAATCTGGCTATAGAGTGAAAGCGCTTGAGCATTTTTATGATGCTTGGAAACACGATGCCTTGGTGGTAGATAAATGGCTGGCGATTCAAGCCGGCTCCAAACTCCCTGATACGCTGCAGACAGTTAGAAAGCTGATGCGTCATGAAGCATTTGATATTAAAAACCCTAACAAGGTTTATGCATTAATCGGAACGTTTGGGCTGCGTAATCCGGTCAATTTTCATGCTGCTGATGGCGAAGGGTATGCATTTCTCCGTGAAGTCGTTCATCAGTTGGACAAGCTCAACCCTCAAGTGGCCGCTAGAATGGTAAAACCTTTGACTACCTGGAGACGGTATGATAAAGAACGCCAAGCGTTAATGCAGGGGCAATTGGAATTGCTGTTGCAGGATAAAAAAATATCAAGGGACTTGTATGAGCTTGTTTCTAAAAGTCTTGAAGAGGTTTAATGATGACAACAACGAATCAACGGCTAGAATCGGATAGTATGGGCAAAATAGAAGTTCCGGCTGAAAAGTATTGGGGCGCGCAAACCCAGCGTTCTCTTGAGCATTTTGCCATTGGTCATGATGTGATGCCAAAAGAATTAATTCATGCCTTTGGCACGCTAAAAAAAGCAGCAGCAATGACCAATTATGAATTGGGCCTCATGAAAAAAGACATGATGGAATTAATTGTTAAAGCAGCTGATGAAGTGATTCAAGGTAAATTAGACCAGCATTTTCCTTTGCGTATCTGGCAGACGGGTAGCGGTACGCAAACTAATATGAATGTCAATGAAGTCATTAGCAATCGTGCGATAGAAATGGCTGCTGGCGTTATCGGAAGTAAAAATCCAGTTCATCCTAATGACCATGTTAATCAATCACAATCATCAAATGACACTTTCCCTACCGCCATGCATATTGCTGCTGCACAAGGTGTAGTAAATTATTTGCTGCCTGCTATTAAGGAATTACGTGACGGCTTGGCAGAAAAACAGAAAGCGTTTTCACATATTGTGAAAACAGGCCGCACACACTTGCAAGATGCTGTGCCTTTGACATTGGGGCAGGAATTTTCCGGTTATGTTGCCCAATTGGATGCAGCAATGGAAAATATCAAAAAAACATTGCCAGGATTGTATGAGTTGGCGATAGGCGGTACGGCTGTGGGTACGGGATTAAATACGCATCCTAAGTTTGCTGAAATTGCTGCTGCTAAAATCGCTGAATTAACGGGATTACCTTTTGTATCAGCACAGAATAAATTTGCAGCCCTTGCAGCGCATGATGCTTTCGTTTTCGCAAGCGGTGCATTGAAAACCTTAGCGTGTGCATTGATGAAAATTGCCAATGATGTACGTTGGTTAGGTTCGGGCCCGAGGTGTGGTTTGGGTGAATTAATATTACCTGCCAATGAACCCGGTTCTTCCATTATGCCAGGCAAAGTTAACCCGACACAGTCTGAAGCAATGACTATGGTTTGTGCTCAAGTCATGGGTAATGATGCAGCCATTGGTTTTGCAGACTCACAAGGTAATTTTGAATTAAATGTGTTTAAGCCAGTTATTATTCATAATTTTATGAATTCCTTACATTTGTTGGCTGATTCTGCCCGCATGTTCAATAAATATTGCGTTAAAGATTTGGCTGCTGATGAAAGAGCAATCAGTGAATCGGTCAATCGTTCATTAATGTTGGTGACAGCGTTGGCACCCAAAATTGGTTATGACAAAGCGGCACAAATCGCTCATCAGGCATGGCATGATGGAACATCCTTGTTGGAAGCGACTTTAGCGTTAGGTTATTTAAGTGAGAAAGAATTCAAGGAATTAGTGCGACCTGAATTAATGATAGGGCCGAGGGGGTAGAATCTGGCATCCTTCGAGATGCGTCTCGAAGGACAGGATGCGTGAGCTATTTATTATTAATGCAGGGCCGGTATTAAGCCTATCAACCCATTTGCCAACATGCCAACCGCTATCGCCATAATGACCATACCCATGATACGTGTAATCACTTTCATCACGGATTCACCGACTAACCGGCCTATAAATGCTCCATAGAATAAAATAATGAACATGCCTAACGCTAATACAACACACATGGCAGATAGCCATGTTTTAAGGAGGATATCAGGATAATCGTTAGATGCAATTACCAGTGTGCTAATCGCGCCAGGGCCAATGATAATAGGAAGGGCAAGCGGTACAATGGCTATGGAATGGCGTTCTTCTGCAGCAATATCATCTTCAGGAGTATGATTAATAGGGCTTTCCTTTGACTGCAGCATGGATAAGCCGGTTAATAATAAAATGATACCTCCCGCAAAGCGGAACGATGAAATGGTGATACCCATTAAATCAAGTAATTGAGCGCCTATCCAAATGGTGATGACCATGATGATAGTAATAGAAATACCGCATTTGAAAGCGGTTTTACGCTGATGCTGCAAGGGGGATTTGTTAGTTAACTGCAAAAAAATGGATAGTGAACCTAACGGGTTCATCATAATAATCATGGCAACCAGAAATTTTACTGTATCTGCGTACGTCACTACCGTATTCTCTCTAATTTTAATAGGGTCATGATAGCGAAGCGTAATAATAATTGCTAGGATACAAATATTTTTAAGTTTAAATACAGGTATCTATTCATGTCATTGCATCTGGGTGTTATTGGTAAAGATGAAACCAAGGTAAAAAATATGCGTAAGGTGTTTAATTTTAGTGCAGGCCCTGCTATGGTGCCGGAAGAAGTGCTGCTGCAAGCACAAGCAGAAATGTTAGATTGGCATAGAACAGGGATGTCAATAATGGAATTGGGGCATCGCGGCCCTGAATTCAAAATGATAGCAGAACAAGCTGAAGCGGATTTACGTGAATTGATGTCTATCCCCAAAAATTATCACGTATTGTTTTTACCAGGCGGTGCAACGACACAGTTTGCAATGGTTCCCATGAATCTTTTAAATGATAAAAAAATGGCGGATTACATTGAGACAGGTGTATGGTCTCAGAAAGCCGTTGCTGAAGCAAAGCGATATGGTGTAATCAATGTTGCTGCGCAGGCTGAACATAAAGATCATTTATCTTATATTCCTACTCAAGATACATGGTCTATGAATCCCGATGCATCTTATCTTCATTACACGCCTAACGAAACAATAGACGGTTTTGAATTCCAATGGGTGCCTAAAACAGGAAATGTTCCTTTGGTAGCCGATATGACATCCATGATTTTATCCCGTCCGGTGAATGTGAATGATTTTGGTGTTATTTATGCGGGTGCGCAAAAAAATGCTGGTCAAGCTGGGATAACTATTGTTATTATCCGAGAAGATTTAATCAAAGATCCATTGTCGCAAACACCATCGCTTTACTCATATAAACTCCAGGCTGAACATCATTCATTTTACAACACACCTCCCACTTATAGTTGGTATATCTGTGGTTTGGTTTTAGCCTGGACGAAACGGCATGGCGGCGTGCAGGCTTTCTATGAGCTGAATCTTCGCAAAGCAAACAAGTTGTACTCTCTCATTGATCAACATAAAGATTTTTATGTGAGCTATGTTCATCCTGAATGCCGCTCATTGATGAATGTAATGTTTCACTTGAGAGATGAAAAGTTAACTTCTACTTTCATTGAAGAAGCTGAAGCGGCTAATTTGACAAATTTGCGTGGCCACCGTGTTAGCGGCGGCGTGAGAGCCAGTATTTACAATGCCATGCCGGAAGAAGGCGTGGATATATTGGCAGATTTCATGGTTGATTTTGCCAAACGATATGGTTGATTTTTATTGCCATGTCAGTAAAGACCTGACAACTCCGACTCCATTCTCTCCCTTTGGTGCAAACAAAAGCTTTACTTTTGCGCAGCATATAAACATTTAAGGCGTTCTCGCGTTTTTCAGCGGGAACTTCTGCGAATACTTCACATGTACAAACAAAACGGATCTACTTTAATTGAAATATTAATCAGTCTCATGCTAATGGCAATTTTGTTATTAGGAATGGATGCTATGCAATTGCTTGCACTGAGAGAAGCATCAGCGAATTATTATTTTTCCATAGCACAACAACAAATTAACATTATGAATGAACGTATCAATCTTTTAAAAAATGAAGAATTAAACTTCTTCATCACAACATGGAATAAACAAAACAAAGAAGTATTGCCTAATGGAAAAGGTAATATAAAAACAAACCCAGATTATGAAGCTTCAATATATTGGGGGAACAGGGATGAACACAATTGCAAGACCAATCAAACGGGTGCTGACGGGTGTCTGCATTACAAATAATTCAGGATTTGCGTTAATCGAAATGATCATCAGTATTTCACTGGGGTTATTCATTTTAAGCGTTTTGCTGGAAATGTTTGTCACCAATCAAAAAAGCGTAAAATTGCAAGCCGCATTATATAACATACAGGATAATGCCAAAACTGCGATTTCAATACTCACAGATGAAATTCATCAGGCAGGCATCATGGGTTGTGCGCGTTTATCAATAGGTTTTCCTGTGACCTCTTTTCGTGAGTATTCATTCAATCGTGCCAATCGACTCGTCGCAACATCAGCAAACGAAATAATGGTTCGTTATGCAAAATACCCAAACGCATCCCTGGAAGAATCCATGCAAAATGAAATGATTATTCATGCAAATAAAACCGATCATTTTGCAGCAGGCGATATTTTATTGATTTCGGATTGTAAACAGGCTGAAATATTTCAGGCAGCGAATGTGCGTGTAAAAAATGGCATGCAAGAAATTACAGCATCAATGCCTTTGCATAATAAGTATGAAAAATTTTCAGAAATCAGCCATTTTATAGTGAATAAATTTTCTATAACAAAAACGAACCGCACACATCCCGATGGGAGTCATGTTTACTCACTTTTTATTGAAGATATCAATCGTAATAAAATAGAGTTGGTTCAAGGCATTAATCAAATGAGTATGTTATTCACCATTAATGAAGCAGGTGAATGGCGCGATGTAAAACAATATGAAGTAAACGATTGGGCTCAAGTGGCTGGTGTTGCAATTGATCTGGATGTAAGCGAGCAGGCTATGAAGAAAACCTGGCATATGTATGCTGTATTAAACGGATAAGTTTATGATTAAATATGCTTCATATGGCTATGTTTTAATTTCGGTGCTTGTGTTTATTCAGGTATTTTCTATTATCAGTATGTTTGCTCTCGTATACGTATTTGACTCAATCAAAAGAAATAATCACCAATGGATAGGCTATGTTTACCGTTTAAAAGGGCATGAGATTTTGCGGCAATTGGAAACCAAAATAGAGTCAGATCAGGCAATATGTTTATTACCCACTATACCTGCACCTCTATTAGCACATAAACCCATCTCATGGTGGAAACTGCATACATGTAGTGATAATGTTAGTCAAATTCGTTATTATTACGCGATTGAGTTTTTGGGTAATGACCCTTGCGGTGAGATGGGAAAAAATGTTATGAATCAACCACTCATGGCGAGATTTTACCGCATTACTTTATATTTGCCGCCTGATACACTTCAAGGCGCGAAATATATAATACAGAGTTCGGTTGCATTGCCCGCTGTGCAGACTTCTGTATGTAAGGGGAAGTTGCATACTATCAACCCAGGGCGGCAAGCGTGGCGGGAAATTGACGTATAAAGAGAAGGACATGCATCATGAATACAGGATTAAAAGACAAAGTCATATTTATTACTGGCGCTAGTCGGGGAATTGGTCGTGAAATTGCTGTGCGTTGCGCACGAGATGGGGCAAGAATAGTCATAGCCGCTAAATCGGTAGAACCGCATCCTACATTAGAAGGCACCATTTATACGGTAGCAGAGGAAGTAGAAAAAGCGGGCGGTAAAGCATTGCCTTTGGTTGTGGATGTGCGCGATGAAAAAATGGTTGCTGACGCTGTTGCCAAGACAGTTGAAACATTTGGCGGCATTGATGTCTTGATTAACAATGCCAGTGCAATTAATTTAGGTTCCACCTCTGATATTTCCATGAAACGTTTCGATCTTATCTTTTCAGTCAATGTGCGTGCAACATTTATGTGTTCAAAATTGTGTTATCCACATTTGAAAAAGTCAGCTAATCCTCATATTTTAACCCTTTCACCGCCACTGAGTATGAAGCCTAAATGGTTTAAAAAACATGTCGCCTATACCATGTCAAAATATGGTATGAGTATGTGCACGTTAGGCATGGCAGAAGAATTCAGAAAAGATGGTATTGCAGTGAATTCACTATGGCCAAAAACATTAATTGGAACGGCTGCTATTTATGTGAATATTTCCAAGCTGTTATATCATGCCAGCCGTAAGCCTAGTATTGTGGCAGATGCTGCACATGAGATTATTACTTCAGACAGTCGTGCTGTTACGGGTAATTTTTTCATTGATGAAAATATATTGCGCTTGCGTGGTGTGACGGATTTCAGGAAATATGCCATGCACCGCTTTATACCCGTGATTAAAGATATTTTTGTGGATGAGTGAGAGTTTTGCTTATTGATAGCGATATACCCGTAGCGTTTCATTTTTAGGTGTAGGAGGAAAAATACGGTTTGCGGCTAGCTATTAGGATAATAGCGGGATGGCACATGGATGTGCCCTGGAGCAAACAGTATTGTTCCTCCTACACCTAAAAATGAGACGCTACGGGTATAGTAGTGACATAGCAGCTGACAAACAACGCTTGAGTAAGTGAAAGTACTGGAATATCATAAGTCCTTACTATATACTGTCGTGTTTTAGAAAAATATAACTAACTAAATCCTAAACGAGGAAAAGATATGTTGCGATTATCTTCACGCTTACTCATCGCTTCTTTTATGCTTTGCATTTCTACAGGCGTTTTTTCAGCAGATAATTTTAGCTTTTTTGTCATGACAGATATGCATCTTGATAGTTATCATTATCCTGACGCCAGATCTACCATTGTTAATCCGGTGGAAGGTACTTATAACAGCGGCGATATGCAACTCAATACCTTCAATAAAGTATTTGATAAAATGGCAGAAAATAATATTCAAAACAAATACAGCCCAAACTTTATATTAACATTAGGCGATACTAATGCGCACAATTCTTCTAAATACTCAGGTTATAAACAAATCAATTTATACACTGCATTTTTAAAATTAGAAAACACTTTTCCCGGCACGCCAATTTTTCATGTATTTGGAAATAATGATTCGCCTGAAAAAAATTATGGTGTTTTTTCAACACATGGTACTTCACCTTATACCACGCTAATGGATAAAGCAGGGTGGAAAAACGGGTTCTTATCAAACGGTTCTTTGTGTTCTGATAATGCTGATGTTACACCCTGTGTGACAACACCTACTGAAGATAATAAAAAATATGGATATTTTGTTGGCTATTTGCAGAAAAATTTAAAATTAATCGCTTTGAACAGTGTGTTGTTCTCTTCCTCTCAATATTCACCTTCACATGTAGGGGCAGAAGAAGAGTTGGCATGGATAGAAGCCGAATTACAAAATAGCATGAAAAACAATGAGAATGTCATTCTTGCCATGCATATTCCTATGGGCTCTGGTTGGCTGGATCAATATAATGATCGATTTTCTAAAATTATGTCTAAACTAAAACCAGGTGTCATTATTGGAATATTAGCTGGGCATACTCACATGGATCAATTGCGTATTACGAGATTAATAGATTCCAATCGAAAAACACTGGGTGTGGTTCCTCTTATCATGGTTCCGGCTTTAGCACCTGCTCACAATAATGCTCCAGGGTTTAAACAAATTATCATGACAAAAAATAATAACCAATGGATGATTCAAGATATTGTGTCGTTTGCTTTTCAACAAAAAACATCTTCCGATGAACTGAAATTAATTGAATATTATAAATTTAATGATTCATATTGCCCTATTGAAAAACTTACAGTAAGCGAATGTATGAATAAAAATTTAGGTTATGGTAAAAGTTTTGCATATATCAGAACACCTGCAAGCGATTTGATGAATGACCATTATACAAACGGTAATTTGAATTATACAAAGCAAGTAGGCGCTGCTACATGGATATATAGTTATGAAGTCATGACACAGCCTGCTCTTTGACGTGACGGGGGTTTCTCATCCTGGAAACTCCATGGGGAGCCCCGACAAGCGAATTACACATCTCCCCATTCTCGCCATGCTGGCACAGCAGGGAAGTATAATCCCAATCGTATAGTACCATCATGCATCATGCTTAACGCCTGAAAATACTTTTGCATTTGTTCGGCATATTTTTTGTGTTCGTTTTCAAGAAAACTATTCACATCAGGGTGAGTAAGCTCTGCTGTTTTGTAATCGATAATCCACAATACATTATTGTCATCAATAAATATCCTATCAATCACGAGGCTTTCATGCTTACCGTTAATCACAGCAGTCATTGCAAATTCAGATTTTGCATCACGATGCGGCTTCAGTATCCACTGGCCGCGATGATCGGTTAACGTATTTTCAACGGATTTTAATACAGCATTTGCTGATAAATCGTGGTTGTCAACATTCATCCCAAGTTGTCTTAATCTGTGGTCTACATAGGTTTGTTTGTCTTGCAATGATTTGTTTGTCCACCAATCTGTGCCATGATTTGCAAGCATTTGTAAAATTTTGTGGGTTGCTGTACCAATTAATCGGAATGTATTATTAACTAATTGAAAGCCGCCTTTTTTCATGTGAGCAATGGTGTGATGTGATTGCAATTCCAGAATAGGATTTATCCAGGATGGTGTGATTCTTTGTATGGGTCTGCTGGTTTCTTGTTGTATTGATTCGATACTATCTTGATTGCTAAATATTAAAAATTCATTTTTATTTCTTTCTAATTGTGACCAGATTTTTTCAAGAAAACTACCGGATTCTGGTTTGTGTTCGTTTTTACTATTTGTTGAAATATTGAAAAATAAATGCAGGCGTTTTTTTGCGCGTGTTGCAGCGACATAAAATAATCTATCCATTTCATAGTCTGCTTTAATTCGTTGTTGTCTATTAATGTATTCATAAATAGGATCTTTATCCATACCTATTGCATGAATGGGAGCTAATAATAATGCCATTTGCTCATTCGTCAGCGGTCTATCCATCCACAGTAAAAGTGATTTGTCATCATTGGGGTTTTTTCTTTCCAATTGCGGCAAGATAACGGTATCAAATTCCAAGCCTTTTGACGTGTGTATAGTCATGATTTGTATGGTTGCATCATCATGTTGTGTTGATGCAAATAATTGATACATTTTTTCTTTTAATTTATCAAGGTTTAATATGGGAGTATGATTGCTGAAATTTTCTAGTAACTTGAAAAATGCATTAATATCATCATAGTCAGCATAATCATTCAGACAAGCTGGGCCGCCTATTAACAGCCAGGTATTTTCTATCCATGTTCGTAAATGGTATCGTTCACGCACTGCTATTTTTGCTTTTAAAACAGGAAGAATTTTGCCAATCCGTGAGCGGCCATCTTCACTCAGTTTTTCACGTAAATCAGCGCGTTCGAGTTGTGTGATAATCGCTGCATGTGCATCATTGCCAGCAATGATGAATAAATCTGATAAGGATAAACCACACCATGGTGCACGTAATACGGATAACCATGCAATCCTGTCTGCGGGATGTAGTAATGCACAAGTGAGGGATAAGACATCTTGAATATGTTGTCGGGAAGCGAGTGGATCTATGTCTATGGCACGATAAGCCAGTTTAGCTTTTTTCAATGCAGGGATAATGGCAGCAAGATGTGATCTCGATCTGACAAGAATGGCTATCTTCTCAGCCGAATATTTCTTCCTAGTCTCATGTATGATTTCGATAATCCCGTGGGCTTCGAGTTCAGGATGTGCATCGACATAACCGCTAATTGTCACTACTTTTTCCTGAGTTGTTATAGCCTCATTTTGATTGGATACACTAGGACTGTAGGTGACTGCACCGGTTGCCATGTCATTAAACTGAGGAAAAATATTCTGAAAATGCATATTATTCCATTCCACTATTGCTGAAGTGGATCTGAAATTGACTGCTAAAGTCAACGGAATTAAATGGATATGGTGTAATCCTTTAGAGCGCATACGTATAAACAAGCCGACTTCTGCTTCACGAAATCGATAGATGGATTGCATGGGATCACCGACAACAAATAATGTTCTTCCATCGTGAGTTTCCCATCCTTTCGTTAATTTTTCTAATAATTGAAATTGTGTGTAAGATGTATCCTGAAATTCATCGATTAATATATGTTTAATATGATAATCCAATGCTAATGCCAGATCAGTAGGATGTTCATCATTACCGAGGGCAGCAAGTGCTGCTTGTGTGTTTTCAATAAAATCAATTTGCCCGTATTGTTGAAACGTTACCCTCAATTGGGCAGCAACAATTTTTAGTACTTGTAACAGCGCTTGCAAAATTTCCCATTGTGTATCGTTGTATGTAGAGTTGGGAAGATAAAATAATTCGATCAGTGCAAGACGTAAGTTTTCATGCTCACTTAATGTTGTGATCAGTGTTGTCAGTCTTTGTCTGTATTCATTGTGTAATGCAATTTCATGAGGATTTTTCAGGCTTTTTAATGGTGGAAAACCCATGTCTTCATCGACGCGTTTACGCCAGGTGTAACTTTTTGTTAACAATAATTTGGCTAAACCTAACCAATTATTTTTTTCATCAGGAGTAATGCCTGGCATTTGAGTTAATGACTGACAGGTTAATATGTCTGATTCAGGATGGGTATGTGCATCAATATTGGATGCGGCAAATCTTGCTATAGCGAGTAATTCGGATATTGTATTTTTCGGAAAAATAGATTGAACAGCAGACAGTGTATCGGATATCACTAATCCTAATTGTTTTTCTAATTGTTTCTTTATTTCAATATCAGTAGAGCTGATTTGAATGTAGGGTAACCATTGATCTCGCTTAGCTAATAAATTGACGAGTAAATCGTGTAATTTATTTAAGTCATTATCCAGATGTAATAATAATTTTGTTATTGCATTACTCCAGTCATAATTTTCTTCTACATGCATAATGACTTCTTGGACCGCTTCGCGATACAAGATATTCGGATTATCTGCGATGTCAGGCTGTGATCCAAAGTGTGATAATAAAGGTAATTGCTTGGTTAAATTTGAGCAAAGGGAATCAATTGTTTGAATGCGTAATTGATTAGGATTATTGATTAAATTCCATTTCTGTTTTGCATCTTGTTGTAATGCTTTTTTGGCTAGCAACCAGGTTTGTTTGGCATGATCAGTGTCAGGTTCGGGATCATTTAATGCATGTTTTAAAGCTTTGATGACACGTAAGCGCATTTCATTGGCTGCTTTTTTGGTAAAAGTGATAGCCAGGATTTCTTCTGGTGTATTCACACGTGTCAGCAGCGTCAAAAGTCGTTGTATAAGTAATTCTGTTTTGCCGGAGCCAGCAGGTGCTTGCACAATAAAAGATTGATCTGCATCCAATGCCAGTTGGCGGTGATACTGGTCTTGTTCGACTAAATCCATGGATTGCCTATACGTCATTCTTCATTGATCCTACATAATGGCTGCAAAGTGCACCGCATACAAGTTTGATCGGAATTTTTAGGATCCACTTTGGCAATGCCATGATAAAAATCATTGCTTAATTTGGTTAACGTATCATTCCATTGCGCAACTTGTTCACTCCACGATAATGCCGTTGTTTTTTTAATTTCAGAAATTAATTTGATTCCCTTGATATCCATGGTGTAATGGCTTACCCCTTTAAAACAATGCTCACCAGGATAAAGTTGTGCAAAAGTGATGCCGCTAGTGTTAGTGGGATCCAGTAATGAATATAAAGGGAGCTGCGGTTCTTCTGGTCTATCACTAAACCAGCTATTGATCTCATTATTTTTACCAGTTTTATAATCAATAATGAGTTTTGTTCCATCTTCTAACTTATCAATTCGGTCGATTCGCATGGTGAGCGGTAATTGGCCTAAAGTAAATTGAACCGTTTTTTCATTCGTCATAATAGAGAATGGTGGACGCTGTTTTTCAATTTGCAGCCATTCCGAGATAAGCTGATGTAATCTCTGTTTTTCTAGCGAAATATATTGCTTAAATTCACTATGTGAATGAGGAGTAACATTCAGTGCTTCACTGATGCTGGTTTGTATTAATTCATGCAACTCACCATCATCATAGGAAATTAATGCGGCATGATTTTGTATTTTAGCCCATACTATTTCCAATGCCTTATGTATTACGATGCCTCTATCTTTTGCACGTAAGCCTGGCAGTGGACTTTCCAATTTATGTGCATGTAATCGCCATTCAGAAAACGATTTGAATGGACATAATGCCTGTTGCTTGATAACACTGACACCACCGCGTATCTTTTCATCGATGTTTACATTGGGCCCTTGGTCATCAATTATTTTTTCTAATTCTTTAGAGAGGAAAATTTTCTGAGATGGTGAGATGTATTCTTTAAGTTGCAGCTCACTGATAGTGATTGTTTGATGATTTTTTATCAATGGACTAGGCTGCAATTCTAATGCATCTATTTTATCAGCGTGACTGAATATGACGTGTTGCGCGCACCGTTCAAATTCTTTGGTAAGAATTTTGCAAAATGTTAATTCACGCTCTGCAGTTGCGTGCGGCATGCTTAAATCACGTTGTATGCGTTTAGGGATAAAGGGATTAGGTTTAGGTGATGGCGGCCAGGAAATATCATCCATGCCTGCTATCCATAAGTAATCAAAAGGCATGGCTGCGGCTTCTAGCAAACCTAACACTTGAATCGGTGCCTCAGGCGTTTTAGGTTGAAATATCTTATGGCTGGCCATTTTATTTAACCTATGTAAAGCCTGGCTCAGATTAATTGGTTTGGAAACGTGATCTAACGTGGTGAATTCAGTCAGAAGATTTAACCAGTTATCAACGATTTGATATTCTTCGCTATTTAAGCTTCTTTCTCCTGGCCATCCTAATTCTGTTAACATATTCGTGAATAACTGGGCCCATGCAGCGTAGGTATGATTTTCACTATGCTCATTTGCCATAGTAATAAATTGACGTAATCGTTTCGCTAATTTCGGACAGATTTTTGTAAGCGATAATTTTGTTTTCTCATCATTTTCATTAATCAACAGGGTTAAATCGACAAAACTTATATTATTCAATCGTAACTGATTATCAAATTGAGCGCGATTTATCCGCTCCATTTCTGCTTCACCAATGAAAGGTGTTGCTAAAATATGACTGAATATTTCGGTTGATATTATCATTTTATGTATAGATAAAAGTTGTAATGCGGTATTGATAATGGGGTATTGAGATAAACTTTTACCTGCTGAAATGTTGAACGGACAATTTTGATAATCAACGGTATAAGTGTTGTTAGCAGCAAAAACTTCAGCAAACACTTGTGCGGCCCTGTCGCGAATTTTATCTAATGTTGGTATCACGCAGCCAATAGAGGCTGTTGGATGATGGTCGTGAATGGATTTGGCCCATAATGCAATGGTTTGAATTTCATTTTCATTATCAAGCAAGCTGATACGTTTAATATTTTTTACAGCTGAATTTTTTTGTTCTTGGGTTATTACTTTAATCGCTGTTCCCGTTTGTGAAAAATGTTTGAATAATTGATTTAGCTGAGGCGAATATTCCGTAAATCCATAAGTCATAATCGTTTTTGGCGGTGTAATCATTCCTGATAGTACGTTTTCTATAATTACATTAAGCAGCGCTGCGTTATCTATCCAGTTATTCTCATGACACAATTGCTGGAATTGCTTCACCCACAAATTTAATGCTATGTAATCTTCTGAACTATGAAAGAGTGGGTGGTGTAAATCCACTTGCCATTGTAATAATAAAATCCAGGCAGATCTTGCCAAATCAGCTGTTTCTGTTATGCGTATGAGTTGTTCATTTTCTTTGGTTTTTAATATAATTTTTTCCCATAAATATTGTTCTTGTGATGCATTTAATAAAAATGGAAAAGAATAGATTTTTTTATAAGTTAAATCATTCCAGAGTTGATGCAGCCACGAGGCAGCAGGCATGATAGCGGGTGTTAACCAGAAAGTATTACCTTGTTCAAGCTGAAAGGCTTGATAATATTTATGCAGCATGGCAGAAAGGCGGCGGTTTGGTGTCAGAATAACAGTTTCCGCATCTATTTTTTCTAATATAGGATTGAAATATTCTTTATTCATTTTCAGTGGATACCGTGACTTTTTTCTGCTGGCAGGTAGCAAGCAGCAATGCGTTTAATATCAGACACGCTGCTGTGATAGTCCATTTGTTTAACTGTTCCCCAAAGATGACATATCCCCAAAGCACACCGGTTAAAACGACTATGGTATCAACCAGGCTATAAAATACTGGTCCTGCTAACCGTATCAATTGAAAAAATAATAGGTAACCAATGCTGGATAAAATGATTTCAAGTAATACGACCCAGTCTGGCGTAGTGAATGGAAAGTGAAATAGATAAAAACTATCTGCAAATAAAACCAATGGTATGAGTAATAAGCTGGAAAAAATTAACATGCCGGTTGTTAGAGAAAGTGTATCGCTGTCTTTTTGGCGAAAACGTGCAATATAAATAGAACAAAAGGCAAATGAAACGGGTGTCATTAATGTTGATAATACCCAGAGTGACATATCAGGCGAAGGCAGGCTAGATGCAGGTAATATAATTAGCATTAAACCACAAAATGCCAACACGATTCCCAGTGCGCGTATCCAGTTAAAGACTTCGAGTCTGGCAATTAATGCCATGGGATAAGCAATAATAGGCACGGTATTGACGACCATGGCGAGAATGCTGGCAGGTAAATGGGCTGCTGCAAAATACATGGAAGTGTTTGGGATAACAATGCCAGTTAAACCGCAAACAAGATAAAAGCGGACATTGCTTGCTGTTAATTGTAAAGAATGATGACGATATAAAGTAATGATAGTTAGAAAGATAGCGGGACCAAGAGATTGCCAAAAGCTGTAACCCAGCGGAGGAACACCATTAGTCATGGCAAAACGAGCGATGGAATATCCCGTTCCCCAGACAATACCTAGGAGTATAAAAATGGTTATGCTTAATGCAGAACGGTTATATGATATAGATGACATCGTTCATAATCCTTCATGTCGATAACTCATGCAAATATTGACTCACTAAATTAATTCTATCTTTGGTTTCATGTTTATCCAGTGTAAATCGCAAGCGTGCAGGGCCATCAAGACGGTAACGTTGGGATTTGATTTGTATGAGTCGTATAATGGTTTCTGGCTTGATATTAGGTTTTTCATTGAATTCAAATTTGCCGCCTTTATCATTGGCTTCAATTTTACTGATGCCCAGCGCATCAGCTTTATGTTTTAATTCAGTAATAGCAATCAGGTTTTTGAGTGGGCCTGGGAGTAAACCAAATCGGTCTATCATTTCTATTTGTATATCATCTAGTTCAGGTTGGGTTTTTGCATGAGCTATGCGCTTGTAAAATTGTAATCTCAATTGCACATCACTAAGATAATCTTCGGGTATGAGTGCGGATAAATGTAAATCAATTTCAGAGCGATGATGCAATAATGATTTTTCTAACTCAGGTTCTTTACCTTCTTTTAATGCATCTACAGCGCGTGAAAGTAAATCCATATACAAAGTGAAACCAATTTCTGTCATATCACCACTCTGATCTTCACCTAATAGCTCACCTGCACCACGAATTTCAAGATCATGTGTGGCAAGAGTGAAGCCAATTCCCAATTCATCGAGTGAGGCAATAGCATCTAATCTTTTTTCAGCATCATCAGTAATATTATGTTTGGGTGGAGTTAATAAATACGCATAAGCTTGATGATGTGAGCGTCCAACACGTCCGCGTAGTTGATGTAATTGCGCAAGCCCAAATTTATCAGCGCGATTGATAATGATGGTATTTGCGGTGGGAATATCGATACCGCTTTCAATAATCGTTGAGCAAATCAATACGTTAGAATGTCTGTGATAAAATTCCGACATGACACGTTCAAGATCACGTTCGTGCATTTGCCCGTGAGCAACAGCGGGCCTGGCTTCTTGTACCAGTGATTTAATTTCTTCCGCTTTTTTGGTAATGGTGCTGACGTCATTATGCAGAAAATACACTTGTCCGCCGCGCATGATTTCACGTTGTATGGCTTCTCGGATGATACTATCCTGATATTCATGAACAAATGTTTTAACGGTTAAACGGCGTAGTGGTGGAGTTGCAATCACAGAAAGATCGCGTATACCAGATAGCGCCATGTTGAGTGTTCGGGGTATCGGTGTTGCTGTT
>Ga0206910_1003_pt1 | contig 26225 bp, 13 predicted proteins | sample Alteio_BWOrgHeat_77_FD_152949 | JGI IMG/M metagenome (GOLD analysis project Ga0206910, IMG submission 152949) | Enriched cells from forest soil in Barre Woods Harvard Forest LTER site, Petersham, Massachusetts, United States -... | ecosystem: Environmental > Terrestrial > Soil > Temperate forest >... | reverse complement strand
ATCACCAATAAGGTGACCGCTCAAATTGTTAAAAGTTTATCTCAATCAATCTGTTACACCTCGCACTCGCGCCCAACTGCAGTTTCTAGGTTAAAACAATTTAATCCAGATATGTCATCATGCTGTCTGATGTCTTATTGCTGTTCTACCCATGTCATTTATGTTGATTCCTATCATGAGCCTAAAATGATAATTACTCGGAAAGAGAAAAATGATGATAGATAAACTGGATAAGCAGATTGAATGTAATAAGTCTAATCATATCAGAAATTTTTATTCGTTTTTTATGCGTTATCGCCAGCTGAAAAGTTATCATATGAATTAATGATGCAATATAAGATGTATATGAAAAATGTTGTGCCAAGCGATCCGCTCAATTATAAGGATATTCTGACTGTGCAATCTGCCGATGTGCAGTATATACAAAATACGCAAAACAAGAAAAAGCCTATTGGGTGAATAGAATATCTTTTATCATGCAGTGTAGTCATTTAGCAGGAATTCCCGCTGACAAACGCGAGATCTCCTTAAATGGTTATATGAATAGATTCACTATAAATTAACAATTTGTCCTTTTACAAACCATTCCTTGTAACCCTTGCTTAAACTGGAGCAAACTGCTTCATGGTTTTGCTGATCAATCATGAGAGTGATAAAGCCACCCGTGTTATTGTCAATCCATTGATATATGTCTACATGTTTTGAAAACGCAATATGTTTTACATGATTTTTGCTCACAAGGCCTTTGTCATCACCAGTTAATCCTTTCCAAGTCAAGTTATCATTTTCTACAGTAAAAGAGTAAGAGTCACCGGAGTCAAAAATGATTTTCTTGATAGTATTGGAAGGAGTGGTTGCAATGGCTGTACCTGCGGAAAATAATACAATCGCGGCTAGCACTGCAGATAACAATGGTCTTGTAGTGTTGTTTGATTTCATAGCGATAAATCTCCTTTGCAAATGTAATTTTCTAATATGGGTAAGTATGATGTTGTAAAGTTGATTGCATGCCATTGCTAATAAAAGGCTGCTGTAATGTATAAGACCATGGTGCAAAAAAATGACCTTATGACAAGCGATAATATTTTCCAAAATGGATCATATTGCTCCTGGTGAATTCTTTCATGGGTTAAGCATAATTCAATTTCTCTCTTTGTCAATGTTTCTTTTATGTTATGGGAAGATGAATTTTTCCTTTAGAGCCTGTTCAACATCTCAAGAACTTGCTGTAAATCGGTTGCCACATTCGCTCCGATGGCGCATCCTTGTGCCATCCCGCGCTCATCCATGGCGCTAGTCGCGAATGTGGCAACCTGTTTACAGCAAGTTCTTGAGATGTTCCATACGAGATCAGGAATTCCCGCTAAGAACGCGGAAATTCCTTAAATGTTTATATGCTGCGCAAAAGCAAAGCTTTTGCTTGCACTGAGAGGGGAGTATCGCGGTTCTCCCCTCTCAGAACACCTCATCGCGTAAGGTTAGCGGGAACTCCTGATACGAGATCAAACTTCTTGATGTTGGGTTATAGATTTGATTATGCTACGAATCCAGAATTATCATTATAAAAATATGGATCTTAATAAAAATGAAAAGTCACACCAATCTCGATATGCCGCAAAACGATTTGGATTTATTAACCACTTTGATCAAAAAAAGAGAATCAGCTGATATATTATGGGAAGAAGCCATTTCCTTACATAAAGAAGCTGCTGCTGAAGAAAAATACCAGCTTGCACATGGCATTTATATTGAATGCCACCAATTATTAACCCAATTTCTTGATAGCAAAAATGGAATTGAAAATCTATTAACCAATATGGAGCTTTTATATGAAACTGAATGTGAAAGAACTCCTGTTATCATTGGATTATACTTTACTGCTAAAACTTTGGCAGATGCTTATCTTATACAAGATGAATTTGTTGAAGCCTATTCACTCTATTTGTTAGCGGCAACACTACTCAAGAATTGCTTTAAAAACACCTTGACAAATGGCTGGCTGGAAACAGTTATTGGTGATATGGATGGAATTCGTACCAATATAAAATATAACGCTGCTCTTTGTCTATTATATTATTATGAAAGCATGGCAGATCAAAAAGATAATGATTTCTTTTCTATAAAGCAAATCAATCAGGCATCATCTCGATTGATATATAATTTAAACGACTTACGTTTAGCAGACAAGATTTCTATAAATGAGCTCACTACTGTTACACAAAACATTTTGCGTTCACGCATCATGTATGGTAACGCACCTATTAGGTTTCACTCTCCGCGTCATATGGATTATTTAAGATGGAGTATGCAAAGTGTGCTGACCCCTGCTCAAATGGTAAAACTCATCAAGTTGGAATTGAGTTCAAAAATAGATTTTTTTGAACTGATACATGACTCAAATCTGAATTTAAGCGATCAACAACATTCATACATTAAAGAAAATATTGTAGGTAAAGAGAATAACAATACAGTCAGGAAGAATGCCATAGAATTTGCTAAACACTTGAAAATATTTAGCGAATCACAAGAATATGAAAAATTTACCCTCAAAAAGCATCAAAAAACGGCATTTAATCTTTTAATGAATCATTTTTCTGAAGGACAAACCAAAGCGGGTATTAAAATGGCAACCGGTACCGGAAAGACAAGGGTTTATATCACCCAGTTGTTAGCGATGTATCATGACATGCCAGAAAATGTGATAGCTACAAAAAGAACGTTAATCGTTGTTCCTCGACTTTCTCTGAGTGAACAAACAGCCAAAAGGATACAAGAGCTCGTCCAACTGTCAGGAATCGAAGTCAATGTTGCCCAGTTCAATGGGGTATCAAAACAACAAAGTCAAATAACTATTATTTCACTGCAATCACTCATTTCGGAAATGCGGAAACTGCCGCAACACAGAAAAATCGATCTTGATCTGTATGTCACGGTTGTTTTCGATGAAATTCACGAAGCATTAACTCAAACATGTAAAGACTTAGTCCATGAATTAGAAAAATCCAAAATAATTTTAACCTTCACTGCAACAGATACGTATAACACAGTAAGACGTAAAGGTTGTTTAAAATCTGTCAGTGAATTGCTAGGTGAGGAAAATTGTATTTATCACTATCCATTACTCCAGGGAATAAATGATAAAGTATTATCTCCTTTGCGTGTTTGTTTGGTAAATGGGTTGAAACAAATTCCGCAAAGAAAAAGAGTTTCTGCTAAAGAGTTTAATATGAATGAGATGAGTAACGAGTTAGCTAAAGATAATTATCATGAAATTAATGCTACTATCACTGAACTTTATTTAAATTTACCTCATCCGGATACAGGAAGAACATTAAATGGAAAAAAAACATTCATTTTTTGCGTGAATATCCAACATGCAAAAATTCTTACAGAAATGCTTTCGAAATATGGAGTGTCTGCAGCAGCTATATCAGGTGAAATGGATCAAAAGTCGCAAGTCAATCTATTAGATCAATTTCAGAATAGAAAAATTAATGTATTATGTTGTGCTGATCTTTTAAATGCTGGAATTGATGTTCCATCGCTTGAAATAATTATTAATGCGCGCCCTACCAAATCTTTTGTATTGGCAGAACAACGATTAGGCCGTGTCACACGTCTTAATGATAAAAAAATATGTGGGTTGGTAATTGAGATTCAGATGTCAGAAGGCCAAGTACTGGCAACAAAATTTATCGATCATCAATGGTTTGCTGGCGAGCTTAAACCATTACTGAATGAGAATACACAATGCAAGCGTGAGGATTTTCATAAGGAAAATCTTATTATGGGGGCTTGTAACTGGGTTGTCTCCTGGAATGGATTGGTGCCAAAAAAAAATAGACAAACCTATTTTCCTAACGCGCACACACAAAATAACTCTGGTTTACTGCCTCATGCAGGATTATTTAATCAGCCTAACCGTGCTAATCTAAAGCGTTCACACGCTATGATTGAAAATCTGCAATATACTCCTATTCCGAAAAATGAGCAGCCATTCATACATGAAAATGGTGTATATTTTGAATATGATGCATTTGTTGCTTCTAAATGGATTGAAAAAAAGGAGGAAGTGATTGAAGGGCCGCCCAAGAAAAAAATTAGAAAAGACTATGACTTTTATGGCGATCGTAATGATAACAAGCTTTTATTCGATAATACTGATAGAAATAATAGTTACTTGGAACTGTTGGATGAAGACATCTTTCTTGAAGACCCGGATAAATTATTTAATTTCAACACATAGAGTCTGTTGACAATTGCAATTCTATAGTGTTTCAGAAAAATGTTTTGAGTTTTTTATACTGTCCTGTTTTATTGCTCCGAGGCGCATCCCTGTGCCTCCGCGGGTATATCAGCTTTCTCTGAACTTTCTCTGAACTTTCATTGAATAACTTTTTTTAAAACATTATGATGCTAAAAAGGAATGACGGGATAGCTCATGTTTAAATTCAAGGATTGGATTTTTTATTCGATTTTTCTTTTCGCTTCACAGTCTGCGTACGCATTAACAACACTGCATGTAACATTAAGTTCAGATAATAATCCAGGCGGCTTTGGAGAAATAGGTGATCTGCGATATTCCTTGAATACAATGAATCAAGGGTTAAATACAACACCTGATGATTATGCCATCATTTTTGATTCTCCTATGACTATTCAACTCAATGGAATTCTGCCGCTTATTAACAATTCCAGTAATCCTGTCAATATTGCCATTGGTAACTCGGGTTCTACTCCTACGGTCACCATTGACGGTAACAGCGGTGCTTATAGAGGATTTTTCATTCCGATAGGAAATGTGACTATACAAAACATGATCTTTCAAAATTTGACCGCAAAAGGAGGTAATGGTGGAAACGGAATGTCGGGCGGTGCTGGCGGTATGGGTGCTGGAGCAGCCATTTATGCACCTCAAACCTTTTTGAATGGTTCTAATCCTTCAATCACATTAAAAAATGTAGCGATAAATAACTGTTCTGCTATTGGTGGGAATGGAGGAAGTTATTCCCTTTCTTCTCCTACAGGTAATGAAGGCGGCGGTGGCGGCGGCGGCTTTAGCGGAAATGGAGGTTCTATTATTACTGCTGGCAGTACGGGGGGCGGCGGTGGCGGCGGATTTGGCGGTGATGGTGGGAATGTCACTCTTTCAGTTGACGATATACTCGGTGGTGGCGGAGGTGGGGGCGGAGGTCTGGGAACTCGCGCAACCATAGGAGTACTCACTAATCTGGGTAATGGCGGCCCCGATCAAGGTTTAGGGCAAGATGGGAGCGGTTATGGCCTCGCTATTACGGCTGGTTCTGGAGGCGGGGGCAGTAGTGGAGGAAATAATGCGGGCGGCGGAGGCGGCGGTGCCGGAACTGGTACAGGAGTATTCACATTTTCTGGCGGCGGAGGAGGAGGAAGCGCCGGAACGAATGGATTGCAGCCTCAAGGTAATACAGCACCACGCGTAGGGGATACCATACCTTCCGGAGGCACTGGAGGAGATGGTGCGGGCGCTGGCGGAGGTGGGGTTGTCATAACTTCTTCTTCAAACGGAGTAGATGGACAATCGGGTAGTGGTGGTTATGGCGGAGGCGGTGGCGGCGGTGCTGGCACTGGCGCTTTTGATATAACTTATACAGTAACAGGTGGATCAGGTGGAGTTGGCGGTGGCGGCGGTGGCGGTGGAGTTAACCAATCGGGTATGACGCCTGCAGGAGGCGGCAACTCTCTTGGCGGAGGCGGAGGTGGGGGCGGCGGGCCATCGAATGGTTTCAATGCCTTGGGTGGAACTGATGTAGGAAATCTCGGAGGAGGATCCGGAGGAGCGGGTGCTACTACCTATGGAGCAGGCTCAGGAGGCGGAGGCGGCGGAGGCGGCAGCGGTCTTGGCGCCGCTATCTTTGTGGATAGCGGTTTGAATTTTACTGTGCAGGCACTCGCGGGTATTCCAACTACCTTCAATACATCCAACAATACGACGCAAGCGGGAACGCATGGAACGGGCGGCGGCGGTGGTTCAGACGGTTTAGACGGATCAATCTTGGGAAATAGTATTTTCCTGCGTACGGGTTCTTCTCTCACATTCATGGCGCAGGATACTGATGATCTTTTAACACTGGGCAGTCAGGTTGCGTTTACCGATGACACGACTTTTGGCGCAGGCGGAACCAATGTCAATGTTCAAGGAAATGGAACGGTTGTTTACAATGGAACAACTGATTATCAAGGGAGTGTCATAGTCAATAATGCAAATTTCAAAGTGAATGGGCAGATTGATTCAGCACCGATTTTCGTTTGTAGAAACAGTAATTTTAGCTCGCAAAGAGGTACGCTCAGCGGGATTGGAACTTTGACCGGAAATATTTTTGCCAATTCCGGAACAATTTCTCCAGACACCGGAGGAACACTCACCCTGGGTAGTTTGGCCCTTAATCCAGCAAGCAGCGGTATCCTGGGCAGCCTTGTCCATATCGATATCAATTCCAGCGGCACATCTTTAATTGCTGTTACTGGGCCTGTATCGCTAGCAGGTTCCTTGGAAATCAATCTCGATGCAAGCGCTAAGCCTGGAAAATACACCATACTCACTTCCTCTGGCATTACAGGCACCTTTAATTCTGTCACATTCAAGGGGATAGCTCAGGGTAAGAGAAAAACTCCCAATTATACGGTCTCCTATCTACCAATCGGAACCCCTACGTATGTGCAAGTTGAGCTTCGTTCATCTGTTGACATACCAGCCACAGTAAATGGATCACCTATCTTTAATCCTGCCGTTGTTTGTTGTGGCAGGCCCATTATTCTAGGATCTTTACCTGTACCTGGATCAGGTTCCACTATTTACACTGTTAGCAACCATACTGGTAATGTCACCTGTCAAATTGGAAAGACATCGTCTCAAACCTATCTGAAGATACATGGCAAAAATGGTTCTTGTACCATCATTGGCACAAAAGACGGTATCGTTTCTAATCCTTTAACGGTGAGCACATGAATAAACTTTTGGTAATGGCTAAATGTGTTGTGATAACAATGAGTATGATGGGGATAGCGTATGCTGATAATACTTGGACAGGATTTTATGCTGGTGTGAATGCGGGGTCTGCTTTTAATCATGTCCAATTAAAATCACAACAGTTAGGTTTTACTGACACGAGTGAAAATTGTAATACCAGTTCAGATTTTTCAACTTTCTTTCCTGGGATACAGTTGGGTTTTATGCATCAATTTCCCAATGACCTTGTATCAGGCATAGAAGCTAATATCACCGTTAATACTAATCAAAAAAAGACATTCAAATGTAGCTGTCCTGAAAATCCTGATGTTTCTGATCGCTTCTCATTTAGGAATCAAATGCAAAATTCGATTAAGGGCCGAGTGGGCCGTGCCCTGGATTGGAATAAAAATATTCTTCTTCCTTATTTAACGGCGGGTGTCAGCTTTGCTAATGTCGGATTGACATACAAAAATGAAGGCGGCGATTATTATTCCGAAAATTCTACCCAATCGGGTTGGTTAATCGGTGCGGGTATAGAATGGGCATTTATGCAAAATTGGTCATTGCGCGCAGAGTATTATTATGCAGATTATGGGAATACTATCAAACTGAACATACCCAGTGTCTATGGTTTGTTAGATACTAATGGTCATGCTCATGCTGAGCTCAGTTCCAATAACATCGTTGTAGCAATTAATTATTGGATTTAGTGGGGAGCACATTTGCCCCTTGCACCTGCTTCTATCAGCATAGAAGCAGGTGTGCAATACAACCATCAGAATGTATTGTTGATCAAATGAAGATTTTCGCTGTCGTTTATTTTCTCGCAAACAGTTTGGTTAGTAGTAAACAATTTGTTTGTACAGTTAGTAGCAATTTCAAGTGATGCGTAATTTGAACACCCATCCTTTTTCTTATAGATATAATTGGAAGCTATATTAGAAACAATACAATCCAATGTTCTTTTATCATTTGGTGTGCCTTCCAAATTGGTTGTGGGTTCAATGGAGACACCAGTCAAAAATTTAAATTGTGAAACGGTTTTATCATATGATAAAGCAATATTTGTATCACCAAGTATCATAGTATTCGGTTTTTTAAATTCTGAAGCAATGAATTCAATTAATTCACTATGCTTAGCATAATCACCATGAAGATTGACCAAGTTAAAATCTTCTTTGCTTTTATAAGAATGAAGCGAATAAGTTGCACCACGACCATCAGGGTGAGGAGTAACGTTGTTTAATTTAATATTATTAGGGTTAAATAATATTGCCGTACCAAAACCATGATACCCTTGTTCATTCCCATTTTTTAATGGTTTTTTAGTTTGTCTATAACTCTTTTCTAGTGCGAAATCATAATCGATATTATTTTCTTTAGCTAAAGAATTTAATTTTTCAAGAAAATCAGCAAAATAGGTATTATTTTTTTTATCCGGTACTTCTTGTAAGGCTATGGCATCTACATCTAATTTAAATAACTCTATTATGAAGCGGGCTACTTGATTAAGATGCTCTTGTCGCTGCTCTTCTATATAAAGTCTGCGCAAGCCTGTTGTACCTTTGGGAAGAATACCAGAAGCAACAGGAGAGTCAGGGTTCAGTATATTCCAGGTTGCAAATACACCATTTTTATTGGATGCAAGAATAACGTCATGGTCACTAATTGGAATAGTGAAATCTAAAGCACTTGCTTCATCAATTTTACCATCTGGTTTTTCTACACCTAAACGAACAGAAGTTGTGGGCATATTCTCAACATGTTTCCGTAACATAGTCTCTTTCCTTGAATTCGAAATATTTTACTTTTGATAATTTTTGTAATCGCTATTAACGTGCATCATCGTATATTTAATTTAATCGCAAGACAATGAATAATTTACAAATTTATTCGTCTTTCCTTGATGGTCTCTTCTTGTTGCTTATTCAAGCCAAAAGAAAGCAGTTGATCAAGATGAGCAAGGGCCATTTGAATGGGGTTGGACAGATAAGGCAGTATCTGTTGATATGCTGACTCTCTTAGTTTCTCTTCAAGCGGGTCTTTTAATTTAGAATAATAGGTTCCCCATAAATCACGGATGTGCGCCAAGTAAACTGTGACAAAGGATTGAGTAAAAGCACTCCAGTCTACTTCTTTGCCTTGCAGGGTTTGTCTAACCATGCTCTGTGTAGTTTCCTTTAAAATCTTCCATTCAGGATGTGTTTCATCCAGTTTGATTTGTGTTTGACTGGACTGAGAATAATTCTGGCAACGCTGGATGATTTGTGTCTTAAACTCATCGCTTTTGCATAAGAGATAGACTTTCTCCATTTTAATAAAGAAGTCTTGCAATTGACTAAAATACATTTGCTCCTTCCTCGCGCATTTCGAGCGCTGTTCAGATTCCTCTTGAATACGACTGGTACGCAATTGATCCAGTATTTGTATGCTGAATTTAGGGCTTTCCTGAACTCGCTGAATTAACGCATTTTTGATTTCTTCTGACTGCTTTTGACTAATGGATTTGACTTCCGCTGCATTTATTTTTTCATGATAGTGATTACTGATAATCAAACATTGCATGATGAGATCATCCATTTTTTTATAAATGGGATAGGTATGTTCTAGTAGTTCATCAATCTTATTGGTATCAATATTGTCGATTAGATCAGAACGAAATTCCATCATGATATTGTCAATTTGTTTACTTATTTGAGCAAGCTTCAATGCAAGTTCAGCTAACTTATTGATATTAATATCCGGTGTAATTTGTAATAATATATTGGCAATCTGAACATTCGCTTGATGAATATTTAACGCAGCTGCAGATGATATTTCATTGGCAACTTCTTTATTTATCTGTTTCATGATGTTATTAATTTCACTATGCAGACAATTAACATTTAATCTGAAATGTTCCAATGTATTTTGATAACACGCATAAAGACTGGAACCTATTTTGGATGCTTCATCTAATACGACAAGAGAGCCCTTTACTTGAGAATAGCACTCATATACCTTCTCCCAGCATGGCAGGATATTACTAGGAGTATATTCTTTTCTTAGACTATTCAAGAGATAATGCATCGCAGACATATATTCAAAAGAAAAGGTTGATACCGACTCAAGAGCAAAAACCAAATGTTCGTTCTGTCCCAATTCACAAAACAAATCCCAAGCCAGCATACTACTCATTAATTTTGAGGATTTGATATTCTCATCCTCCTTACTCAACACCATCCAGCATTTACCCGGCTGCCCTTGTCTTCCAGCGCGCCCAAATCCCTGGCCTTCCACACGCAAATTGTCTGGATAAAAAGTAAAAATCAATTGCAAACCGCCAGCTTTTTTACTTTCTGGCGCTAAACGAATGTCAGTACCGCGACCAGCAGTGTTAGTCGCAATGGTGATGACACCCGGTTCTCCGGCTTGGTCAACCAGATAATCTTCCGATTCTCTTTGAGTTTCATTGAGTAATTGGTGTTTGATACCTTGCTGAGACAAATATTGACTGAAGAGATTGGATTCCTTGATGGTTTTAAACAGCACGAGAACAGGTAACTTTTGCTTTTTTAATTCCAGCAATTGTTCCACTATTTTTGCCCATTTATCTTGTACCGTATTCAAAATAAAATCCGACGCTCTTTTTCGTTGACCAGGGATATTAGGCGGCACATCAAAAGATCCCACCTTATAAATTTCCTGAATTTCTTTTCTTTCTATCGCTTCACCCATCGTGCCGGTTAAGCCTAAAATAATATATTGATACAAGTTAAAATAAGCAGAGTGTGGAATAGAAGCTGCTGTTTTAGTAGGAGGAGCAAGCGCCAGATGATGTTTTAATTGCAGGAACTGATGAATACCGTGTTGCCATTGACACCCCGCATTAATACGACCAGTGTTGGCGTAATCAACTATTGTGACCTCTAGTGTATTGGGATCATCTTTTTTAGGCTGGACTAGATAATCCTGTTCCAATTTCTTTTTAAAGCAAGCAGTATGTGCGCTGTTAAACCAGCGTTGGAGATGTTCGTCTTTGAATTGAGTCAATTGTTTTTGTTGGCTTTCCAAAAGTTTTTGTTGCATAAACTGACGCAATGCTTGAATAAGTTGTGGTGTAACGGCAACATCTTCAGGCTGGTCTGAAACAAATTCCCAAATAGGTGGATACACCCAAGTGAGATCGCTATGATCCCGAATTCCCATTTGCGCGGAACTCAAAGCTGTATCTAAAAAGAAATTATCTACTTCATCTACGATCACTGCTTCAAAAGTTCGTTTGATTAATTCCCCATCAAAACGCCTGGAATAACGTAATTGCATGTTGTACAAACCATCGCGCAAGAAGGCAAATTCGAAATCCGTATTGGTGCCAAATATAATCTGCGCATGAAAATGCTTTTGTTTGGGTTTCTCACGATTGATGTGTGAAGCGGCCATGCCTAAATAGTTAAAAAAAGCTTGGTATTTTTTACAATCTCGTATAGCTAAATAACCTGATGAAGTAACGACATCAACAAACAATCCCTGACAACCCATAAAAGCTGCTAACATCGCGATGATAGTAGATTTTCCTTCACCTGTTTTAATCTGCCCAATACGGCCTTTTAATTGATCTGGCGTATTGATTAATGCCAATAAGGAAAGAATTTGGGTACTGTATGGCAAGATATTAAATTGTCGTCTGATCGTTTCAGCGAGTATGGAAATGATATGATGTTTGGCGGCGGCGTGGTCAGCAATAAAACGACTATTCTTTATTGTAATATCGCCATCTGCAGTAAGATGACCATTCATTACAACAATATTATTACAATCTATAATAAGATCACCATTCTTTACAATGATATCCCCATTTATAGTTATATCATCGCTCTCTATAGTAAGATCCCCATCATGTTTAATACTTTGACCACGATTTAAAATAAAATGTTTTTTAGGAGCCAGATCTTTGTAAGTTGTCTCTTGGCCCAACCCACGATAAGCTGCGCCATAATATTTAATTTTTTCTTCCAGCACAGATTGAGACAGCGTAGGAAGTGTTTTTAAAATGTCTTTAATGGCTAAGTAATCTTGTTTGATGCTTTGTAATTCTTCCACGCTCAAAGGAAATTCAACCAAATCATTTTTTTGACTGAATCGTTGAATCAAGCCATCCAGATTATCGTCAGGATATTTCTTTGCCAAATAACCTTCATGCAAGATTTGTAATTTTTCCAGAAGTGACGATAAACGCGGTAAGGTAGTTTGAATCACTTTAAACAGACCCGGCTCTTCATGTAAATCCAGAAGCAATTGTAAGATGCGCAGATAATGGCTCAGAATGCGCTCTTTTGGAGGAACGTCAGCAGTCAGTATCGCGCTCAACATGCGCCGACCTTCTATTGCTTTAAGATGGCGGGAGAGCGTAATGAGCTGGGCCAATTCACCTGGTTCTATGGGTTGAAACAAACATTGAAAAGCAGCTTGCATTAACATCATTTGTTCGGCTTTTGCATCACTGAATGAATGTAAATGTTTGCAAAATAATTGCCATTGTTTCAAAGATTCTTCATCGCCATGGGTTTGTAATATTTGCAGAGAACCTTTTTGAAACAAGCCAAAATCCAATTGATTTAAAAGGGCGGTTTTAGCCTGAAAAAAACGAGTGTCTTGTGATTTTGAGAAAAAAGTAAAAGGTTTATTTCTATTAAGCATTAAAGAGTTCTCGCAAATGATATCTGAATGGATGCTTCGGGTTTTTTCGGTTGGATGCGGTAGATACCATTTTGAATCAACGCGCCGCCCACTTGTATAGGTGATTTTTTTGGCATACTCATCCATTTAATAAGGGTTTGCTCAATTTGTTTCTGTCGGGTTTCGGGTAATTTTTTGAGGTATCCAGTAAAAGACTCGGGATTTAAACTTTTATCCCCAGCAAAGTATAAATGCTTGGCAATATCGAAATGATGATTGATCAAAGCCATTTGCCCGGGTGTTAGTCCATCTTGATCAGTGAGAGTTATATCCGCTTTGTATTTTAATAATATCGTCACAGCACCTATGTGTCCTTTAGCACAAGCTAAAAAGAGGGCCGTTGAAATTTGACTATTGTGATAATTGATATCAGCTCCGGCTTTACACAACAATTTGAGTGGCCAGACATGTCCATTCAAGGCTGCATATTGCAGCGGAGTTAACATATTTTGATCAGTGATATCTAAAGGCAAATCACCACCTTGCAAGAGTCTTTTCATCACATGGCTGGCATTGTTTTTGGCGGCTAAATGGAGTGCAGTGTCGCCTGTTTTATTAATAGCGTTTAAAGGGGCTTCTTTTAAAATGAGGCGACAGATGGCTTCCTCATTGTCCACTTTAGCTGCACTCAGCAGTATTTGTTTATCTCGTTCGTCATAGAAAGAATAAGATTGAGCTAATTCTTGCATTTCAATATTTTTACTGTGTACGGCATATTCACAAAAACCATCTTTGTTACTATCTTCTTGTTCTATATTAGCCCCTAATTCAATAAGCTTATAAACAGTTTGGAGATGACCTTCCAGTGTAGCTAAATGCAGAGGCGAACGTTTGAGGCTTTTTTCATTCTTTTTTTGACTTTGTGGTTGTTCTATTTCATTGATACTAAAATCCTGTTTGATTAAATACGCCACACAATCCGTTTGGCCTTCAAGACTTGCGTGGTGTAAGGCATTCAAGCCTTCTTTGTCAAAGGATAGGCTATAATCACCTTGCTCGCATAAATAAATTAATACGGGAAGTATACCTTTGGCTGCAGCACACATTAGTGGTGTGACACCTTGGCGGTCCGGATTATTTTTATGCTGCAATAAAGGTAAAATATACAAGGCAGCTGATTCAGCCTTGTGGTTTAAAGCATGATGCAAGACATTTTGTCCCAAGACATCGACTTTATTTTGATTAGCTCCATAACTGAGTAATAGCTCCATCATTCGAACATTATTCATGGTTGCAGCCAGCATGAACGGCGTTTGCCCATGTTGATTGATGCTGTTGACTTCATGATGTGATTGCATCAAATCCTGAACTAGTTTGTAATTATTCGCTAGTACGGCTTCATGCAAACTATAAAAATCAGATTGTTTCTTGCATAGATTATCTAACGCTTTAAATAAGTTTATTTTATTTAATTTTAAAGCCAATTCAATGAAGCGATGACCATTCCCATCTTCATCCAGTGCTAATGGGGCTAGGCTCTCTGGGAAATACTTAGCAAGCATATTAAACCGGTACATGGCCTCCTCACCTGTATCCGCATAAATCATCGTTAACAATACATTATACTTCCCCGTATAAAGCGCAGGATGAATTCCATTTTGTTTGAGCAAGGTCAATAGTCTGTTTGGAGTTAACTGCAGGTGTAATTCTTCTTCACGCTGTTTTAATTCTTTTTCATCCACCTCTTTATCATTATCTTTTAACGAAGCGAGAATGGTTTGCACATCATGCAGGTTGAAGAAAAGAATTTTCAGTAAAGAAGCCCCCTGTTTTGATTTAAAGAGAGCTAAGAGCGTTGGTTTTTCTTCCAATAATTCAGCGGCTTCTTCAAATTGACCTCGTTTCAATAAAAGAGAAAGGAGTTTTAAGCCTTGTTCCAATTCGTTATTGAGCAAGAGAGTGGGTAATTCCACATTTGGCTTGACTGGTTTCGAGAAATCGAGATTAGGTGGAGTAGGTAATTGCTGGATATAAAACTCTAATGTTTTTAACATGGCTTTAGATGGTTTATTGATTGTGGTATGGATTAAATCCACTGGCCATTCTTTTTCTTTTTTTGAATTGGTTTTTTTGAGCAATTTTTTCAAAATAGAAGAATCATCCTGATTGAGTGCAATATGAAAAGGCGTGTGATTATTTTTATTACGCAACGTCACCAGGCTGCCTTGGCTCAGTAATAGATCGACGACTTGCGGCAACCCATAACGTACTGCCAGATGCAGGGCTGTATTGCCCTGGTCATCCAAAGGTGCGTCGATGTCACCCAGTTTTAAGATATGCTCAATGGTTTCGAGGTGAGGGTTGAATTCCAGGGCATTTTTCACTAAGGTTGCAAAATTTAATTGTTTTTGATCACAGCGCTGCAATAACCAGTCTAAGCAAACATGACTGTGCTTGGCGGCGAAATCAATCAACTCAGACAGTTGGGATTCAGAAGGATTAACGTTTTTGATTTCATCTCTCAGATAACCTACCTCATCCACCATGATGGCAGATTTAAGTAGATTCAAATTGGAAGAAGAATGCGTTTGATCCAATAAAGCATACACAATTAAAAACTGGCCAAATTGAACTGCCAATTCTAAAAGGCTTTTTCCTTGCAGCGATTGAGAAGGTTTGATTATTCCTTTCTTTAACAGTGCACTAAAGCGTTGGGCTTCACCATTATGTATGAGGTAAAAAAGGTAACTATAACCCTGGTTGTCTTGCTTGCCGGGATCTTCGCCTCTGCTAATTAAGATGTCTGCTACAGACGGCATACCATATTGCAACGCGAGTAAAGAGGCTGTTTGGTGATGAGTGTTAACTTGATTAACAGGAGAATATTGCGCTAAAAGTTGCGCTTCTTCTAAATGACCGGTTTGAATGGCGCGCATCAGCGCATTTTCCCCACCATGGGTTTGGGCACTGAGATCCACATCTTGCGTGATAAGATACTCTAGCGTTAATCGTTGCCCTGATTCCGCAGCGATATGCAACACGGTTTTTTTGGATTCCAAAGGAGCATTCAGACTGACACCTTTGCTCACCATCAATTTAACCAAATCCAAGGCGCCTTTTTTAATGGCGCAATGCAAAGCGGTAAAACCATCGGATACGCGCTTGACTGTACAAGCAGCTCCTAATGTCACTAACTTATTAGCAACATCGAATGCTTGCATGTCTATGGCTAAATGCAGCGCCGTCATTTCTTTATCACCCAATTGCTGATTGAGATTAAGGACGGCCGCGTGATCCAATAACCAAAGAACAATGTCTTTGACATTGGCTTGTAGTCCTAGATACAACGGGAAAAGTCCGTTAGGCAAACGCACATTAAAGTCTGCCTTGAAGCGGATTAATTCTTTCACCACTTCCAGTTGATTGTGTTGAATGGCAAGAACTAACGGAGTGATGTCGTCATTATTTTTACTGTCTACTAAATTGGGTTGTTGAGACAAAATGGTTGTCACCACTTTTACATTGCCTTCTTTGGCCGCAAAATGCAAAGGCGTGTTTCCCAGTTTATCTTTTAATTGAAAAGGATCGCCAGGGCATTTTGAAGCCAGGGCTTGAAAATCTTCACTATTTAAAGCTGCTGCAGCATAGTGAATCATGCTGGCATCAGCAGAATCCAGGATGGCTTGCGCATAATCTTGAGGTAGATCTTGAACAGTTAAAGTGCCTTGTATAAGTTCTAAAAGCGCCTTCTGGGCTTTGGTATGGATGTAAGGCTTAGGCAGCGGTGCGTTTTTAATATTTTTGACTTGGACCTTTAGCGCAAAATAATTTTGTTTGTTAAATTGGAATTCGGCATAGGTATCATTCTCTTTCAAAATAGCATTCGCCAGGGCCAGACTAAATTCATCCGCATGTTCAATCGGCTTGCTTAAGACTTGAGATAAATTCATGCCGCAGCCACCAACGACATTAAAGTGATCTCCTTTCTGCCGTAATTGTTCTTGAGTGGGGAAGCCTATCATGGCGTGAGTGTATTTTTTACTTAAGCAATGATCAGTGTATACCTGTGTTGTATTAATCATTTCGGCATAATGATTAACTTGTTTATTCATCTGATGAAGTCTAGCGATATTTTGCTTGTGAGCGATTTCCAGCAAGCGCAGTGCTTCTGCTTTGCGAGCATGTTCTTGGCTCTTCACTTCGCTTTGCAGAATGGATTCCACTAATTTTTCGCAGTTTGCCTTTTTAACAGCCGCTAGCGCTATCGCTTTTTTATTGGGTGCATCTTGAATAGCCTGGTCGAGTTCTTGAATAGCTTTTTGAATAATGACTAATTCCTCGTTGAGACCAGGTTCATTATTTGATCCTGTGAGAAAGATTGTAAGACGTTGTATTTCTTGATCCAGGGGAGCGCAAAATTTAGCAATGTTTTGTGCATTTTGTGCATGTAAATGAGCTGGTATAGTTGCCAATTGTGACGCTTTGTGCTGCTGTATTTTTGCAATTTCCTGTTGTATTAAAGCAATGCTTTGTTCAACATTTTGTTTGGCATTCAGTATCAAGGTTTTTTCGTCTTGCAATTCTTGCAGTCCTTGTGACGCAAGCCCTGAGATTTCTTGTTCCAGTTGCTGAAAGATTTTTTCAAGTTCAGCCGCTTCTTTTTTTTCTCCTTCCGTTAGAACAGGTGCAGGTTTCATCAATTCTTGAGGAGTCAATGTACCAGCTAATTTTTGACACATATAAATCAGATTTTCTATTTCTTGATGGACTTCTTTTTTAAGTTTAGCCAGATTTTCGCGTACTTGCTCTTGCCATATGGGAGAGAAAGCCTTGAGTATGGTTGCTTCTTCTAAATTTGATGCTTGAGTCCAGGCAGCATTAACGGATTCATACTGTTTTGTGAGTATGGTTTCCGTCTTTTTGATTTGTTCGGGCAGTGTCAGTTTTTTGATGTGAGTCTGTTGCTCGCTCACTTTGAGCAAATCCTGCAAGGTTTTGCTAAAGACCTGATGAGATTGCATGAGATTAATATAAATAAATTGTTCTGCAATGGTGCTGATTCGGTCGACTTCATCTTCATTGCATTCAAAGTAAGGGTCTTGACACTGTTGTGCCATTTGAGTTTTGATGAATGGACTTAATACTTGTTTAAGTTTTTGTTTCAATTCGTCGGGAAGTTGAGTTAATTCTCTGTCAATAAACGATTGGAACAATACTTTATCTAATGCTTCAATATCTGAAGGACTAAGTCCTTTAAAAATTGCACCCACAGTCGTATTTAACGGATAGGTTTCGAAATACCGGATAGGCAAAGGAGGAAAAGCTTTTGGTACCGTGTAAGAATCCTGGGCCGGGGTTTGCGCAAAGACTGGCATTTTCCCCATTTGCTCCCAAGTCGCTAGCGCGTAACAATAAGAATTCATCATACCTAATAATTCAAAATACTCTTTGAATAAAGGCATTTTGGGCATCTTGTTTTTGATTTCTTCAGCAAAGAAGACATAAGACTGGCGAATCAATTCGTAGTCTTCGGGATAATCCCCATGTTCTTTGTGGTATTGCTCCAGGTATTCTTTGTAATCAGGTCTTAAGTCGATATCGTATTCTATTTTAAAATCATAGCTGGGGATGAGGATATTACCAAAACGGCGGACCTCTTTCAGATAGGCAATGATACGAAACGACGCCATAAAAGGCTGTTTGAACGTTGAGGTTGAAACTTTTTCTCCTTTGCTGCCGACACGGCTTTCCACTTCACGCAAGCAAATATAATCTAAACCTGGTGCTTTTTCCTTGGCATATTTTTTGAGATCAATAATATGCGCTCTTAAATGCTGTTCATCGAAATTCGGTAGTGTGGCCCACTTTTCTAAAAAGGCTCTATCGAAAGCACCGCCATTCGCAAACGCTTTCATCCAGTAATCTAAAAAAGCAACGATGCTTCCTGATAGTGTTTTCTTAAAAAAAGGATGCATGACTGGATAAGTATAGGTTTTGTTACTGAAATGAGGGTTGCCAGAATTAAAATGTATACTGACAAAAGGAAGCGTTTTATGGGTGAGATAGCCTTCGGTGACTTCTCTCAGCATTTGGTCCCGCATCTTTTGTGGGAATGAACATTCAGTCTTGGGAAAACAAAAGAAATATTCCTTGGCCTTGGCATGTGCTTCACTGTTAATTAAATCTGGAATGAGTCCGACTTCATTCGCAACGCCTCCTATTTCCCCATAGCTTTTGATGGCATCACGAACCAGGCTTTGGATATTGTACATGTTGTAGGAATTAATAAGACCATTCATGCTGAGCGTATTGGAAAAATAACTGAGAGAAGAATAACTATAACCGCAGTTCATTTGAAAATTCATGTAACCGCAATGCATATCTACGTATCGTTCTACTTGTAATTGAACTGAATAAGGTAAACCGATAAGCATTCTGCGTACTTCAAAACGTGGATCAAATGGAATGTAGATGGGTTTAAACGGTTGGTGGTGAGGGTAATAAGGCGTATTGTAGGAGTGATATTTGGCCAAGGGGATAGTGCTTGGAATGTTGGGTTGAAATGAATTGATAGATTTGTCTCTGGTATGGGTTTCGGTAAGTTTTTGCTGGGCTTGTTGTTTCTGTGCTTGCTTGGGTGTTTCTGGACTGGCAAACCAACCACGCACTGCGTTAACTGCTTTTCCCCCAACGTCAGCGGTAACACGACAGACTTTTTCCGCCGCTTTCCCGACGGGTTTACTCAATTCATTAATAGCAGGTTGTGCAGCTACACCCACTGCAAATCCTGCTGCGACTCTTGTAACTGGTTCAAGAGTAGGTGTCGCTGCAGCGACTCCTACTCCTACGCCTGTTGTGAGTATTCCTTTAGCTGAATTCTTAGCTACATCACCTAAACCACCACATACGATATCCGTTGTCGATTTCTTGCCTGGATTGTTGATCATATCATCAGCCAAATTAGCAATATCTTTGGCAACAGACACGGGTTGAGGCAAAGATTGACCTGCTACTTTTGCCCCAGTACTAGCCGTATTTAATCCTTGAGCCACTCCATGAACAAAACTTCCTACAGTGCTTTTCTCAGTATTTGTTTTTTCAGTATTTGTATTATTTGTATCGCCAGGTGTGCGGTTATGACTCATTACAGATTTCCTTTGCTATTTTTGAAAACAAATGCGAATTTTATGTGATAGTTTAATGATACTCCAATGCAAATTTTGCCATCGTAAACGATTCATTAGAAAACTGATTTGCAACAAGCTTTGAGAAAGCATCAAAGTTGCCAAATACAGATAACCATACGCATATTTTATTATCATTTGCTACTGGGCAAAATCCAGTCGGAAAAACTTTGAATTCATCATCAGGAATATTAATATTATTAATGCTTAGTAAATGATGTTTCACAAACTGAATATACTGATCTAATTCATCAAGGCTAATGTAATCAATATAGGCAGTAATTTTGACATTGGCTTGATAATTAATTTTCTTTAAAAATTTCGCAATGGGAAATCCACCGCTCCAGCGAGCATTAATTTCAAGAATGTATTGTGCCGTATCATTTTGTAAAACATCTACGCAACAAACATAACCATCTTGGCTAAAATATCCGGTGTCACGCAAATGCTGCAAACAAAGATCAAGATTTTTCTTTTGGATGTCATTTAATTGTACATTTGGCTCAAAAAGATTGCCAAACCATTGGTTATTGTAGGTTAGTTTTTTTCTGGCACTATAAAACTCAGCACCGGATTCTTTCATGATAAAATCAATAGCGTACTCGGTATAGATAGATTTATCGATTTTCTGTTGAATAACAAATTGGTCGACTTGAGTAAAATTATCAATTTCATTCATTAAATCATTAAAATTTTTGATTTCACCTACATTATAACCGCCACCTAAGCCATCAGCTTTACACAATACTTCACTCGGGTAGTCATTAAATAAGCTGTTTTGCTTTTCAAGTATTTCTTGCTTACTCACTATAAATGATTGCGGTATTTGATATTTTTTATTTTGTGCATTAGAAATTAAGTGAATTTTTGAGTTAGCTTGTTTGCTCATATCAAGACGATCTTGAATATTGATCGTGTCATTTAATTCATGAGAATAACAAACACAGCAAATCATCTGCTCAGGATCGGAAATGGTAATTGCTTTCTGATATAACGATTCAGTCGGTGCAAAATAAATATTTGCAGAATAGGTGATGCCTGCTAATACATAGCATTCTAAATGTTGATCAAATAAAGATTTCATTTTTAAGAATGCTGAATCTAGTACAATGTTGTCATGCGAATTTGAAAAAGGTACGGCGGCCATCGCATAAGGCAAGATGCCGTATCTCATCATGTTAAGATGATTTAATTGTTTGGGATTTAATGAGTATTTGGGTAAGAACATCAAAGGCTCATCGCCTGCCATACAATAAGTGACAGGCTTGTCTAGGCTAGGAAAATAAGGGCCGATTTTATGATTAGTTAACATGATTCGTGATTCCTTCTGGAAAAAATGGAATATTTTCAGCTTGCCAAATTTGTTGTATACGCTGAAAGGCTTGTAATAATTTTTCTATATGAGACATTTCATGATTAGAAGTCACGGTAATGCGTAAAGCTTCTTTGTTTCTTGGCATAGTGGGATAGGGGCAAGAAGTTAAGAAAATGCCCTCTCGATAGAGTTGTTGTGAGGCGCTAATTAATTTTTCTGTATCACCTGCCCAGACTGAAACAATGGGAAAGTAAGACTTATTCATCACATAAAATCCCATTTGTTTTAATCCCATAATCAAATGATGCGTTAGACGATATAATTTTTCGCGACGCTGCTCGCCAACTACCTGCACATAATCCAATGCACCATTTAAGATCCCTAGTGTGAAGGGAGTGGAAGGATGCGTGTAGTCGAGTGGTTTTGCATAAGCCATTAAGAATTTTTTCATGTTAGGAGTGACGGAAACAAAAGCGGCTGCACTAGCCAAACCTTTAGCAGTTCCCGCGGCATACATGATATTGTCATAGTTCAAGCCATGCAGGTTAACAATGCCATTACCTTTGTGACCATAAGGCATATCTTGACTTGGACATTCGCCAATGGTTGCAAAACCGTGTCCATCATCCACGTAAATTAAGGCGTTATATTTTTCAGCAATAGGCACGAGAGAAGCAAGATCAGCAAAGTCACCTGTCATACTGTAAACACCATCTACGCAGATGATTTTACGTTTAGCCTGTTGATGATCTTTTAAGATATCTTCTAATCTAGCAAAATCATCTTGAGGATAGCTTTTTAATATAGCGCCTTTATCTCTCGCCATTTGTGAGGCTTGGTACATGGTAGCATGAGCTGATTTATCCATGACGATTAAATCAGATTGTCGGATTAGAGCAGGAATAATACCAATACTCGCTAAAGTAGTATTAGGAAAAATCAGTGTATCTTCCGCTCCTATAAATTGAGCCAGTTTCTTTTCGAGAATAGAAAAAAGTTCATGGTATCCCATTAATCTAGCACGACTCGTATGCACACCATATTTTTTGGCTGCAGCCAACCCGCTTTCTAACAGTGCATCTTGTTCTTGATCAAAGCTAATATAGTTACATGAAGCGAAATCAACCAACTCATGATTATTTGCATCGATCAATTCTCGTTTGTTGGCAGATTTGATGATGACATCATATTGTTTGCTGCGTCTTAACACTTCAATTAATGGGTCTCTATCGCCAGATATCATGGAATCAAAATAAGTGTTTTGAATATTAGATGATGGAAAAGTAGTATGATTCATTATGCGCATTCCTTTAATTTAACTCGGTCAATTTTACCTGTGGCAGTTTTAGGCATATCATTAATAATTTCTATTGTTAATGGCAGCATATATTTAGGGATTAATTGTGATAAATGATTCATGATGTCGTCACTTGTCAATAGCGTGTTACTCACTAAAACATAAGCATGTAAAGTGTTTGAAAATTCTTGATGAGGTTTTGCAACAACGGCAGCTTGTGAAATTCCATCAATTCGGCTTATGGCGTTTTCAACCTCATCCATTTCAACGCGATAACCTCGCGTTTTTACCATATTATCCATGCGGCCATGATACATAATGGTGCCATCGGCTAAGATTTTCCCCAAATCTCCGGTTCGACAGCACATGCTAGGCTGCTGATGAAATGGACTTTGAATGAGTCTTTTTTGAGTTAATTCAGGTTGATTGAAATAGCCAGCAAAGACGGTTCCTCCTCTTACAAGAATTTCGCCAATTTCATTAGGAGGTAAAATATTTAATTCATCATCAACGATGACTATTTCTGTATCACCAGCTGGCTTACCTAATGGTATCGCTTGTATGGGATCGGGTGGTATGGTCATGTCATGGTAAGTAACAATATTAGTTTCTGTTGGTCCGTAAATATTTGAAACTTGTATTTGTGGTAATGCAGTCATGAATTGATTAAGATAATTTGGTGGAAAAGGTTCGCCAGCATAAAGTGCTAAGCGCAATGATCTCATTCTATTTTGAATATTTGCTTTCGTGAGCAAGCGAATGTAAGCAGAGGGTACCGTATAAATAATGGTGACGTATTCATCTTCAATGAGTTTGATAATACTTTCAGGTTCTTCATTAAGATCATTAGGTTTAATAACCAATGTGGCGCCAGCATAAAAAGTAGAATAAATATCAAATACCGATAAATCAAATTGAAGAGGTGCACGACTTAAGATGCGATCTCGTGTATTGACAGAAAACTTATCTTTCATCCAGCCAATAAATGTATAGGCATTACGATGTGTGATCATGATGCCTTTAGGGTCGCCGGTTGAACCAGATGTATAAAGAATATATGCTAAATCATCAGCCAGTAAATTCACATGAGATTCTATGGGATCGTGCTGATCTAATATGCTTTGAAATGATATGATATCAGGATGAGATGAATGATAACTAAGGTGAGTATTAATGCAAATAATTCTTTCGATGCCGCATGTATTTTTTAATGCGAGTGCCTTATCTAAAAATGTATCCTGAACTAATAAATATTTAATATTTGCTTTGTTAATAATATTTGCTAACCAAGCTGCTGGCGCATGAATATTGAGTGGAACATAAACGACACCTTCTTTAAGGCAACCTAACATCATGGCAATCGTTTCAGGTAAAACATTCGATAAAATGGCAAATAGTTCACCTTTTTTTATACTTGTCTGTGAAAGAAAATGGGCAAATTTTTGAGACGAATGATTTAACTCTTCATAAGTAATAGCACGTTTATCTTGCTGAATGGCGGTTAAATATTTTTTAGAAAAGAAATTATCTTCAAAATAATGTTGAATTAAATATTTCATAATATTCTTCTTTAATTTATTGTAGTTTAGTAAAGTAATACAGTTTTCCAATGTTACTGAAATCAGTTATCGATAGATTAAAATTAAGTATTGCCGCTATCCTTTTTAAATAATGGCTTTTATATATGATTGAATGAAATCCATTTAAAGATGTAAATAAAATCCCATTTCTAAGTTCTGTTCGTTGGACATTCAGCAATCCACACGTATGGTAATATTGTGTAATTGAATCTGTGAGCACGTCATCTCGATAGGTAGATACAAGCATATCGTAACCAAGATTCCTCATGATTTTGAATGCTTTCACAGGGTCAAAAATATTACCTAATAAATTAAATGGAAGTAGGCAAATGGTGCGAGCATGTAATGGAACAGGTGTGTTTTTTTGAGTTAAATGCATAAAGGACATGCATTTAACTACTGCTGTAACATTTTGCTCTTTGATCTTTTGTTCAGCAAGTCGAATTTCCTTTTCAATAAAATCAATTCCAAAATAGTTTAGATTTAACGTGCTAGCTAATTCAAGATTACGAGCATTGGCGCAACCAATCTCTAACAATGCATCATACTGTTCACCATTATTTTGAGATAACAGCTTATGTATGGTTTGATGTTCGCACTTTAAATATTCACGTATATCAGGTGGATAATTGTGATGGTTTAAAATTTCTTTACCCAAATGACTTGCATAAAACGTATAATTATCTTCTTTTTCGTGATTTTCCAGGTCATCTATCGTAAAATTCGCGCTCTTCATGATGCTTAGAATTCCATTTTATAATTTTTAATGTCTGATGCGGGGCAATCTTAATGAATGCGAATATTTTTCACAACTTATTAGTAATTATAATGTAAGATTAATAAAACTATTTTGATAAATAAATAATGTTTAATTATAAATTTGGATGAATAAAATGCAGTCACACGGAGCGGAGATACAAATTGTCAGAGAAGGCAACGTACTGACTACCCAATCTGAAACGACGATATTACTGGACGATGATCGCAAACAATCAAGAAATTGGGCCCCCGTTATTTTTCAAGTGGTATTAGGTGGTATTGGCATAGGAGCAGGTGTGCTTTATTTAGAACCTGCTAAAACGTGTTCAGTTACAATCGATTGTGGAAAATGGTTAAGCGATATAACTTCTGAAATGACAGCAACCGTCATTTTTACATCCGGTGGGATAGGATTACCTGCTGGTGCAATGTATATGGGTGCGCAAAGTGCTGACGCAACGATAAAATATATTCAAGATCAATCTACGTTATCGGGAAAAATAAGTAAGTGCGCTATTGTTTTGCTATTTACGGTTTCACAAAATATTCCATTTCTATTAACATCTTTAAGTACGAGTTCCGCAATTTGGCAATCTATTGTCAGCGTTGGCGGGGCATTACCTGGTTTATGGTTTGGTTCAATTAGTATGATTCGAACTGAAATACCATATTATATGTCCAAAGCTAAAGTTCTTTCTTACAAATTTCATCATCTCGTTATTGATCAATGTTTCGATGCTACTGAAACGGAAAAACAAGCATGGAGAAAGCTCACTCATTATAGGCAGCAACATACAGTATTTATCAATAATGTAAATGCTCGATGGCGCTATATTGTTGAAAATATGGATTTGATGAAAACGGATGGCGAAAATGATGTGCTTAATTTTCTTTTTCAACAACAGATGAATGTTGATGAAAAATCTTATATTGCAACTGGTACGCATCATTTCGGACAATTGTTAGGTTTCTTACTAGCGACAAATTGTAGTGTTGGTGGTCTTTCAAATACTTTTAGTGTATTGAGTAAATATATTCCTACATTACCATTGCAAATTATTACGACTTTACTTCTGAATGCGTCCGGACTATATGCAAGTGTCGTATTATGTGTTGACGGCGTGACTTCGATTTTGGATTCAATTGTGGATGTGATTCGAGGAAAGCCTGTTAATTCGTCTGTATATCACATGCGCCCGCTAACAACATTAGCAATTGGTGGTTTAAGCCTTAGTTTGTCTGCGCTTTCTTATGCTGTGATTGCTATATTATTTATTCAAGAATTTAAAGTAAATGATATGAATAATACTAGCATCGCAAATCAAACTAATACAACAAATGACATAAAAAGAGGGTTTTTATTTGGCGCGATGGCTGGTATTGATTTTTATCATTATGCCAGCTTTTTTCAGTTGTTTCGCCTGCTGTTTAGTAAACTGACGCA
>Ga0206910_1044_pt1 | contig 27524 bp, 23 predicted proteins | sample Alteio_BWOrgHeat_77_FD_152949 | JGI IMG/M metagenome (GOLD analysis project Ga0206910, IMG submission 152949) | Enriched cells from forest soil in Barre Woods Harvard Forest LTER site, Petersham, Massachusetts, United States -... | ecosystem: Environmental > Terrestrial > Soil > Temperate forest >... | reverse complement strand
GCCGCTGCCGCTGATTATGCCAGAAAGGGTCGCATTCAGTCCGTTCGTATCGATGAATGAAGTCGTGGAGTCATCCAATGTCACTGGGACGGAAACCGACAAATCGTTCAAGTAGGCTTGCACAGTACCACCACCCAAAGCGAAAAGACCACCATTGCCGCTGCCGGTGGTGAGGCCGCTGGTGTTGCCCGATCCACCCGCACGCAAGGTGCCACCGGTGAGATTGTAAACCCCACCTGGAGCGATGGCCATCTGGGCGTTCGCGGTGGAATTGCCGAGAGTGAAAATACCGCCAGACTGATTGATCGTGGTGTTGGTGGCAGCGTATATACGGATGATGCGAGCATCGACAGTTTGCCCGGCCATAGCAGCACGGCGCTGGTCAGCGGACCCAATTCGTCTTGGAATATAACTTTTGGCAATCTCACTATCGGAGGTTTTAACGACACGCTGACAGTTGCCAATGGCGGCAAGGTGCAGAGCGGCAACGGAACCATTGGCGAAACCCTTGGTGGCAATTCCTCCGTACTCGTCACGGATGCCAACTCGAGCTGGAGCGTTCAGGGGAGCCTCGAAATTGGATTTCAAAGCAACGCCAGCCTGACCATTGCCAATGGCGGGAACCTGACGAGCGGCACGTTGGCCATTGGCTCAAATAGTAATGGCAGCCTGACCATTGCCAGTGGTAGTATGGTCACCACCAACGGAACCTACGCAGATATTGGTGGGCAAAATGGCGCCAATGGTTCAGTTGTCGTAACTGATGCCGGCTCCATCTTGAATCTCGGCAGCGCGACCACGCTTTATGTGGGCGACACCGGCCATGGCAATTTAATCATCGCCAATGGCGGCAATGTCAGTGCCAGCGGTCCTGCTTTTGTGGGAACCTACACCGGGTCTCACGGCACTCTGATCGTTGACGGCGCCAATTCCACCCTTAGTTCCAACAACACTCTCACCATGGGCTATTCGGGTAACGGCACCATGACCATATCCAATGGCGGGAAAGTTTTGGATGTGGGGATTACTTCGAATAATATCACTTATGATGCCGCCGATCTGGCGGTTACTGCGGGCTCCACTGGCACCGTGCTGGTCACCGGAGCAAACTCCACGTGGATTAATAATGGCACGATAACGGTGGGGTTTAATGGCATCAGCAATCTCATGATTGCGAATGGCGGGGCGGTATATGATTCGCTGCCGCTTTCAATCAACAACAATTTCAGCGACTATTTCGGCCTGAATGCAGGTGCCAATGCCACTCTTGTAGTTACCGATGCTAATTCGACTTGGGCCAGTAATGGAACTTTTGTCCTCGGGTATAATGGCAATGCGAGCATGACAATTAGCAATGGAGGCAATGTAAACACCAACGTTGCCGTAATCGGCGAGCAATCGGCCTCCAATAGCACCGCTTTGGTAACTGGGGCTAATTCAACTTGGAACACTTCGTCAGAACTTTATGTTGGCTATAATGGCAACGCCAGTTTGACCATTGCCAACGGTGGCAAAGTAGTCAACGGATTCGGGTCCTCCATCGGCGACCAGGGTGGTTCAAATGGCACTGCACTGGTTGCCGGGGCAAATTCGACCTGGAACTCGATAGCTTTTCTAAACGTTGGAAATATGGGCAATGGCACATTGGTCATTACTAATGGAGGGAATGTCACGAGCGGCACCGGCAATTTAGGAATAAACTCCATTAGCAGCGGCACGGTGAATATTGATGGGGCAAATTCGGTATGGAATGCGGGCGGTAACCTTCAAGTGGGATACTCCGGCAATGGTACCATTAGTATTACCAATGGCGGCACACTCAACAGTGGCTCGACTACCATTGGTTCTGGAACCGGCTCAAGCGGCATGGTAACCGTATCGGGCCCCGGTTCTGCTATGATTAGCAACAGCACCATTGCGGTTGGCCGGTTGGGCAATGGCACCTTGGTCGTGGCCAATGGGGGGCTGGTTTCCGCGGCCTTTAGTCTCAACATGGGCGAGCTCGGTCTGGTGCAGGTAAATACTGGCGGCACGCTTTCGATGGGCGCCGGTGGCGAAGGCGCCATCACTCTCAATGGTGGTACGCTGTCTCTACCGATTAATGCCAGCGTTTATGCCAACAACATCAATCTCACCAGCAATTCGACCCTGAATCAAGTCGCCCAATCAGTCACTTTCGGTGGTATCATTTCTGGCAATAGCACACTGAATGTAACCGGCCTTTTATTATCGAATAACACCTTGTCCCTGGGCGCATCGTTGACGGAATTTAATGGCACTATCAAACTGGACGACAGCAGCCACGGTGCGCTCCGTTTTAATTACAACAACTCCAATATCGATTTTGGGAGTGTCAATACAGCTTTTGATTTGGGTAATAGTTCGGGCGCTTTGGCCAATCGCAATGGCAATATCACCATTGATCTGGGCGCGCTGACCGGCGGCGTCCACACCATCCTGACCGGTGCCAGTAATACCGCTGGTAAGGCCAGTACTTATTCGATTGGCGCTCTGGGCACCAATACCACTTTTGCGGGCACCATTGAGGACAGTTCGCCCATCCGCAATGTGGCCATTACCAAAGTCGGTAATGGCATCCTGACCTTGAGCGGCACCAACACCTACACCGGCAATACAACGATCAGTGGCGGCACGCTGGCATTGGCGGCTACTGGCTCTCTGGCATCAAGCAGCGTTATTAATCTGCTCAATGGCAATTTGGATGTTTCAGCACAGAATGGAAGTTTTACCACCGCGTCTGGGCAAACTCTGGCGGGCGGCGGTAATTTTAGCGGAACGGCCAATATCCTCGGCGCGGCTACCATCAACGGCACTCTCCTGCCGGGCAGTGTCGGCACGGTGGGCACGCTCGCCTTTGGCTCGAATCTCACGCTCAATCCCACGGCCACGAGTGATTTCCAAATCAACGGCACCGCTCGTGGCGCACAATACAGCGCGGTGAATGTAGCCGGCAATCTGTCGCTCGGCGGAGTTTTGACAGTGAGCTTTTTAAACAGTTTTATGCCGGCACTTGGTTCGAGCTTTGACCTTTTCCAATCCACCAACTTTGCGGGTGTTTTTACCAGTGTTATTTTACCCGCACTGAACGGCAACCTGAGCTGGGATACCTCCCAGCTTTACACTCAGGGTGACATCACCACCGAGGCCATCAATTTCACTCAGTGGACAAGCGCGGCTGGACTGTCCGGCGCAAATGCGCAGCCTGCGGCAAAACCTTTTACGGGTGGTCCGGCCAATCTTATCCGCTATGCCATGAACCTTGGCACGGCAGTGGCGCCAGCCAGCGTACCGCAACCGACGCTAACCGTCATGAGCGGCGTTCCCTATTTAACCCTCCAGTATCGGTCCCGCAAAAACATGGGTGATTATCATCTGGTGCCGCAGTATTCCAACGACTTGGTGAACTGGTCCAACGTCGCCGCCGGCAATATTACTGCGCTTCCGGATGCCGATATTTACACTGCGCAATTTGAAGCGGTAGCACCCTCCCCGCCGGCGGGCTCAGTTTATCTGCGCGTGGTTGTTGAGCACCAATAATGCCTGCCGGTGGTTGCCCTACCCTGCCCGGATATTTTTAACGCAGTCTCTTACTTCGCCGGTATTTTCAGTATTTGGCCAATGTGCAGCGATTCCGGTTTGGGCAATTGGTCGCGGTTGGCATTGTAAATTTCCATATAGCGCGCGCGCGAACCCAATTCCTTGAGGCTGATGGACGACAGCGTGTCGCCAGCCTGCACTGTATAGGTGCGCCCACTGGTCGCGACTGTTGCCACTGCGGGCGCGGGTGCCGCAGTAACGGCCACCGGAGTTGGCGTCGGGGCTGCAGCATGAACTTCTGCCGGCGCGCGATTCGGGCTGTTATTGGCGGGAGCCAGGCTCACGCTCGGCCCCGTGGCCTGTGGAATGCTGTCAAGACTCACCCCGGTAACGTGGCCGCCTGACGTCAGGCCGAGTTGGTGACGCAAATTTTCATTTTCCATTTGCAGTCCCTTTATCTGGTCGAGCAAATCCGATTCATTATAGGCGTTGGGCCCGCCCGGCAGCGCCCGGGCAAAATTCTTTTTGGCCGTATCGATGAGCTCGGCAACCATCGGCGCTTGGTCTGAATTTGGCTTGGCCACCAGATACGCCTTAAAATGATAGATGGCGGAGATGGGATCGTTTTTAGCGGTCAGATAAATCCGGCCGGCTTCGAGATGAGACTCCGGGGCTTCGTCCGACCTGACTTTAATGACATTCAAAAATGCGGTCAAGGCCTCGTCTGTGTGCTCGTCCTTCAGCAATTGTTCACCTTGTTGATACTGCTGGTCATCAGCTTCAGCCACTACTGCAGCGGGGCTGCTCCGTTCATTGCCACAACCGGACAGACCCACAGCAAGCAGCAGCGCCAGGCCGGAGCCGGTGAAAAGCCGAATGCAACGATGAGCACGCATAATGATTGAATTAAACGGCCTGACTCTGCGAATCAACGCTGATGTGTCCACTCCCGATTATTCTCCCTGGAAAGTTAGTACCACGCGGCGTTGGTGCGGCTGGGTGCGGTGTTCCCAGAGAAACACCCCCTGCCAGGTGCCCAAAAGCAGCCGCCCGTCCTTGAACGGCAAAACTTCCGCACTGCGGGTCAGTGCCATTTTGATATGGCTGGACATGTCGTCATCGCCTTCCAAAGTGTGGCTAAAGCCGGGGTCGCCATCGGGCACCAGTTTATCCATGAAATAATGCAGGTCGCGCCGCGCGCTGGGGTCGGCATTTTCCATCAAGACCAGGCTGCAACTGGTGTGCTGGCAAAAAACAGTGACGGTGCCTTCGCGCATTTCGCTGCGGCGCAGCGCTTCTTCGACCTGGCTGGTGATTTCGTGCGTACCGCGTCCGGGCGTGCGCAATGTCAGCAAATCAGTGCGAACAGGCATGGACAGGCTTACTTCGATTTTTTTTCAACTGGCGGCACCAGTTGTCCGCTATCCGGCATCAATCCATTACTGTTGGTTTGCGCGGCCTTGGCTGGATCTCCCGTGGGCGCTACCGCGACGGAATTGGCAGCCGCAGTTGCCACCGGCATCTCGCCGACATGCAGGATCAATTGAACCGCCGCATTGTCGCGTTGCACCACGAGCGCCAGATCCTGGCCGGGATGGGAAAAAAACCACGCCTGACGCAGGTCATCATTGCTCTGCAAGGTAACTCCGCCAACTGAGCGCAATTCATCGCCCGCTTTCAGTCCCGCCGCCAGCGCCGGACCGCCGTAGTCCACGCTTTTAATCACCAGTCGCGGGGCGTTGTTGGGATCCACATCGAAGCCAAACTGGCCGTAGCGGACGTGGCCACCCGTGAGCAATTCATCGCGGACGCGCATAACCGCGCGGGCGGGCAATACCAAGGACGAGCGACTGTCCCGCAGCGATGCGATCATCATGCCGATTAAACGGCCATGCAGATCGAGCACGGGCGAACCGCCCTCGCCTCCATCATCTGGAATATTTACGCGAAGATGCAAAGTAGGCAGCGGATACTCTCCCACGTTCGAGTTATAGCCCTCGATCATGCCCGGCGATGGGCCCGGTGACTGGCCTAATTTGCTGGTGACTGCGAGTAGAAGGGTGCCAACCGGCGGTAATTCGGAAACTTCATTCAGGTCCAGCACGGCAAATTTTTTGGGCAAAGTGGCGAGATGAAGCAGGCCAATATCCGTCACCGGGTCTGTGCCCACTACATCGGCGGGGTAAATGACACCGTTATAATCAACCCAGACCCGCATGGCATTTTGCAGATGGCTGGCGTTGTTGGTGATGATATCGCCATTGCGGCCAATAAAAAATCCAGTCCACACATAGGGCGTGGGCGCTGCATCCCCGGGGTTAACTCGCACGGCGGCATTCACGCGCACCACGGCGGAACTTCCTTTTTCTGCCAGCGTAACGTAGCGACTCTGGAGCAAATCCAGTAGGTCGCCTCCCTGCGTAGAAGCGGCGGGCAGGGATGCCTGCGCGGTGGCGGCCAGAATTTCTGCTGCGGGTTCGGTGGCCGGAGTGGCGGGCGGTTGCGTTGACGGTACGGCGGCCCGAACGGTAAAAGTGCCCGCCAGCGTGAGCCAGTAAAGTGCCGCCATGCTGGCGGCCAGCCTGCGGGCCGGGCTCATGGACAACAGTAAATTTTATTAATAAGCCGAACTGCGAATCCGCGCAGATAGCGCCGGATTGCTCAAAGTATCAGCGGCGTACTGGACGCCCTCGCCCCCGGTGGTGGCAAAGGCCAGCATGGCCGGTACTTTGTTATAACCGGCGGGATTGGCTGAATCCAAAACATTGGCCGCTGCCTGCGCGGGTTGGACCACGGCTGGGAGATTATTTACTGCCACCGCGGCCAGTGCTTGGGCGTTATTATCTGCTGGAGCTGTCACGTTAACTACAGTCGGTTCTGGGATTGAAGCGCTGGCGATTTGCACGGGCTTGCTCGTGGCGGCAATGGTCAGCGGTGTTTGATTATTCCCCGCCCAGGTCAGCACAAGGGCCAAAGTTGAAACTGCGCCTACGGTAAGCCAACGCGTCTGGCGACCCAGCCACACCCAAAATTCACTGAAACGCGAGGGCGCTGGTTGCGCCAATGCCCGCCATACCCGCTCATTTAGCTCACGGTCAAAACGCGCCCAATACTCCGCTGGCGGGCGCTCATGGCGCTTGAGCCGCAGGAGGTCTTCCAGCGTGACTTTGGGTTTATGGTTGGAGGGTTCGCTCATGGCGAGGCCGCTCCGGCAGCTGCCGGACTCAGCGTAAGTAATCTTGTAAATAGGATTGAAGTTGTTGTTTGGCGTAGTGAAGGCGTGAGCGCACCGTGCCCTCGGAGCAATCCATCACTTGGGCGATTTCCTGGTGGCTGAGGGCTTCAATTTCAAAAAGAACCACGACTGTCCTATGGTTAAGGGACAGTCTTTGCAGTGCTTCGTTCAATTTTTCTTGTAACTCCTTGACCAGCGCAGGTTTATCGGTCTTAACCCGGTCGGCCAAAGCCTCCAGTAATTCGCTTTGGGAGACCTGTTCGTCCAGATTGTCGAAACTGAAAAAACGACGCAAGCGCGAGCGTTTTAAATGCGTCAGCGAGGCATTGACGGCGATGCGGTAGAGCCAGGTGAAAAACGAAGAATCGCCCTTGAAACTATGGATGGAGCGAAACGCTTTGATAAAGGCCTCCTGCGTCAAATCCGACGTGTCTTCGCGGTTGGCGGTCATGTTGTAGATGATCGCATAGAGGCGTTCGCGGTACTTGGTAATCAAGGGATCAAATGCCCGCACGTCGCCCGCTTGCACCCGCTGCACCAACGCCCAATCGACCTCCGCTTCCGCCGCGTGTTCCGGGTGGGTGGAGGTTATGGCTTTCGTATTGGCGAAGAGCCCGGACATGCTCCCAGTAGTTTGGTGCGCAGCCCGACGGCTGGCAATGCAAGAATGAGATTTACATCCACCCCTGCATTAGGTTCTAAATAGCCTATGTCTAATTCCAGTGCCGCGGCGTTTAACGCCGAAGCCGAACAAGCCTTGCGCGATTCCCTCAAACGCTGCTCGCCTGCCACCATTGAAGCAGCCGTCAAGTTTCGCCAAACGGGCGACCCGGCTCAGGTCAACACCATCATCCTTGGGTTGCTGGAACGTTTCATGGACCCCGAATTGCGCCCCAAACTCTTGGAGGCCAATTTGGATAGTATGAGCATCCAGGCCGACTTGGGCGTTGATTCTTTGACGATGGTCGAGATGGTCATGCTAGTGGAGGAATCATTGGGCCTGACCGTCGACAACAACGAATTGCGCGGCATCAAGACCATTGGCGACATCAAGCAATTCGTTGCGAGTAAAGTGAGCGCGCGCGGGTAGTCCGTCCTGCTTTCAGATTTGCCCCGGTCGCAAAATTATATTTGAGTGACCGTTTGACGCCGTGTCCAATTCTCTTTCACCTGATACCGAGCAAGCCCTGCGTGAACTGCTTAAGCGTTGCTCGCCGGAAACGGTTGAGTCCGCCCTGCGCTTCCGTACCACGAACGACCCAGCCGGCGTCGACGTAGTCGTGCTCGGCATCATTGAGCGGTTTCTCGATCCTGATGTGCGTCCGCGTCTGCGTTCTGGCGGCGATGGCTTGCGGGTTTTTGACGACCTTGGCATCGATTCATTGACCATGGTTGAAGTGGTCATGGTAGTTGAGGAAGTGCTGCAAATTAAAATCAACAACGAGGAACTGCGCGATTTGCGCACCGTCGGCGACATCAAGACCTATATCGACTGCCGCCTGAAGGGCCTGCCGTTGCCGGAACGCCCCATCCACGTGCATGTGGCCGAGATCATAGCGCTCCTGCCCCAGCAGCCACCGTTTCTCTTTGTCCAGGAAGCGACTTTGCGCACCGACGAAGCGCGTGGTGTTTATAAAATCATCGGCGACGAATTTTTTCTCGAAGGTCATTTTAAAAACAATCCGGTTCTCCCCGCCTCCATCATGCTGGAAGCACTTGGGCAACTCGCTGTGCTTTATTTGCTCAAGGCCAAGCGCGCAGAATTGTCCGCGCCGGTGGACTCGACCAAGATATTTTTTACCGCTTGCGATGGCGTGCGCTGCCAGCGCGTTTGCCGTCCGGGTGACATCCTCACCCTCGTCGTCAAGCCGAAGCGCATCAAGCATCCGCTGGGTCGTTTCGAGGGCCATATTACTTGCGGTAACGAGCGCGTGGCCTTTGCCGAGGAAATCACGCTGACGTTCGATTTCGCCGCCATCCCGCCTGCAACGCCAGCGGAGCACCCTTCCGCGATTCCCGAGTCTAGCCAATCCAATCGCTAGTAATCACATGCCCAAAGTTGTTATCAGCGGCCTGGGCTTCATCTGCCCGATTGGTAATGACCAGCCAACGGTGGCGGATAATTTGCGTAATTTGCGGCACGGCCTGTCTGTCTATTCGCGTTTTGATTCCCCGAATATCCCCGTGCGTGTAGCGGGGCTGGTCAAGGATTTTGCCGTCGATACGCCGGACCCGGAAGACTGGATCTACCCGGCCATTTATAAACTTCGCCGCGAGACTCTGCGTGGTTTTGCACCGCACGTACTCTACGCCCATTGCGCGCTGACCCAGGCCATCGCCGATGCCAAACTGACGCCAGAGGATGTTTCCAATTTGGACACCGGTCTCTTCACCGCCTCGGCTGGTTCGGCGATGATGACCTACCACAACCTTTCGCGCATGGAAAAATTTGGCGTGGGTCGCAGTTCGCCGATGGGTGTGGTCTCGTCCGTCGTCGGCACCTTGAGTTATAATCTGGTCGCGGCATTTAAAGTTTTGGGTTCGTCGTGTGGATTCGCTTCGGCGTGCGCGTCATCCGGCCACGCCCTTGGGTTTGCTTGGGAGGAAGTGGCCTCGGGCCGCCAGAAGCGGATGCTCGTGGTCGGTGGCGAGGACGGCAACTACGAGACAATTCTCCCCTTTGCCGCCATGCGCGCGTTGAGTTTAAACCCCGACCCCAATAGCGCGTCGCGTCCGTTCGATGTCGCGCGTGACGGTTTTGTCGGCGCTGGCGGCGCAGTGGCCCTTGTGCTCGAAACCGATGAAGAAGCCGCACGGCGCGGCGCCACGGTTTATTGCGAAATGCCTGGCTGGGGTATGGCCTCTGACGGTTACAATGTCGCCATTTCGCATCCCGACGGTAGCGGTCTGGTCCAAGCGATGAAATTGGCGCTGCGGCGTTCCGGCCTGCAACCCGGCGAGGTGGACTACATTAATGCGCATGCGACCTCTACCCCCATTGGCGACACGTCGGAAATCCGCGCGCTCAAAACACTTTTCGGAACGAATCAAACGGATGCCCCCGCCGTGAGTTCCACCAAGGCGCTTACCGGTCACGGCCTGTCGTTGGCGAGCATTATGGAAGCCGGCATCTGCGCGCTGTCAATCAAGCACGGCTTCATGCCCGGTTCGGCACATATTACGAATCTCGACCCGGAAGCGGCAGGGCTCAATATTATCCGCGAGACGATCAATGAGCAGCCCCGCGTGGCACTGAGCAACAGCAGTGGTTTCGGCGGCGCGAACGTCGCACTGGTGTTTAAGGCGGGGTGATTCCGGGTAAGTTAAAGGCAAAGAAAATTGAACCACGAGTTTAATTTGCTGCGCTGGTGTGGCAAAACGCATTGGTGCGCGCTACTTTTATTCTACCTTCTACCTCCTGCCTTCTGTATTCTGCCTCCTGTCTCCTTCTTCACCCCTATGCCTCGCCTGCGCCTCGCTTATCTGTTTACGACGTTCCCTGAAACGTCGGAGACGTTTTTGCAGCGCGAAGTGCGGGCAATGCGCACGCAGCCGGTGGATTTTACTTTGCATTCACTCTGGCGCGGTAAGGCAAAATGGGAAAGTCAGCAAGTGGAATGTTTTGATTTAATCTCTCTTTGGCAACTTATCTGGTGGCTGCCATACTGGATGGTGCGCAAGCCAAGAGTGTTTTTGGAAATCGCCACTTTGTTCACTCGCCGCGCCCCGCCATCGGCAGTGAACCTGGGCGAAAACCTCCTCGGTTTCGCCTATGCGATTATCCATGCGCGCCGCTGGGAAGCATTGCCCGAACGTCCGCATCTCTGCCATGCCGTTTGGGCCACGGCACCTGCCGCTGCGGCGTTGATGCTCGAACGCCTGCTCGGCATTCCTTACACCATGGGCGCGCACGCCTACGATGTCTTTCAACATGGCGGCGACTGGCTGCTCGCGGAAAAATTGCGCCATGCTAGACTTATTCACACCACGACGGAAAGCACCCGTGCCCGTTTGCTTGGCGTAGGTGCAGCACCTGAACAAGTGATGCTCATTCGTCGTGGGTTGGACTCCATCCTTCCCCTATCCCCGCGCCGTACTCCCGGCAAAACACTGCACCTGCTGGCGATTGGCCGGCTCATTCCCAAAAAAGGCTATTTTGAATTGCTCAACATCCTGAGTCATTTACGCCAACACGGCACAACCTTTGAATGCCGCATTGTCGGCGGCGGGCCATTGGACTCTTCGTTGCGCGCGCGTATTCGTGAATTATCTTTGGAGAAAAATGTTCAACTGCTCGGTGTGCTTCCGTATGAAGAAACTGCGCAACTGCAGCGCGAATGGGCGGACGTATTTTTATTCACCGGTTTGGTCGCGCCCGATGGCGACCGCGACGGCTTGCCCAATGTGTTGCCAGAAGCCATGGCCGCAGTCCTGCCCGTAATTACCAGCTCCGTTGCCGGCACAACCGAAGCCATCGTCCATGGAAAAACTGGCTGGGTAGTGCCACTTGATGATTTGGACGGGTGGCAGGAGGCAATTTTAAGTGCTGCGCGGGTTTCTGAATCGAACGAAAAAATCCGCCAAAATGCGCACTCCTGGGTCACGGATAATTTCGATGCGTCGCGCAATGCCACCCGGCTGGCCAGTGCCATCCGCCATGCCGTGCTGGGCAATCGCAGCGAGGGAAACTAGATTTCTGGGGTTTTGAGAGCCTGGACGGAAAACCCACCTACAAAACCGTTAGGTAACGTTATCCGCGGCCTGCATAGGTAAACTACCAGCAAATCCGGGGCGCACCTACAGGATTACCCCCGTCGTTTACCCCGATGATACCCCCGGGCTTTGCGGGTTTCTCCCGATGGGCCTTTCACCCTAGCTGGACGATAGTGGGGAAAGCAAACACACCAACTACCATGAACTCCACGAACGTCACCACCCTCTTCCCTCAACTGGTCATCAGCCGCTCGCGCTCGCCCTTCACAGCGACCGCGTCGAACGAAGCCGATACATTGTCCGCCATCCGCCCGGCGGCCCGCCCGTCGAGTGAACGCCGCGAGCTGGCCTCCGTCCTGCGCCTGGTCACATGGATATTTGAGCCGCTCGCCGCGCGCAAACAGGTGACGGTCAAAGTGGATGCGCCTGTGGCCGGTCTCCAGGCAGTGTGCGACGAGATCCGCCTGCAACACGTGTTGGAGATTCTGCTGACCAACGCGTTAAACTTCTCTCCTGCTAATTCCACCATCCTGCTGACGGCCCGCAATGAGGGCAACCGGTTGCGTTTCAGCGTGGCCGACGAGGGCGCCGGAGTTGCACCCGATGAGCAAGACTCCGTTTTTGAAGGCTCCGACAATGCGCTCCTCCAGTTCTTTTCGGAAAGCAGCGGCGAAGACAATGAACTGGCGATTTGCCGCCGGATTGTCGCGGCCCATGGCGGCATGATTTCCATGCGTAATCGCCCGCAAGGTGGCACTTGCTACGAGTTTTCCATCCCGACCGTCAGCCCGCAGCTCGTTGAAGCAGTTTCGCACGTCGCCTAAAGCGACTTACGAAGCAACCGCAGCGACCACTTCTTCCTTGTGGAAGTCCACCGCGCCGGCGGTGACCGCCGCTACATAACCCGCGCGGATGACGAAGTCGCCGAACGATTCCCCTGCCTGGCGCTCCGCCGCGTAACGCTGGATGATGGGTGTGAGCTCAATGACAATTTGCTCGTTCGTGATCGATTCCTTGTAAATCTTGTTCAAACGCGAGCCATTGTGCGCCGCACCGAGGTAGAGGTTGTATTTGCCCGGCATTTTACCTACGAGACCGATTTCTCCCAGGTAAGGCCGCGCGCAACCATTGGGGCAGCCGCTCGAGCGAATGTGGATGGACTGCTCCGCCAGCCCGGCCGCGCGGATAATCGAATCCAATTCGTTGATGAGGTTGGGCAAATTGCGCTCGCTTTCGGCCAGGGCCAATCCGCACGTCGGCAACGCCACGCAGGCCATCCCGCCGAGTCGCAAACCGGTGGCGTGCTGGTAAGTCTTGTCGAGCCCGTATTGTTTTAAAAGTGCTTCGACGCGCGGACGTTCGCTCGACGGCACGGCGCCGATGACGAGATTTTGGTTCGCGGTAAGGCGGAAATCGCCCTGGTGGATTTTGGCGATCTCGCGCAGTCCGTCCTTCTGCTGGCCACTTACGCGGCCGCCCTCGATGAAAAGCGTGAGGTGCTGTTTGCCGTCGGTGCCATCGCTCCAACCATAACGGTCGCCGTTGTCGGCAAAATAAAAGGAGCGCGCATAGGGCAGTTTATAGCCAAGGCGTTTTTCCACTTCATTGCGGAACCACGGCAGCCCGCGATCCTGAATGGTGTATTTGAGGCGCGCGTGCTTGCGTTCCGTACGGTCGCCGTAATCGCGCTGTACCAGCATGACTTTTTCCGCAACGTCGACCACTTGGTCTGGCGTGCAAAATCCGAGCAAATCCGCCAGCCGCGGGTACGTCGCCCGGTTGCCGTGCGACATGCCCATGCCGCCACCGACGGAAACATTGAAGCCCATCAAGCGGCCATTTTCCACGATGGCGATAAAGCCCAAATCCTGCGCGTAGATGTCCACGTCGTTGCTCGGCGGAATGGCGATGGAAATTTTAAATTTGCGCGGCAGGTAATGCTTGCCGTACAGCGGTTCCACCGGGTCGGTCGTATCTTCTTCGCCAGAGCCGGTGTCGCCGCCCGCCACGCGCTGTTTGTCCAGCCAGATTTCATGGTAGGCCGGGGTACGCGGAGAAAGATGTTCGGTAAGCTGGCGCGCGTATTCCAATACCTGCTCGTGGATGGCCGACAGGTACGGGTTCGGGTTGCACATGACGTTGCGGTTCACGTCGCCGCAAGCCGCCAGCGTGCATAGCAGTGCCTCGTTTACTTCTTTGATGGTCGTCTTGAGGTTGCCCTTGACGATACCGTGTAATTGAAAGGCCTGGCGGGTGCTCAGCTTGATGGTTTTGTTGCCGTACTGGTCCGAAAGGCGGTCAATTTCCAGCCACTGTTTCGGCGTGACCACCCCGCCCGGCACGCGCACGCGCACCATGAAAATAAAAGCCTTCTCGAGCTTCTGCTTGCGGCGTTCGTTGCGCAAATCGCGGTCGTCTTGCAGGTAGGTGCCGTGAAACTTGAGCAATTGTGAATCGTCTTCGGATATCGACCCTGTGGACGTGTCGGCCAAGCCTTCGAGGATGGTCCCACGCAGGTAATGGCTGGCGTCTTTGATGCCTTCGTTTTTGGAAGGCTCTTTTACAGCCGGTTTTTCAAGTATGGCGTCGCTGCTCATGAAATTCTAGAGGATAAAGTTAATCTTAGGTTAATGAGGTAAGATAGTCAAGTATGGAATCTGCGCGTACTTTATAGAGATAGGGAGGGTTCGAAAAGCGCTGGGCTGGATGGACTAAACGGTCGATTGTGCACAGAATCTGCCCACGCGGCAAATGCAATCATACCGGCATTGTCACCCGTGTGGCGGGGCTCGGCAATGAAGATGGGCATTTGGTGACGCTGTGCCAGGGCCCGGCAGAAGTGCCGCAAAACCTGGTTGTTGGCCACCCCACCGGATAATCCGAGGCTCTTAATCGGTGTCTGATTTTCATCGGTATAAAGCAGCGTCGATTCCGTTTTGGCGACCAGTTGGTCGACCACGGCGGCCTGATAACTGGCGCACAAATCCGCCTTGGCTGCGTCGATTTGCTCCGGCGTCATTTTTTGCAGACGATAACGCAGGCTGGTTTTCAATCCCGAGAAACTGAATGGCGCAGCGGCCTGTGCATTGCCTTCTCCCAACGCGCGGGGAAAATCATACGCATTGGCATCACCTTTCAGCGCCAGTTGTTCCACGAGAGGTCCGCCGGGATATGGCAGGCCGAGTAATTTTGCGCCTTTGTCGAGCGCCTCACCCGCGGCATCATCGACGGTTCGATTAATTATTTGAATACGTCCGCCGTTCTCCAATCGAAATAAAATCGTATTGCCGCCCGAGACTATCAGGCCCAAGTGCGGCAAGAGCCCGCGCAATTTTTCGGCAAATTCTATCGGCGCCTGCGCATGCAAAGAAATAAACGGCGACCAAACATGTCCGCGCAAATGATTCACTCCCACCAGTGGAATATTTTTGGCGACAGCCAGGGCTTCAGCCAATGACAAGCCCAACGCCAGGCAACCCGCCAGACCCGGTCCGTATGTAACTGCGATTTGTCCGACCGCCGCATATTCCGGTTTTTGCGCAGCTAAAGCCAGCAGAGCCGGAAACCGATCGAGATGCTCGCGACTGGCCAAATCTGGCACCACCCCGCCATACGCTTGGTGCAGCGAAATTTGGCTGTGCACCCATTCGCCCAGCAAGCCACGATCAGGGTCGAACAACGCGAGCGCCGATTCGTCACATGAACTTTCGATGGCGAGAATCATGCGTTGGGCTACTTGGCAAAAGTCGGCGTGGCGGCGCGAATCAATCCTGCGGCCGCCTCAACTTCCGGGTCAGGCGTCGGGGCAAACCCATAGGACGAAACAAACTTCTCCGTGGAATCATGCCGCAGATCGGAACGCTCAAGCCGCAGCAAGTCACTCATTTCGCCGGATAAACTCATCGAGACATCCGGCGTAATGCCGATGTCCTGGATAGTGCGGCCATTGGGCTGGGTAAGGTTGCCCGGGAGAAAATAGGCTTCGGTAGTGAGGCGCAACCCCCCGCCATCGCCGAGGCCCATCACTGTTTGCACAATCCCTTTGCCATAGCTTCGTTCACCCAAAATTACGGCGCGGCCCTTGTCTTGCAAAGCACCAGCTACAATTTCTGAAGCGCTGGCGCTGTTACTATTAACCAACACCACCACGGGACCAGAAAAATGCACGCTACTTTTGCCCGTTGTATAAATGCTGTCGTGCAGTTGATTGTCGCGACCACGGGTGGTCACCACCAGTTCGTGGGCTGGCAACAAGGGCTCAAGCACTTCCACGGCGGCATCGAGCAGACCGCCGGGATTATCCCGCAAATCGACCACCAACCCACGCAGCCGACCCTTTTGCGACTCAGCCGACTTTTGCAACTGGTCAATGGCTTCGGCAAATTCCTGGCCGGTCTGCTTGCCGAATTGGGTCAACCGCAGGTAGCCCACATCGTCCGCCCGCAATTCCGTCTCCCGCACATTGGGCACGTCAAATCCACCACGAGTCAAAGTATGCTCAAGTGGCTTGGCTTCGCCGGGGCGTTCGAGCGCGACTTGGACCGAGGAACCATCGGCGCCGCGTAGCAAGTCGGCCACTGCCGGCACCGTATAATCGTGCACATCGGTATCGCCAACTTTCACGATGCGGTCACCCACGCGCCAGCCGGCTTGTTTGGCTGGGCTGGGATCAAAGACGCGGTAAATTTGGATGCTGCCATGCACGCGTTCAATTTCCACGCCCACGCCGACAAAACGCTGGTCGCTTTCCCGGATGAAGTCCTGGTAATCGACCGGCAGCAGGTAGTCGGTATAGCGGTCGAGCCCATCGAGCGCATGATCCAGTGCGGTATCGGCAAGCTTGCTGTAAGCCACCTTGTCCCCATGTAAATAATCCTGATGCGTCAGCACCATCACCTGGCCGACCCGCCACCATTGGCGCAGAAAACTCGGGTCGAAAAACCCCCGTGCTTCGCGGTCCAGGGCCAGGCGGACGATAAACGCCGCGAGCACAAAGAAAAACACGACGGGCAGGAAGACGCGCTTGAATAGATTGGGCGGACGCGACACGGTGGTAATTAAACCGTTGATTGCAACATGAACCTGCCCTCCGCGCAAGCGCGTTCCCCTGCCCCGCCCAATCCGGCCATGCTGGCCTATTTGCGCGCGCACGCCGACTCTACGGGCATCGTGAATTACCGCGATTTCGTAGAAGCCGCTCTCTATGCCCCCGGTTTGGGCTATTATTCGCGCGAGGACAGAAAGCGTGTGGGCCGTGAGCCGGGCCGGGATTTCTATACCGCGAGCAGCCTTGGCGGCGGCGTGTTTGAACGATTGTTGCGCACCGCCGCGGTCCACCTGCTTTTGCCGGAAAAGCCCGATGCTTACACACTGGTGGAATTGGCGGCTGAGCCCGGTGCCGGAGTTTTTGGAAACCAATCTTTTCCGTTCGCGCAAACGGAAACCTGCCAGCTTGGCGCTGCCCTTACCCCGCCCTCACGTTCCGTCGTCTTTGCCAATGAGTTGCTCGATGCCCAGCCCTTTCACCGATTTGTCTTCCGGCGTGGTGCATGGAGGGAACTAGGAGTATTAATTAAAAATGAAAGCATCGAAGAAGTTGAACTCCGTGAGTTATCTGCCGACGCCTTGATTTTGCACAACGAACTTCCCGCAGATGCGCCGGAAGATTACCACCTCGATATTTCAATCGACGCGGAAAAATTATTGCGTGAATTGACGACGTCAGCGTGGCGAGGCTGTTTAATTTTCGCCGACTACGGTTATGATTGGAACGAGCTAATTAACCAGCGACCTGCTGGCACCGCGCGCGCGTACTCCCACCATACTGTGTCGGGCGATTTGCTAGCCCAGCCGGGTGAACAAGACCTCACCTGCCACGTTTGCTGGGATCGCCTGGAAGCCGTCCTAACCAAGGCTGGCTTTAAAAATGTGCGCGTTGACCGGCAGGAAGCGTTTTTTATGCAACATGCCGCGGAGGAAATTGAGCGTATCATGTCCGAAAAGCCGACTGAGTTTTCCCGTGACCGGCAAACGCTGCTGGAATTGCTGCATCCGGCCCATCTGGGGCAGAAATTTCAAATCCTTTCGGCCCGCCGGGGCTGAAATGCTTTTTTATTGCCAGCGCCGGAAGATTTGCTAGCTTGAGCCCTTGGTTTTTGCTCGGGTGGTGGAATTGGCAGACACGTACGCTTGAGGTGCGTATGCCGCAAGGTGTAAGGGTTCAAGTCCCTTCCCGAGCACCCTTTTTAATGTTACCTGGGTCCAGTTGAATTAAAATGACGCATGCTTCGAGTGCATTGCGCACAAGTGTCCACGGATGTGGACTAAAAGTTGAAGTAAAAGATGCCTTCTACGGAAAATTTTAAATGCGTACGTGCGCTCTAAAGGCGTCAATAAACGCAATTTTGGCGTTAATAAACCATATAAAATCAATGTTTGACCGTTAACTCGAAGATAATGTAAGTCATTGTACAACATATAGATATATATTTATTGGCATGGGTTGTGCTGAATCGTTGGTGTGAAAAACAATGCCCATCCGGGCCTTGAGCCTAACCACTAAACCAACGTCAGTTGATTGAAACCATGTCTTCCTTCACACGCAAATTCCTCACCTGTTTGGGTCTGATCACGACCTTGGCACTGACTCCGCTTGCTTCGGCCCAATCCGCGCCCGCTGCCAGCCCACCCGCAGCGACTGCGTCTGCTGAGGCGGCCAAAACACCACCGACTCCCACGATGGATCAACGCGTTTCCGCCATCGAAGCATATTTTGCCAATACCGACCCATCCGCGTCATTAAAGGACGCGAAAGGCAATATCCCCGACGGACTGACCACGCCGGTCCAAGGTGTCCCGGGCCCCGGTCATAATGGATGGATGATGGCCTGTGCCGCGCTGGTTCTGTTTATGACGCTCCCCGGTCTTGCGCTGTTTTATGGCGGCCTGGTGCGCAAGAAAAACGTGCTCTCGGTAATGGCGCAATGCCTCGGCATTACGGGGTTGGTGTCCATTCTCTGGTGGGCGGTGGGCTACAGTCTTGTCTTCGGAAAGAGTTTTAACAGTCCCTTTCTGGGCGGCACTGAACATTTCTTTCTCCATGGCGTGACCTCGGCACCCAACACGGATTACTCCGCCTGGGTTTCGGAGAATGTGTTCTCCATGTACCAGCTCATGTTTGCCATCATTACCCCGGCGTTGATCGTGGGCGCAATTGCTGAGCGCATGCACTTCAAGGCCATTCTGGTCTTTGTGACGCTGTGGATGTTGATCGTGTACTTTCCGCTCGCGCACATGGTTTGGGGCGTTACCGGTTTCATGAACGGCGTGTGGAATCCCTCCGCCAGCATTTCCGCGATGGATTTTGCCGGTGGCACGGTAGTGCACATGTCTTCGGGTTGGTCGGCACTAATCTTGTGTTTGATCATTGGTCCCCGCGCTGGCTTCGGCAAACAATCGATGCCGCCGCATAGCATGACCATGTGCATGATCGGTACGGGCATGTTGTGGGTGGGTTGGTACGGGTTCAACGCTGGCAGTGCCGTTGCCGCCGACGTTATTTCATCCAATGCCTTTATGACCACGACGATGGCCACGGCGGTCGCGTCCTTCACCTGGGGCATGATTGAACTGGTCTTCAAGGGCAAAGCAAGTGTCCTGGGCTTCTGCTCCGGCGCGGTGGCTGGACTCGTAGTCATCACCCCCGCGTGCGGTTTTGTGAACGTAACGGGCGCAGTGATTATCGGTGTGCTTGCGGCTGTCGTGCCCTACCTGGCCTGCACTAAACTCAAGCCCCTGCTCAAGTATGATGACGCCCTCGACACGTTCGGTGTACACGCTGTGGGCGGCACTTTGGGCGCATTTGTCACCGGTGTATTGGTTGACGCAGCGGTAAACAGTAATCTCGCCAAAGCAAGTCCGGCCAACGCCGCCACGACCAACGGTCTGGCTGACCATATCGCCAATCATTCCGCATGGGTAGCCCAGGCCGAGGCAATTGGCATCACCCTCGTGCTCGCGATCGTCGGTACTGTAGTCATCGCTTACATCACCAAGGCTGTGGTTGGACTGCGGCCCTCGGCTGAAGGTGAAGCGGACGGTCTCGATATCACCGACCATGGTGAAGAAGGCTACGTGCTCGACTAATTGACGCGGGCCAAATCTTTGCCGCCAGGCGGACAGGATTACTACCTGCGCCTGCGGCAATGGATGGCCGCTTAAAAACAACGCCATAACGGTAGTATTACAAAATCAAAAAATAATTCTCATGAAAAAAATCGAAGCCATTATCAATCCCTCCAAACTCGACGACGTTAAAAACGCCCTGACCAGCATCGGGGTCGTCGGTCTGACTGCACTCGAAGCCAAGGGCTTTGGCCGTCAAAAAGGCCACACCGAATCCTACCGCGGCAGCGAATATGTCGTGGATTTCCGCCCGAAAGTGAAACTGGAAATTGTCGTGCCGGAAACTCTCGTCGCCAAGACGATCGCCGTAGTTATCAACGTGACGAAAACGGGTAAAATCGGTGATGGCAAAATCTTCATCGTGCCGGTCGAAGATGCGATTCGGATTCGCACTGAAGAACGTGGTGATGCAGTTCTTTAAGCCGCCAAAAAGCTGGCGCGAACCATCACCCGTTTAAGAACCAGGCGGGCTCGTTTACCCCAAACGGGCCCGTCTTTATTTTTATATACAAGTTTAAGAGCAGCTGAGCCTGAGAGAATGAGGCTTGCGGACCAACGCTGGGTGAATTTCCATAACGCATTGACTGCATAGATGGCAAATTATGGTCACACCCCCCTCGCATTCCAATCAGTTGAAGCCTCAGACGAGTGCGGGCCAAAGGATAAATTCCGTCACCCCATTGCGATTCGAAGAGGCGCAACCGAGCGGGTGGCGTGAATACCTGCTGGTCGCCGGGGTGATAGCGGCTTTGACCGGGGCCGGTTTGCTTTTGCCCGAAAGTTATTATGTGCAGGTAGGGCTGCTGTACTTGCTGGCGATTAATCTGCTCAGCCTGCGCGTGGGTCGCGCGCCGATTTTGACAGCGGGCATCCTCGCCGCGTTTTGCTGGGATTTCCTGTTCGTGCCGCCGTACTTCAATTTCGCGATCTACAATCTCGAAGACATTTTGCTGCTCATCACTTATTTTGTGGTGGCGTTGGTCGCCGGGCAGTTGACCGCGCGGATCCGCGCGCAGGCCCGCAATGAACGATTGCGCCAGGAACGGGCCACCGCGCTATTTCAATTCACCCGCGTTCTGGCCGAGGCCAAGACTCTTGACGAAGCGGCCAACATGGCCGTGCGTCATATGAACGATCTGCTCGGCGTGCAAACTGCTCTGGTCTTTACCCGTGAAAACACTCTGGAACTTGAACCGCCTGCCCCAGCCTCCTTCGCCATTGATGGTAATGAATTACAATCCGCCACTACGGCATTGAGCAGCCGTCAGTCCGTCGGACGCTTTACCGAGGTCCAGTCGAATGCCGTCGGATATTATCTACCGCTGGTGCGTGAAGAGCAGGTGTTTGGTGTCCTGGGAATAAAAATACCTCCCGGTAAAATTCTGACCAATGGACAAAAGGAATTACTGGAGGCCTTTTCGCAACAACTGGCGCTGATGATTGAGCGGGCCCGACTTCGAGCCGCGGGCGAGCGGGAAAAACTTCTAGCCGAATCGGAAAAACTGCATCGGGCCCTTCTCGAAAGCGTTTCGCATGAATTGCGCACCCCTTTGGCGGTGATCATGGCCACTTGCGATAAATTTTCGAATTACAACAGTGATAACTATGCCGGCTTTGTGGCCGAAATTCGAACTGCTGGGATGCGGCTTACTCACCTGGTGGGCAATCTCCTCGATCAAACCCGGCTGGATAGTGGTCCGCTCAAGCCGCATCTTGATTGGTGTGACCCGCGCGACCTGATCAATGCCGCACTGCGCGGGGCAGCGGGAGCGCTGGTCAACCATCCTCTGGAAATTATGGTGTCGGATGACATGCCACTGGTCCGCATCGATTTCGCCTTGGCCGAACATATGCTGGTCAATCTTCTGCTCAATGCTGCGTTGCACACTCCAGCGGGCACACCCGTATCCATTATTGCCGGACTGGATGCCGCCAGTGCGCGGGTCTTTTTTGCCGTGGCAGATCGGGGGCCTGGCTTTCCGGCACTGTTGCGCGAGCAGCTATTCAAAAAATTTGTGCGGGGCGAGGCGGCGCCCTCCGGAGGGCTGGGTTTGGGGCTTTCCATTGTACGCGGATTCACCCTCGCGCAAGGCGGCGAAGTCGTGCTGGGTGACAACCCAGGCGGCGGTGCCAAGATAACCCTTTACTTGCCACATTTCGTGGCGAAGAATTCTCCTCCCGAATGACTACCACTGTAAAAGCTCGGCTGCTGATTGTGGATGACGAAGTGCAAATCCTGCGTCTACTGCGCCACTCGCTGGAGGCCGAGGGCTACGAAGTCCATGAGGCAAAAAATGGCCTGTCTGGAATAAAAAAAGCCGCGGCCATCCATCCCGACGGCATAATTCTGGATCTAAGTCTGCCGGACCTTGATGGCTTGAAAGTACTTGAGCGCTTGCGCGAATGGTCGCCGGTCCCCGTGTTGATTCTCAGCGTGCGCGACAGTATGAATGACATCACCTCTGCGTTGGACGCCGGGGCAGATGACTATCTCACCAAGCCTTTTCATGAACGCGAACTGCTTTCGCGGGTCCGGGCCATCTTGCGCCGCAGCCAGGTAGTAAGCCAGCCTGCGGTGGCTCGCTTCGGCGATGTTGAAGTGGATCCGAACGCCCGCTTGGTGCGACGGGGCGGCCAGGAGGTGCACTTGACCGTCAAGGAATATGCCATGCTGCTCTTGCTGCTCCAACATCGTGGCCGGGTGGTAACTCATAGGTATATTTTGCGCGCGCTATGGGGCCCCGAAGCCGAGGAAGACACCAATTATCTTCGCGCCTATATTATTCGTTTACGGCAAAAACTGGAAACCAACCCCAGCGTTCCACAGTATCTGCTGACGGAACCGGGCATCGGTTATCGGTTGACCGAGGAATAACTAAAACCCCGAACATACTTGTCGTGACCCCTGCCCTGCTGGAAAAACTGCCCTCCTCGTGGCCACCGGTCTGTCCTTCACCGCAGTGGCATCGCGACCCGGCGCTGACGACGCCGCTGGCGGCTTGTCGCGAGGCTACCCGCGCTCACGCCACCAGTTTTTTCTTTGCCTCACGCCTGCTGCCTGCGCAAAAAAAATGCGCGGCCTACGCGCTCTATGCCTTTTGCCGCTGGGTGGATGATTCGTTCGATGAGATGGAAGCAGGTAAAACCGCGCCCGAGTCCACGGCCTTGTTTGTCGCGCTCGATGAAATTTTAGCTGGTCGTTCCACGTTGCCCTTTGCACCGGCGTTTGCGGCGACCTGTCGCGAATACGACATTGAACGCGCCTGGTGTTGCGACCTTATCGAGGGCTGCGCACGTGACCGGCTTCCCTTGCGGCTGGCCAATTTGGCGGAACTGGAAATCTATTGCTATTACGTCGCCTCCATCGTCGGCATTATGATGAGCCGGATTTTTGGCCTGCAAGATGCCGCGCTATTACCCCGCGCCGTCGAGATGGGCCTGGCCATGCAATTGACCAATATATTGCGCGATGTGCGCGAGGATTTTGAGCGCGGGCGCATTTACCTGCCGGCCGAGGATCTGGCGCGGTTCAATATCAGCGAAGACCAATTGCGGGAAGGGCGCGCCAATGATAACTGGCGTGCGTTGATGCGCTTTGAAACCGCCCGGGCCCGGGCATGGTACGCCGGTGCTGAATTGGGTTTGCCGGGTCTGGACAATGATGGCTCCCGGATGACGGCGCGGGTCATGGAGCGCGTTTATGCAGGTATTTTAACTGAAATCGAGCGCGCCCAAGGCGATGTGTTCACGGGCCGCCGGTATGTACCACTCTGGCGCAAATGCTTGATTCTCGGCCAATGTCTGCTGGCAGGTTGACCGCCAAATCTAACCGGCCTGTGCGGAGTCATTACTTTGCTGCGTGCCATAGGGAGGAGCCTTGCGGGCCCAGGCACGTTCTACCAGTGCACGGAAATCTGTGCTATGGACGGGCTTGGCCAGGTAATCATCCATACCTGCCTCGATGCAAACTTCGCGGTCGCCCTTGATGGCGTTGGCCGTGAGGGCGCAAACATACGCCGCGCCATTTTGGTGGCTGTCGCGTCCATGCTCGCGCTCCCAAATACGCAAACGCCGCGCAGTTTCCAAGCCATCGATGCCAGGCATTTGCACATCCAGCAGGATAAGGTCAAAAATTTGCAAGCTGACCAATTCAAGACACCCGGCGCCATGCTCGACGGAAACCGGATGATAGCCAAGTTTGCGCAAGAGCAGCTGGGTGATCTGGCGGTTGCCGTAATTATCTTCCACCAGCAGAATGCGAAGCGGATGAAAGTTCGCGACCGGGAAGGGCGACGACACGAGCGAGGTGCCGGTCTTCTGTTCCTGATTGCGCTCCTTCAGCACTTCCAGCGTGGTGTCGTAGAACTGGGAAAGGCGGATGGGTTTGCGCACGGCACCGGCCAGCCAGGCGTTTTCCGGCTTGTTGGTATTGCAATCGTGATCGCAGACGAGAAATGCCGGCGGTAAAGGCGACTGGCTGGTAATCGCCTGCATCCGGCGCTGGTCTTTGGACAGGACCGTGCTGTCAAACAACACCAGGTCGTATTTCTCTCCGGCTTCGAGGCGCTCAATGGCTTTTTCGCTGGAAACTTCCGCTTCGACAGCCAGACCAAATTGCTTCGCAAAATCCTGCAGGATGCGGCTGCGCACCGGCTTTTCATCCACTAGCAGCAGTTTGCGGCCTGACACCAAGTGTTCGGGCAAGCGCCAGGAAGTCGGCGCGATGTCTTCCACCAATTCCACGGGCAGGGAGAAATAGAATGTTGAACCCTGGCCTTCGACACTCCTGACCGCGAGCTGGCCGCCCATGGCTTCGACCAGGCGCTTGCTGATGGCGAGGCCAAGTCCGGTACCGCCATAGCGACGCGTTGTCGTGGAATCGACTTGCGAAAAGGGTTTGAACAGACGGTCAACTTTGTCGGTCGGTATGCCAATGCCGGTATCCGTCACGCTGAACTCCAACAACGCGCGCTTGGCGTCCACCGCCAGTGGTTCCGCCAGTCGTACCGCTACGACAATTTCACCCTTCTCGGTGAATTTCATGGCGTTGCCGACGAGGTTGGTGAGCACCTGGCGCAGCAGGCCGCTGTCGGCCAGCACGGCGGCTGGCGCATTGGGTGCGATGTCGCACAGCATTTCAATCGAACGCTGGCCTGAACGAGGCAAAATGGTTTCGATAACTTCCTCCACGCAACCACGCAAATCCATCGGCAGCGGTTCGACATCCACGCGGCCGGATTCGATCTTGGAGAAATCGAGAATGTCATTAATCAGGCTCAACAACTGGTCGCTGTTGGAAGAAATCGCCCGCGCGTACTCATGCTGCTCGGAGGTCATCGCCGTATCTGCCAGCAAGTCCGCAAAGCCGATGATTGAATTCATGGGCGTGCGGATTTCATGGCTCATGACGGCGAGGAAGTTGCTCTTCGCCCCGTCCGCCCGCTCCGCCCGCTCTTTCGCATGTTGGAGTTCCGCCGTGCGCTCTTGGACACGAATTTCCAGCTGGTCGCGTGCTTCACGCAATTTTTGCTCGGATTCCCTATGCATGCGCAAATCGCGCAACAGCCGCACGGTAACACCCACCATAAAACACAAGCCCAGCACTGTAATCAATCCTGTGGCGAGCTCCACCCAGTTGGCGCTGCGTTCGTTGGTGGCTTGATCCTGCGCGAGGGAATTCTCCTCCAGGGACTTTAGTTTGGCAATTTGCTGGCGGATGTTTTCCCGGTTCTGGGTGAACTCATCAGACTGCAGAACCGTGAGGCCGGAATAAAAACTGTTTTGCTGGCTATGCTGCAGCGCTTCATCCATCAGGTGGATGCGGTCCTCCACCGGTTGTTTAATTTCTGAATAGAGCTGCGCTTGCAGCGGCGAATTGGAGAAAAAATCCTCCAGTCGCTGCTCTTCGTCTTTGACCTCTTTCAGGCTGCTCTGGGCGCGGGTCAGGTCGGTCACATTGCCGGTGGTGAAATAAATATAGGCCGCGTTGGTGCAATCGGAGATGTTCATCTCCAGCATCGAAAGATGGTCGAGCATCTGATTGGTGCCGGATTGGTCCCGGCGCGCATGAATCAGATTCTGAATATTCGAATTGGAAACAAAACCGGAACACATCAACACAAGCAGCACCACTACGTAGCCCGCGCGCAGCAAAAAGTCCGGCCGTTTTCCGGGAGCCGTCTTTGCAGGGGTAGCCATGGCGGGGTTGTCCATAGTTGTCATCTCAGGGTCTTTTATACGTCGTTTATAACGACCCTGCTCCTATCGGTAATCTACCTAGTATACTTAACCCAAGTTGAACAATATTCAAGCCACCAATTTAAGCGAAACACCCTATATTCAAATAAACTATCTTCATGAATATAAGCAATTTATGAAATCATCACCTTGCTAGCTCGCAGGGGTAAAGAGAAATTTATAGTCCACCTGGATGCCTCCCGGGGGCGGGTCGACGTTCGTCAATCGTTTCAGCGCATCATTAACCGCTGCGTCAAATTCAGCGTTTCCCGAGGAACGAGATATATATTTTTTCACTAATTCGCCATTAGGGCCAATTTCCAGGTAAATTTCCGCATTCAGTCCCGAAACACCCCCCGGTGGCACAAATGCATCGCGCAATCGAGCAACCAGACTGGAAATGTAATCCTGCGCCTCCGCAGAAGATGCCGCCGCGTTGGCCCGCCCGCGTCCCTGGCCATTGGCGCCGCTGCCGGCGTTCTGCAAATTTTTGGCAATGCTGTTAATATTCACGCCCACATTGGGCACCGCGCGGCCAGTAGTGCGCGCTGGCGCTGCAGATGGGTTGATATTATGATCCCGCAAGAATTTTTCGTGCTCCGTTAAAGCAGGTTGTTTGGACGGCGGCTTGGGCACCACGGTAGCCGCATGGGTGGGCACCGGAGTCGGGGTTGGCGGTTGGACCGCCACGGGTGTTGGCTGTGGAGTGGCCTCAACCGGCTGCGGCGGACTGGGTACCGACGGAGTGGGAATATTCGGCATCGATAAACTAGGCGGGCCCGGCGCCGGTTCTTCCGAAGGGTTGTCCGACGGCGGCGCTGCCACGAGTTCAAAAAACTTGCTTGGCGCCGGCGGTGTGGCGGGCCGGAAAATAAAGAAACCGACAATCGCCACCCCGAGCAAGACGTGCAACAAAACTGACAGGATTAAGGCCAGTGATGTGCGCGAATCGTGGCGATATGGCTCGGCCAGCGTCATTTATTTCACCTGGGTGTCAAAATTCAGTTTGGTAAGTCCGGCTTTTTGCGCGGCATCGAGAACCTTCATGCCAGCGCCGTAAAGCGCGCTCGCATCGCCCCGGATGGATAGCGCCGGTGGCTCTGGCTGGGCCGCGAAATCTTTGAATTTGGCTTGCAGCTCTTCCAGTGTCACCGGGGATTTATCAATATAATATAAGCCCTCTTTCGTAAAGGTCACTGCCACGTATTTTAACTTCGGATTTTTCTCGGCGGAGGTATTGCGCGCCTGCGAAGGCAGGTTCACCGGGATGGTTTGCTCCATCAACGGTGTCGTGATCATGAAAATAATCAGCAGGCAAAAAACCAGGTCCAGCAGCGACGTGATATTTATCTCCGACATCGCGCTGAGGCGGTCCTTGCGTTTGAATACTCGTGCCATGGCTGCGAAAAAATTCGGTTAATCTTGATCCGAAACATCCATGCGCAAATAGCGCTCGGTGGGTGATGGCAGCACTTCAGGCGCGGGTGGCGTTGGTTTCGCCGGAGCCGGCCATGGCGTTGGTGCTGGCGCGGGTGCCGCATATGCCGCCGGAGCCGGTGCGGTATAGGCAGGCGGCGCGGCCACCGGGCTCGGCTGG
>Ga0206910_1043_pt1 | contig 28183 bp, 25 predicted proteins | sample Alteio_BWOrgHeat_77_FD_152949 | JGI IMG/M metagenome (GOLD analysis project Ga0206910, IMG submission 152949) | Enriched cells from forest soil in Barre Woods Harvard Forest LTER site, Petersham, Massachusetts, United States -... | ecosystem: Environmental > Terrestrial > Soil > Temperate forest >... | reverse complement strand
TAAAGTGTATGATTTCAATAACGCTGATGTTGTTATTAAGTTCACTTGTTATTCGCTGAATGAATGCATTATATTCTTCGTCAAAATAGGAGTTGTACAGTTCTATTAAACTCCTTACGCTTCCCAAGTTTTGTCCGCAAAAAGGACAGCTCCCGTTTGTTTGATCTTTGCAATAGTGCAACCCAGTTTTTATCCATATCTCTGCTCCATCATTTTCTGAAAAATTACTTAACAGATGTTGGTTTAACTTAGTAATGCTTGCTTCTTTTATATCTGAATAGTCTTCTGCGAGCAGGATATTAATCGAGTCGATTGCTTCTAAAATATTATTTTTTGAGATTTCTAGCTTTTTTGGTTCTGTCATGCTTAAAATTTTTGATGGTTCTTTTAGTCGTTCTTTCTCATTTCTGAGAGAATTTTTTTTCTCAAGTAACTGATCTTCAATGTCGGCTTTCACTAAGCCATCAAGAGAAAATTTGAGAAATTTATTTATTTCTACATCACTCTTTGTGCTAACAAAATTGGGAACTTTATTTTTTAAATCTTTTTTTGCATTTCCTAGCGCTTGTCTTTTTTCTCCAATTTGTTTCGCGAGCGAGACTCCTTGCTCACCTAAAATAAATTGGGTGAAATTTTCTTTATTTTCCCTCTCAATAGTTAAGCCGGTAAAAATATTTTTGTGTATAAAATCGGTTCCAAATATTTCAATGTGTGATGAAATTGAATTTTTATTCCAGCTATTATTTCTAAATAATAAATCTTTTTCAGTGGTATTAGCATCTTCCATTACAGATAATGTCACGGTCTGGCTGGTCGATGTTTCTGGTATTGTTCTTCTAGATGCAATTATTGAGCCATCATCGTTTTTGAGTGATTGCAGGATATCTGTTAATGTAGTTTTTCCATAGGTGTTCAAGCCATAAATAAAAGTTAGCTTTTCAAAGCCAATCGATCCGCCGTTAGAAAAATTTGCGAATACTCCAATGTTTTTTATCTCTCTAATTCTTTTTATCATTGCCATGTTTTCGTGCCTTAATTGATTCTTTAAAAAGTTAACTACTCTTGTTGGTATTGTCTTCATCTAATTCAAGAGTTTTTATTTGGGGTAATGCAACTAACCCGCTCAAATCACCATACATACCAACAGTGTTACTAATAACTTTTTTGATTTGTTTTTCTCTCTCAGCCCAAATTTTCTCATAAGCTATTCTTTCCTTTTTCAATCCCGCATCCATACTAGTAAATGCCTCAACAATTGCTTCTACTCGTTGCTTGAACTCAACGCCTGTTAAATAGCTATAAAGTACTTCCATCTTTTCATTTTTACCAATCGACATGGATTTTTCACGAGCAATAGACTCTAAATTTATACGCAAAGCAATTGCGAGAGGAATGATCAGCTTTATATCACATATCCAAACGCCATCACGAAATAAAAATCCTTTCACATCTTCTGGAAGCACGGCAGACACTATTACCGCTATATCAGCTTTAATTGCACGTTGATCGTCTTTTAATTTCTGTATCCATTTCTCTTGCCATGATTGTGTTTTCTTTGTTTCCCAAGCTATTTGACCGCATAATCTTCCTGTACGATCCATTACTTTTTGAATAATATCGGCGCCTGTGACACCAGTTGGCACTGGTGTGATTTCATCATGGATAAATTCTGTTTTTAGTAGTTCCTCTAACTCGACTTCTAAAACCTCACCTTGTGTTTTCTGTGAACCTTGTTCTAGCTTACGTGCAAGATCGTCTTTTGCTTTGATAGCATCTGTCAGTTGCTTTTTTAGTTGCGCTACAACGTATTGTTGTTCCTCAGCTGCTTTTTTAGAAGCTTCTTCAATGAATGCATTTTTTGCCTCTTCAAGCTGTCGCATTTTTTCTAATTCAAACGCTAGCTTGTCTTCTTCTAGCTTTATTTTTTCTTTACGTAGCTCTATTTCATTTTTTGTTGCCTGTGCCAATTTCTCATCTTTATTCTTTAGCTGTTCTTCAAGAAGAGTGGTTAATGCAGTCTGTTCCTTTTCTGCTTCTGTTCTGGCTTCTTTAAATATTCTTAGTTTTTCGGCTTGTAATTGATCAGCTACTTTATCAGCGATTACTGAATCAATATTTTTTTTGTTTTCAGCAATTTCGGCTGCTTCCTTTTTTAATTCTTCAGTTTTACGTGTTAATTCTTGTTCTTTAACTTGCTGGGTTGCTTGAAAGTCTTTTTTTATTTTTTCTTCAATTTGCCGTGTTAAAACATCATCAATAGAAATTGATTCTCCACATTTCGGACATTGAATTTTTTGTTCACTGATTGCCATATTATTTACCTACTTTTTAGTCTTCTTTTTACGTTTATTTGTGCTCACTAAGCCAACCGCTTTTTCAAAGTCGCTGTCATCACTAACCTGTTGTGAAAGCCTCTCTTTGTGAAATTTATCATACTCATTCTCAGCAAATTCTATTGCCAACTCATGCGATATCCTTCCAGCATTAGTTAAAATATTTCTGTCGTTTAATTCCAAAAATCCATGCAATTTATTGATCCAATCTTTCATCCTCATTGGAATTCTTCTCATTGCTTGTCCTTCAGCAAAAATCAAATACTGTTCTACCAGATTATTCAGTGCTAAAAGCTCTTTTTCATCCAAGTAGTTTTTGGCAATAATGACATCTTCTTTCCTCGGTTGGGTTCCTCGCCAACTGGTTAGACCCATATTAGGTTTCTTGCTATCGGCTCTCTTGGCAATAATTTCTGCTGCTGTTTTTCCGGTAATCGCCCAGTGAATTTTATTTTGCACTGTCTTAAAAAAAATGATGCTATTTTCATCAGTTGGGTCATAGTCCACGCTCAACGCATAGATATCCGTAATTTTTCGATAAAATCTTTTTTCTGATGTGCGGATGTCCTGTATTCTTTGAACAAGTTCTTCAAAGTAATCAAAAGCCCGATCAGGATTTTTGAGCCGCTCGTCATCCAGGACAAAACCCTTAACAATATATTCTTTGAGTGTTTTTGTTGCCCAGATACGGAATTGTGTGGCGCGAGTTGAATTTACTCTATAGCCAATAGAAATTATGGCATCAAGGTTGTAATGCTTCACCCTGTACTTTTTTCCATCAGAAGCAGTTGCCGAGTATTCCTCGGTAACTGAATTTTCGTCTAATTCACCTTCTTTAAAAATATTTTTGAGATGCAGGCTAATATTGTCGGTACTGCAATCAAATAGTTCGGACATCATTTTTTGGGTAAGCCAAACTGTATCGCTGTCAAAGCGAACATCTAGCTTCACCTCGCCGCTTTCATTTTGATAAATGATAATTTGTGAATTATTCGTCATAATAGCCCCTCAATTGCTTTCATAATTTCCGCACTTTCTTTGTCTAGCGCCTGCATTTCTTGGAGTATTTCTTGTGGAGTACGCAATACCATTTCGTCTTTCTTATGAGGATTTTTTACAGATAAATCATAAGTGGTGGTGTCTATATCGGCTACATTAATTGACCATGAGTTTTCTGAGTCGGTTTTAGTCTTCTGCAATGCGACAAACTCAGCTAAATCCTTTTCATTTAGTGGATTGGTTTTGCCAAGATTTCTGTCTAAATTGAGTTTATAAAACCAAACCTTGCGTGTTGGTGTGCCTTTTTCAAAAAATAGCACTACAGTTTTAACACCTGCTCCAGTGAAAGTGCCGCCTGGCAAATCTAGCACAGTATGCAGATTGGCGCTTTCCAAGAGTAATTTACGCAAACTGATTGAGGCATTGTCTGTGTTAGAAAGAAAGGTATTTTTAATGACAACACCGGCTTTGCCCCCTGCTTTTAAGATTTTGATGAAGTGCTGTAGAAATAAAAATGCAGTTTCGCCAGTTTTAATAGGGAAGTTTTGCTGTACCTCGGCACGCTCTTTGCCGCCAAAAGGTGGATTAGCAAGGATGATATCGAAACGGTCTTTTTCTTGAATATCTGCAAGGTTTTCAACCAATGTATTAGTATGCACAATGTTGGGCGCTTCAATGCCATGCAAGATCATATTCATGATACCGATGATGTAGGCTAGCGATTTCTTTTCTTTCCCGAAGAAGGTTTTTTTCTGAAGAGTATCTGCATCTTTGGTTGTTAGGGTTTTGCTGGTTTTCAGATATTCAAAAGCTTCTACCAAGAAGCCAGCGGAACCGACTGCACCATCATAGATTTTGTTGCCTATAGCAGGCGCTACAACTTTGACAATGGTCTTGATAAGCGGACGAGGGGTGTAATATTCACCACCATTTCTGCCCGCATTGCCCATGTTCTTAATTTTGTCCTCATATAAGTGAGACATTTCATGTTTTTCAGCATGAGAGCGGAAGCGTAGCTCATCAATTCTATTGAGGACTTCGCGTAGGTTATAACCGCTTTGTATCCTGTTTTTTAACTCGCTAAATATTTCCCCGATCTTATATGCGATAGTGTCAGGGCTTTCAGCGTCAGTTTTGAATTTCTTTAGATAAGGAAATAGCTTCTGATCAACAAAGTCTTTTAAATCGTCACCAGTGAGCGCTTTATGATGATCTATTTTACCGTCTTTGCCCTTGGGTACCGCCCAAGCTTCCCATCGGTATTGTGGACTAATTATGCCTGTGTAAGCATTGCCTGCTAATTTAGAGGCGGTTTTTTTATCTTTTTCAAAATCATCAAGGTATTTTAGAAATAAAATCCATGAGGTTTGCTCTACGTAATCTAGTTCGCTGCCGCAACCAGCATCTTTGTGAAGGATATCATCAATATTTTTAAACGTTTGTTCAAACAAGTGGAATTCTCCTGTAGTGTCCGTTATTCGCCTGTTAATTGTTTATCTTTTGCTTTAGCCCAAGCCAGGATTTCCGCTCTATTGAAGCGCCATGATCCGCCGACTTTGAAACCAGGAATTTTTCCTTCAGACACTAATCGATATGCTGTTTTCTCAGTAATTTTTAAATAGGTGGCAATATCACCTATGGTCATAATTTCATCGCCCATGCATGCACCTTTGGTTTTTATTTGTATTTTAGTAATGAGAAAATAAAGGAAAATTTTCTGTGTGGCAATCATTTTTGTTATGAGGTTTTCATCAAAAGAACTGAGCAAAAAATGGGGTACCCCAGACCTACTGCACCCTAGTTGCGACATCATGCATTTTGTCACAAAACATGCTATACTTTGTGACAAATATAGAGATTAATTATATGAAAGAATTAGAAATTATAAAGAAATCAATAACTAGCATCCCAAAGGGAAGACCGTTTATGGCCTCCTCCTTGGCAAGTAGTGGCTCATATGTCAACGTTCGTCAGACATTGTCACGCTTGGTGGCTGCTGGCGAGATAATGAGAGCAGCACGTGGCGTCTATGTGCGACCCAATATGAATCCATATTTAGGCGTAGTATTGCCACCCTCTGAAGAAATCATAAAGATTTTAGCCAAGCAGACGGGAGAGATAGTCACCATTCATGGAGCAGAGGCCGTTCGACAATTGCAATTAAGCACCCAAGTACCTGTTCGACCAGTTTTCAACACGAGCGGCACAAGCAGGCAAATTAAAATAGGAAAACAGATCGTTACATTAAAACATATCAGCCCACGTAAATTGGTACAGCCTGGCACAATGACCTGTACCGTAATCTCTGCACTCTGGTATCTAGGTAAGAATAATGTTTATGAAACCGTGGTTAACAAAATCAAACAAAAATTGACTGAGCAACAATTTGCAGAACTGCTCAAAAACACTCATAAAATGCCTCGCTGGATGTCGAGTGCATTTCAACAATATAAAAAGTGAAGATGAAAATGTCAGATGAATTTTTAAAACTCTCAGTAGATCAGAAGCGTTCAATTCTCGAAGGTGCAGAATCTCAAACAGGTATTAAGCCTAGCTTGCTGGAGAAAGATATCTGGATATGTTGGATACTATCAAAGCTATTTACATTACCCATAAGAATGGCATTTAAAGGCGGCACATCACTTTCAAAATGTTATGGCCTGATAGATCGTTTTTCAGAAGATGTAGATGTGACGATAGATTATCGCGATTTAATGGCTGATCTTGATATAACAAAAGAATCAAATTCCCAGCTTAAGAAAAAGAGACTAGCGCTAAAGGTGAAAGTTGAAAATTATATCATCGAAACAGTTATTCCAATGTTAGAACAAGTATTTTCAGAAGAATTTAATAATGAGAAAATTCATATTGAATTTGAAGATGGTGAAAAACTGTATTTCAATTACCCGTCTGTTTTGGAAAAAAATTCTGATATCTATGTGGCTGAAAATGTTCTTATAGAATTTGGCGGCACCAATAAAACTGAGCCGAACGAAATTATTGTTGTAAAACCTTATTTGACTGCCTCTTCCCTTGTTTTGCCCAACGCCAATGTACAAGCTTATTCGCCATCTAGGACTTTTTGGGAAAAAGCTACATTAATTCATGTTGAATGCCATAAAGGTAAAATCATTGAAAACCCAGATAGAAAATCACGGCATTGGCATGATTTAGCCAAGCTTTCGCAAAGCTGGGTTAAAGAAAAATCCCTACAAGACAAAGAATTATTAAACGATGCTCTACGCATTAAAAAAGCATTTTTTAATGCAAGCTATGCAAATTATGAAAAATGCGAACACAACGAATTTGTCCTAATCCCCTCATCCGAAGAAATTAAACAACTGCACTCCGATTATGTTGCAATGGTAAAATCAGGCATGTTCATGAATAACCCTCAACCTTTTAACCAAATCATTGATCAACTACAACAACTTCAAAATGAAATTAACCAAAATTGAAAGATTAAAATTATTACAAATATTCAAGTCCGATTAGAATCTCAAGAAAAAATATAAACTCAACTTCTACCCCTCTCTGCACGCCGGACCACCCTATCACCTCTTGTCGGTGTGAGAGGGTGGTCCGGCGTGCAGAGAGGGGTAGAAGTTGATGTAACCTTTTGATCATTAAATAAATCTCTATTTCTCTACCCGCCTAATACGTTTAGGCACCTCATTAGGCAGGTTTATCACCGTCTTAATGCTCCCAAGTAACCACCCATTTTGCCAGAATCAACGTAACACGGTCACAACCACTATGGTTACAGAGTTAAAGCGTTACGCATTCCTTCCCGTTACCCAAGCTATCCGTATCACGTTACATTGGTGTAACCATGCAACCTCCATCATGATTGACTTGTGACGTAGTGACGCTTATTTCTTCTACTGGTAGAAGATAACGCGAAAATGCATCAGCAAAATTCAAAAATAAATATCCCTTAGCTGTCGTTGTGTTAATCCGAATGGTTCCGCTATGTATTCCAAATGCTTTAAGTTGATTAGCAACTTGTCGCGGTGAAATTGGCATACCTCGATTAAACGTAGCCCAAGGCTTTTCCACGTCAGCACAAAGCGCGGTAATTAAATTAACTGATGAAATGCGATCAGCTTGTGTCGCCTCAATAACGTCATATATATCCTTGAGCAACTCAATTCCAATGCTAGGCGATTGCCCCTCATCTCCTGAAATAACAATCGCTGCTGCTTGCGCTAATCGTATCCATTTTTCACCTGCTGTCATGGCGATAGCAAACAATGGCTCCCAATTATCTTGCGCTCTATCATTTAAGCAGTCTGGCAAAGATGGTTTCGTTGCCCGAACATCATCGGAATAATCTAGAGTAAGGAAATGACTCAGCAATTTTAGACTCTGCCTATCTGTTGCTGCGAATTTCTTCTTGCAGTGCCTCATTAGCTTTATCATCATTGATTCATCATCCCCTTCTCATCCCACCGTACGTTCAGTTTTCCCGAATACGGCGGCCCGACAGTCTTCATTGTAAACCATGCGCAAGCTTTCTTGGATACTCAACCATGCCACTACCAATGTAAACCATTCCCATTGAGTAGAGCATGCTGTTCGGAAATCTATCCCATCCGAAACCACGGCCTTTACTTCGTTGGTTTAAGTATCTGCGAAAGCGGATATTGATAAAACGCTGTAACCGGCGGAATGCGTCACTAGCATTAGTGTGTTTGAAATAGTTTACCCATCCCATCACAACTGGCTTAACTAGCTCAATGAATTCTTTCGGTTTTATTGGCGCTCTTCTATTAGTCAGATATTTTAATCTGTTACGAATGTTTTGTTGCGCCCGCTTTGATGGGAATATATAGATTGTCATTCTTCCACTCTTTGGACTTTTCCGCTTCACAAAGTTGTAACCGATAAAATCAAATCCATCGATCAGTTTTGTTATGCGTGTCTTTTCCTGGTTGATAACCAATCCCATTCTATTCGCCATTCCGGCAAACGCTTCTAACGCAGGGGTTGCATTTCTACGGCATACTAAAATTGCATCATCACAGTAACGATGTAGAGTTGCCCCTAACTTTTCTGGATAATTTCTTTTATGCCACGCATGGTCGATAACGTTTAAATAAATATTACTATACAGCGGCGATATTGGTGAGCCTTGTGGCACACCGATTTCCGTTGGTTCAATATTCCCTTTATTCATCACTCCCACTTTTAGTGTTTGTTTTATTAATTTCATCATGCTCCCGTCTGCAATCTTCCTTCCGATTAGCTTCAATAGCTTATCGTGCGGGATGCTCGTGAAGTAAGACTTGAAATCAATTTCAACTACAGCCCATGCTTGTTGATACAAATCTTCGTGTATCGCTAAACTTGCTTGTTTTGCGTTCCGATTCGGTCTATATCCGTAAGAACAATCATGAAAGTTTGCTTCAAATATCGGCTCCATAACTATTTTCATTGCTGTTTGCACTATGCGATCTTCTACCGTCGCAATCCCCAGAGGTCTTGTACCACCTTTCGGTTTCGGTATTTCTACCAACCTGACCGGAGAGAACTGATAAGTTTGTTCGCATAACTGTCTTTGCAATTTGTTAATGACAGTTCCTTCGCCTTCGGCTACCACTTCATCAATTGCTTTACCATCGATACCCGGTGCACCCTTGTTGGCTTTGACTTGACGCCAAGCTTCCCAAAGCACGTCTTCTCGATAAACTTTGTCGTACAGACTATAAAATCTGCTCTCCTTTTCTTGCTTGGATTTACAATATAGAGCTCTTTGAAATTGCCGGACTTTTGTAACTCCGTTCTTAGCTGTTATGCAATCAGACATCCTCAATTCCTTCAAGTCTCATTAACTGAAGCAGGGTTCCTTCCCTCTCACCTGGTTTCCCAAGCAATACAAGTGGTATTATGAACCCCGCGGAATTCTGGTATGACCATCACTGACTTCGGTTTTCCTTATACAGATCAGTTCTCAGCGGCCAACTGATTTCATACCAGACCTCCCGGCCTACGACGTGAAACATTTACAGCGTGCAACTCCTAATACCCCGACACCCGTAGAATGATGTAAATGTCTATTTGCATCTCATCCCCTGTCAGCCTTCCCTCTGCGACGATATGGTCGGCAAGTGTTTGTTCGTATAACGAGGCTCATTTGGATTCACTTTTGTTGCAGCCCGCTGTTTTGCATTTACCGTTCAAGGTAACTTAAGCCTACGGATCACTCCATAAACTCAACCTCCTGCTAGACTCCCGAATAGACAATTGAAGTCAGGGGACTTTCACCCCATTTGTTTCACGCCTGTACCGGCGTGCCATCAGCGAATCTGGCAAGCTTGGAAGCAAGATCCTGGAATAGTCCCGACTTCAGCATGACGCAATCGTTCTGTTAGCTCATCTGGTTTTTTTCGCCTTAATTCCAGTGTAATTGCCCTATCCATCATGGTCGCGGGCAGCTTACCAATACCTGCCAATGCTTTAGCTCCCCAAACAAAAAAAGTTTTAGGGGTGTGCTCTTCGCCAACGACTCGAATGATATAAGCAGAGTCACGCGTATGCCCACAATTAATCAAACCGCGCAATTCTTCATTGTCTCGCATGAATGTATCCGCTTCATCAATCAGCAAAGTGGGATGCCATAAATCAATCGAACGAAAAAGTGCAGCAGGTGTGATATTAGAAGCTACAATTGGCCTATAAACTAACCTCCGCAGCAAAAATAATAACTGACTTTTCCCACAGCGTTTTTCAGGGGCAGAAATAATAGCTAATGGTGCAATGTCAATCACATCAATAAACCACGTCATCGCTATCCACAATGTCGCTGCGATTACTGTTTCATTTCGACAAACAATAAATCGCCTAATGGTAGCGGCTATTTCATCAAGTAATTCACCTGGTGAAATTGCATGCGGATATGATTCAATTTCATCATAAGGCATGGAATCACTACCCTGCGCCTGTTTCCGCAATTCTTTTACCATTTTATCTAAAGTGGCTGGTCGAATGTCTAATCCTTTTGCAGTTGCAACACGAACGCGGTCATATGCAATCGGTGGAAGATCAGCCAGTTTTTGAATGAGTTCTTTATCACTCATGAGGCAGTCCCTTAAATTTCATATTGTCGTTCGTTTGCTCTTGCTTGCAGCCATTCCTCTATTTCCGATTCAAGCCAGCCGACAGCGCGCGCACCGCCAAGATTAATTGGTCGGGGAAAAGCATCATTAGCCATGCGTGCGTAGATGGTAGAGCGTGAGAGGCCGGTTCTTCTTTCTACTTGGTGACGACGAAGGATGCGGGATGGTTTTTGTCCGTTGCTATTCATATTTTTATTCCTGTACAGTTTATTGTTGTTTAACGAGCACAGAATAAATCTTAAAAAGGCTTTGCGTAATCGGGAGTTTCCCGTCGGGAATTTCCTGATGTATTGTGATTAAAAATTTGCCGGCTTTCTTGTTTCAATGCATTATTAGTTGATTCTAGTCTGAGGTATTTAGTTGATTATTTTTTTTGAAAGATGTGTTGAATCAGTTAAGTTTCTGTTAATAAATTGGGTTTAATATGATTAACACCAAGTTGCTAACTTGGTTGAGAAACAGATGGATTTATTCTTATCCGCATAAAATTAGGAGATTTTTTATGACTAAAATAACCGTCCCATTTAACAAGTCTGGTGTTGACAAGCTTCCAAATGATAAGCCAGTCACATACACGATTGAAACATTTGGTGGTAGAGATAATTACACTGGAGTTGCAAAGCGTGGTCGTGTGCATGATCGTCTTGCTGAACATTTTAACGGTGCTAAAGATGCTGTGCCAGGATCAAAAGTCACGATTGAGCAGCATTCATCACTCAAAGATGCTCTGGCGAAAGAAGCAAGACTGATTACGCGGAACAAGCCCATTTATAACAAAAAGGGCAAGTAATCCACAACCAAACTGCAACGGCTCTCTTCTGTATTATGCAGCAGGTAGAGTCGTTGCGCATTTCTGTAGACATTAACAGTTAACGTTTTCTTTAGTAATAGAGGCAGTTAGATGATCCAAATAATCCGCCCACCACTGCATCATCTTACGGCGCTCCGGCAAATACTCCGCATAATTATAAGCCGCGCGAATATTATTGCGCTCTGCATGTGCAAGCTGCCGTTCAATTGCATCGCGGTTCCAGCCATTTTCATTGAGCAGCGTAGAAGCCATACTTCTAAACCCGTGTCCCGTCATTTCGTCAGTCGTATAACCAAGGCGCCGAAGCGCAGCAAGCACTGTATTTTCAGACATTGGGCGCTGACTTGTACGTACACCAGTAAATACATATCTACCATGGCCTGTTATTAATTCTACTTCTCGCAAAATCTCAATTGCCTGTTTCGATAACGGCACAATATGTGGCGACCGCATCTTCATTTTCTCTGCTGGAATTCGCCACTCAGAATCATTAAAATTAATCTCTTCCCACTCTGCTTTTCGTAGTTCGCCCGGGCGAACAAATACTATCGGTGCTAATTGCAATGCACACTTAGTGACTTGGAAACCTTCGTAGGCATGAATATTCTTGAGCAGTTTCCCAATCTCAACAGGATCAACAATGGTTGCGTGATGCCGCTTCTTGACGGGTGCTAAAGCACCACGTAAGTCAGCTGACGGATCGCGCTCTGCATATCCTGATGCAATTGCATAGCGAAACACTTGGCTGACGATCTGATGGGTTCTATGAGCCGTTTCAATTGCACCACGCGCTTCAACTCGGCGCAGTGCAGCAAGTATTTCCGGCGCTGTAATATCTTTGATAGGACGCTTGCCAATATAGGGAAAAATATTTTTTTCTAGGCGTATCAAAATACGATCAGCATGCCCCGTTGTCCACTTGGCATAAAATCGGGTATGCCATTCACGCGCAATAGATTCAAAGCTGTTCTCTGCCGCTTCGCGAAGAGAGCGCTTTCTGGACTGCTTCAATAATCCCGGGTCTATCTCATTCATTAGCAATCGGCGAGCGTCAACTTGCTTTTCTCTTGCATCCGCCAGTGTAATTTCTGGAAATGCTCCCAGCGAAAGCTTCTTCTCTTTTCCAGCAAATCGATATTTGAATTTCCAGAGTTTAGAGCCAGACGGTGTAATCAAAAGGTATAACCCTTTTTGATCAGACAGTTTGTAATGTTTTTCTTTGGGTTTAGCATTAGTTATTTTTAGTACGGTTAGTGCCATGGGGGCCTCCATTTCTCAATCGCTGAATCGGCCCTCAGCAGGCCCCTAGAGGCCCCCGGATTTTATGGGGTCACCTAAGTCAGTATGAGACGGAAGATAAACAAAAAAGCCCTTATAATCAAGGGCTTTAGGAACATCTCGGAACTGTCAGGAAAGTATTCTGGTGGAGGCGGCGGGAATTGAACCCGCGTCCGCGAATCCTCTACTATCGGGTCTACATGTGTATCCAATCTTTTAATTTAGCTGCCTCACCTCCGACTGGAAGGATGCTAAGACAGCGATCCCGTCAGTTTTAGCAGTTTGATCCCGGGCGTATCATTCTGCGAGCTTGTAAGCTATGACCACCCTAAACTTACTTTCGCAAGTTTCCTATCGTACAAGCACAATAGGTGAATGGCGCTGTGCTGTTTCTTAGGCAGCTTTAGCAAGTTCCGCGAAATCGCGGTCGTTGCTGATTACAGCGAAGTTGCGTTTTTTGTTGGCAACTATAAGATTTGTAACAGTTTTTTACGAGGTTGTGTTACATCCTCGACATGCACCTCAAGCTTTGTAACCCACGTCGAAACCAGGTCGCCCCCCAATTCAAATTATAGTCTAAATTATAGTCTATTGAATAAATAAAATATTAAATTAAACTGATGAACTTACGGTGTAACATGGGATATTAGTAAGTTCATATCACAATAGCAAGTACTCTTCGCTATTTCTGATGTAAACTAAAGTATTATAGCGTAGCGGTTTCAAAAAGCATGGTCATATTCAGTTCAGGAACGCGTGTTCGGCGCTTAAAAACCACCACACCTGGCCGTGACGTCCTTCAGTGAATATGACTATACTTTTTGAAACCGCTATAAATTACCGAAACTACAACCAATGCCTTACGGAAAACATTTAAACAAACTGGATAGGTAGCATGCAAAATCGAGTAACAAAAAAGTTACTTCAACATAGTTTTTGGCTATCGGTGCTTTTGCATGTGTTATTATTGCTTTGCATTCTCAGCATCGTTGCATTGAAACCTGAACCGGAAAAGATACAGCAGCAGCCACCGCACTATTTTGTTCCAGCTTACACTTACACCGGCTCGATCAAGCCATCGACACCTTCCCGCCCTCAAAAGCAAAGCATTCAGAAGAATGAAAGCATTCAAAATGAAACGACCCAATCTAACAATAAATCCGACAATAAACTGGCTAACAAATTTGAAACACCAGAGACTGCTGAAAATATTCAAAGTATAAAACACACTCAAAGTAAATTGCTTGTTCCCAAAATAGCGAAAAAAACGCCGACTTTAAAAAAGAAACCTGTTTCTTTCCAGCAATCTCTTTTGGCCGATTCTTTTAACATGTTAAGAGATGATCAAATGCGTGAAGTCACAAAGAAAAGAGAAGCTGAACCTATCTATCTGATAGGGGATGATCACGCTCCAGCAGACCCTCTCATTAAATTAATGGGACGATCTTTATCTGCTCACTTTAGCTATCCAAGAGTGGCAGGTGAACTCGGCATTCGCGGCAGAGTCATCATTGGCCTAACGCTTCATCCAGAAGGCCATTATTCTGACGTACAAATGCTCAGATCTAGCGACAATGAAGATCTTGATGCAGCTGCTTTATACGCTGTCAATTCAGCCCCAACAGTAATCGGTGCAGACCGGTTTATTTCCAAGCCCAAACATTTTGTCATTGGATTTGTATTTAACTAACACTAAAAGCATTACCAAGAATTAATTCTTTCCTAAACAATTGCACATTTTTATATTTACCTGCCAAAACAGAAATATAACTTTGTGATTGCGAGTTGTAAAATTGCAGCATTGAAAAGGGATAATTTAATGGCTGATTTAATGCATCCAGCGGCTTTATCCCAAAATTACTATTTGCATCTTGTAAATACTCATTAATAAATTCCCCTATTGTTTTGGCATGAGGATAATTATCGCAGCACTCTCCATCACGCATATTTTTAAGCATCGCGTCTAATCGCTCTAATACTTGCACCTTGCCCGCCGATGACCAGATATGTAGTTTTTGCTTGAATTCATTGATATATTTACTTATCTCAGCGCATACCGTTGTTAAACTCAGCTGCAATTTTCCATTATATCCCTCAATACGCTCGCGAAAATGCTCAACTAATCGGTGTGAAGACATAATAGATAAATGCCCATGTCTATCCAATACAATTAACGCATCTTTATGTTCAGGAATACAAGCAGCATCCACTGACACAAGAAAATCATTCTCAGCTGCAACATAATAATAGGGAATTTTTGATTCTTTCATTTTGCTTACCAGATCGATTAAAAAATCACTGCCTACTACCATTTGTTGAATTGAAGTAGAAATCCACGATAATGGCTGCATGGCACATTCTGATCCGCCAAATGGTCCGCCTATGGCGAATACTACCTGTACTTCAATACCAATTTTGTTGGCCAGCCATTCTGTAAATAATGCGCTTACAAGACAACCGCGCGAATGCCCCATTAATATGATTTTTTTAATTGATTTATCCGGGCGAGCCTGAATTTTATCACATAATTGCGCCGCCAAATCATCTATGCCTATACCCTCAAAACGATGATCAAATGATATTAAATTTATATTCGCAATATTAGCGGGTAAATCATCAATAAGGCGATCTGCTATCATTCTGAATGCATTGACTCTATCCGCTGTGCCATGCACGCAATATATTGCTATACTTTCTTCTCCTGATTTTTCAGCATCGTAATGTGGATTATGATAAATAATGTCTTCAGCGCTTGATGTAATCCAGTAATAAACATGCTGAAAAATACCTGTTACGCTGATAGGCTGATAATTCTGTATTAACCTAAGCATCTTCTTCTCCTTCCTTGAGCACCTCACTTACCCTATAAACTTATAATGATCTAATAGCAGCATAATTTACAATCCCTCACAGGCTCTAAGATGCCGCTATAAATGCGACATAAAAACAATAGCTTGCTTCCCAACTTCACAAATTAATGGCTATTTAGTGATATATTTATACATAACATGGAAGCAGAAACATCCTATTAAAATAAATAACAAATATAAGCATGGATTGCTCTCCCAATAAATAATGTACAGGGGGGCAAAATATGGCAGCCAAATTCAAAAGCATATTATTATTACTTTCATTACTCATTTTTGTCACAAATCCAGCTACTGCCAAAAATAAAAATGTAAATAAAAGTGCTGCGTCTCATTATTGCAACAACGGTCAATTCACTTGTTACACCGTAAAAAAAGGTGATAATTGGGAAAAATTATTTCCCAATGAAGAACAACGTGATTTGGTAATGCGCATCAATCGCATTAATACACGCCTTTATGCTGGTCTGCAAATTGCCATTCCAAATATAAAAAATAATGACATCAATATCCTCAATTACTCTCCTCTACCCAGACAAATCACACCGACAGGTGGAAAAATCATTATTGTTTCAATCAATAATCTCGCATTTGGTGCATACAATGGAGATGGAACACTCGAATTATGGGGGCCTGTTTCAACTGCACGCGGTTATTGTCCTGACATTGGCCGTGGCTGCCACACAGCCCTGGGCAAATTTCATATTTATGAAAAACAGGGAGCAGGTTGTGTATCAAGTAAATTTCCTGTTGGACGAGGCGGCGCCCCCATGCCCTATTGCATGTTTTTCCATGGGGGGTATGCATTACACGGTTCGTATGAAGTACCCGGATACAATGCCAGTCATGGCTGTGTGCGCATGTTTGTAAAAGATGCCAAATGGCTTAATCAGGAATTTACTGCCGGTGTAGATAATGTAGAAGTTTGGGTTCAACATTAGACTTACCGTTTGGATTAGTTTGCAATCAATACAAACATCAAGCACGACCACAAATATACCGACTTAGCAAAACAACATGATTACATCATTACTACGCAAGCAAAAGCTTTGCTTTTGCGCAGCATATAAACACACAGGAATTTCCGCGTTCTTAGCAGGAATTCCTGGAGGAAAGTACTCTTTGCGACTAGCTATCAGGATGATAGCGGGATGGCGCATGGATGCGCCACTGGAGCAAACAGTACTTTCCTCCTACACCTAAATATGAAACGCTACAGATATATATACCCGGGTTAAACCGTGTGCCAGGAACCATCCGTCGTCACACAAGCCGTACCATGTGATTCTTTTGTATAATTACCTTTCTCTGCAACGACAGTATAGTCACGGCAAAATGGATTTCCCTGAATAACCACTTTTTTGATTGGTGTGACAGTATAACTGATACCCGACACCCCATTTACCCAACGTGTCGATTTGCCTGTTCCTGCATCTAATGCACGCGACATCTTTGTTTTATCTTCTGCATCCATGGATTTCAAACTGATTTCACCGCCGCCAGCCATAGTGACATTAACATTGGTTTCTTTTCCAGCTTGATCAACCGATTTTCCAATCACACCTTGTTTGTCGGGGCTGACAGCTTGCGTAGGTGTGCTGCTCGGCAGTATACCAGAGATGCTCGGCATGTTTTGAGAACACCCTGTTAATCCAGCAGCTAAAACGATGAGAGCAGTTTTCAACACTAATTTTTGCATAAAAGTTGTATCTCCATTTTTATGAATACGATGAGGAAAAGTGTATTTTAAATCATATCGTTTTTCTATTACATCTGTTTCAAAGCAGATAATGTGCATTTTTCGTGTTAGAAATTGATTATTGCACTATTTTGCTCAACAATTTACTCTATGGCTAATTTTAACTCTTCTAAACAATCTAAAATATGAAAAATACAGATGTTGTCATCATAGGTGCCGGGGCTGCCGGTTTAATGTGCGCCATTGAAGCCGGGAAAAGACACCGTAAAGTTATCATTATTGAACGGGCGAATAAACCCGGTAAAAAAATTCTTATGTCCGGCGGCGGCCGCTGTAACTTTACGAATTACCATATTCATCCTGATAACTATCTTTCCCATAATCCGCATTTTTGCAAATCCGCTTTAAGCAGATATACACAATGGGATTTCATTGCACTGATAAATAAACACCATATCCCCTTTCATGAAAAAACGTTAGGGCAATTATTTTGTGATGATAAATCCAAAGATATTCTTGACATGTTATTGATTGAATGCAAACAAGTTGGTGTTGAAATATATTTGGAAACTGATGTGGAAGATATCAAAAAAAACGGTGAACGGCGCTATGAAATCAAAACAAATGTCATGCAGTTGCAATGTGAATCGTTAGTGATAGCCAGCGGCGGTTTATCCATACCTACAATGGGCGCCAGCCCTTTCGGCTATAAAATAGCTGAACAATTTGGCATACATGTTTGGCCTACGCGCGCAGGTCTTGTGCCGTTAACATTACACATTGAAGATAAAAATAAGTTAGCCGAATTATCAGGAATCAGCCTAGACAGCCAAGTGGGTAATCACTTAATCCAGTTTCGCGAAAATATATTGTTTACACATAGAGGAATAAGCGGGCCAGCCATATTACAAATATCATCGTACTGGAATTCCGGTGAAGCCATATGGATAAACATGCTGCCAGAAATTCAATTGACTGAACATCTTAAATCTGCACAACGCAACCATGCTCATAAACAATTAAACACTGTGTTATCTGAATTAATACCCAAGAGAGTCATTGAAACATTTATTCCTTCAGAACTAGCAGAAAAAAAATTACCTACGATTTCTCATCGTGATTTGGAATTTGCTGCAAAAAAATTGCAAGCATGGGAATTAAAACCCAATGGAACAGAAGGATATCGCACAGCAGAAGTGACGCTGGGAGGAGTCGATTGTGATGCTATCTCATCAAAAACCATGGAAGCTAATCACATTCCTGGCTTATATTTCATAGGTGAAGTGTTAGATGTCACAGGATGGTTAGGTGGTTATAATTTTCAGTGGGCTTGGTCATCTGGATGGGCTGCAGGACAAGTAGTATAACATCAAATATACCCTAAGCGTTTCAGTGTTAGGGTGTAAAATATTCATTACATAATGATTGTAATTTTTCTATTGTTTCACATTCATTGACTGCTGCTGCAAAATTCATTCGACTTTGTAAAGGCCGCGCATAATATTTTGCAAATTTTCTCGCTTGTAAAATGGCAAATTTTTCATTATTGAGTAAATGAGCTAATTGCTCAACATGTCGAATAAACATTTTTCCAATATCAGAATGATGCGGTATATCGAATGGCTTTCCTTGCATTTCAGAAATTAATTTTCGAATCAACCAAGGCTGACCTACACCGGCGCGCCCTATCATCACGCCTGCGCATCCTGTTGCAAACATTTTGTTGAGCGAATCCAAATTTGCAATATCACCATTACCAATAACAGGAATATTTAATTGCTCAACAAAATACTGAATTTGATCATGTCTACACGGTGTCTCATAATGCTCTGTCCAATGTCTTCCATGTACAATTAAAAAATCAAGCCCTGCCTCTGTCACTATTTTTACAATTTCATGATTGAATTTTTCATCACTACTTCCTTCAACGCGAATTTTAATGGACACAGGAACATGTGTATTTTGTTTCATTGCTTGAATCAAATTATATAGTTTATTGGAATGGGTTAATAAACTTGAACCAGCGCCTCTACTGCGAATTTTCTTGACTGGGCATCCACAATTTAAATCAATCAAATCGGCGCCAGCCTCGGTTGCAATTTGAGTGGCTTGCGCCAATTCTACCGGATCATTGCCCGATAATTGGAAACAAACGGGGCCTTCTCCCGGATCTTTTGCAATATAACGCTGCTGCGCCAGCTTTGGTTGATGTATCAATGTCTTACAGGAAATCATTTCTGTGCAAGTAAATCCTGGCTCACTATATTCCCAAGTCAACAAACGAAATGGTGCACAACTAACGCCTGCTAATGGGCCTTGAATAATATTAACTGGAAATGATTTATTCCCAAGTGTTAATGGTGCAATCAATTCCTGCTCCTCGTTATGTTATATTAGGTGGTGTCTGGCACCTTCTCGCTACGGGTATAATCGTAACAAAATAGTAACACAAGCCGGCAAATAACTAAAAAACAACGTATTTTTCTAGTTGAGGAAATACAGGTGATTGAAATAACAAGAAATATATTTTTACATGAAGCAGAAATCTCATTCACTTTCATTCGCTCCCCAGGCCCGGGCGGACAAAATGTTAATAAATTAGCAACTGCGGTTCAATTGCGATTTAATGTTCACCAATCCTCCTTACCTCAAATGGTTCGCGAACGATTAGTGTCCATTGCTGGAAGAAAAATCACGCAGCAAGGTGATTTAATTATTAAAGCAAGCCGTTATCGAACTCAGGAAAGAAATAAAGCAGATGCACTTGCCCGTTTACAAGAATTAATTAAACGAGTTGCTATCACACCCAAAAAACGTAAGAAAACCAAACCTACTTTAGCTTCCAAACAACGAAGATTATCAAAAAAGAAACTACATTCAAAAACAAAATTATTACGCCGTCATGTTAATGAAAGCTAATGGTAACTATTCAGCGCCTATGGAAAAGTTCAAAAATTGTCGTTGCGACTGCGAGCGAAACAGGAAGCAATCCAGAAAGCATATTAAATTAACAGTATTTTCTGGATTGCTTCGTCGCTGCGCTCCTCGCAGCGACGAATTTCTTTTTTAGCCATCGTGCTGAATAGTTACAGCTAATACTTATAGCAGATAAGTAGCGCCAGCCCGCAATTGAATAATACCCGTATCGCCTTGCAAATCAATTGTATCCTGATTAATAGCAACAATCTTCATGCCATTCAAGATATCACCTATATGCATGGATTGTTTATTGATTAATGCAACCCGCATATCATCCGCAAGAAAGACACCATCAAATGTGATTTTGACTTTATTTTGCGGTTTGGCTGCCGCATCTACCACCGGCGTGTTGACTGCATGTTCACGTTGATAATTTTGTGTTGCCATGATGACAAGCAAACCTAATACTGTCACTATACTCGCCATTTTCCAGGTAAAAATAAAATCAGATCTTTTGGTTGGTTCAGATTTTTTTTCTATTGGCTGGGGCTTTAATGTTGGAGCAGGTTTTGATGAAAAATCTGTCGTTGAATTGGATTTAGCCTTGGCTTGAACCCGCTGTTTCTCTTTTTCTACTTTACGACTTTGCTGGGCCTTCTTTAATGCTTCATTAATGATGCTCACAGTACAATATCTCCTTTGCACAGTTTTCAATAATTCCATGATCAATAGAAAATGTATCTGCAACATACCCCGCTAATAGCGCCCTGTCACACAAGATATTAATGGTACGCGGTGAACCTTGCGTATATTGATATATCTTTTCTATCGCCTGATCAGTAAACTCAACCGCTTTTGCTGCTAATGAATTTGATGTCGCTTTGGCAAGACGATGTTGAATATAATTTTTAATATCCTCTTTTCCTAAAGGTTGTACATGAAAATGCACTGAAACTCTTTGTCTTAATTGACGCAGATCAGGTAAATGAAGTTTTTCATATAATTCCGGCTGACCAACCAGAATAATTTGTAATAATTTTTCTTTTTCTGTTTCAAGATTAGATAGCAGACGAACTTGTTCCAATTGTTTTACACTCAGATGTTGTGCTTCATCAATAACCACAACAATATTATTGCCTTGGCTAGATTCCACAATTAAATATTCATTTAATGCTTGCACCAAACTGTATTTATTTTTGCTTTTGGTTTCGATACCCAAATCATGGATAATCATTTGCAGTAATTGCAATTCTGAACATCTCGGATTTAATATCAGGGCAAATTTAATTTTCTGAGTGGAAAGCTTGAATATTTTGCGGCAAAGAGTGGTTTTTCCTGTTCCAATTTCACCTGTCACTACCAATATTCCTTTACGCTGCTCTATACCATAAATTAAATTGGCAACAGCTTCAGAATGCGTTTTGCTTGAAAAGAAAAAATCAGGATCTGCTGTGGCGTTAAAAGGATTTTCAGATAATTGATAATACTCATTATACATAGCGTCTCATCCATGCAGCTATAAAAGTGATTAATTATAGCACCATATTGATAAAATCCTATACCTGCTCATACCAGCTCCAAACGCGTATTCCATGGCGCTACTGATGATAACGTGCTAAACTTCGCGAAATTATTAACTAGTGAACATTCATAATGAAACCAGACAATCAAAATGAAATTAGCTTGTTACCCTGGAAACTCTATCTCACTATCACCATAGAATCATTGCTGACTTTTTACATTGCAACATTCTGCGTTGCCATGTTTTTCACCCATCATGGAACCCATTGGATAATCCCGGCTATCATTCTAGGTATTTTGTATGTCTTTGTTATTTTTGCTTGTTCTAAAAGAGTCTTTCAATCTCTGCCCTTGCCAGCGCTTATGATTATTATTCCACTTGCACCGCTTATGGCCATCATTATTGTCGTTTCATTAATTCCGGTTTTACAAAATTTCTGATATAACTCCTTATTAAATGACCAAATAATAGATCAATATTGGGCTAGTCTGGTTACTTATTAGTCAAACAAACAATGCTAGATTAAGATTTTGTGAACATTGGCATAAACATTGTCAGAGCTATCTCTTTTATGTAATAAATAGAAAATACATACCTATCAAAAAGGAGGGTACATGAAAAAAAAATATGATTATTTCCTGAAACAGCTACTCACGTTTATGTGCATAGTCCTGACATCAACCCTGTCTTATGCTCAAACAATATCTCCAACATCATTTTCAAAAATCGTATTCTTTGGCGACAGCTTGTCTGATAACGGAAATTTATATTATTACCTTTTAGGATTTTTACCCAAATCACCGCCATACTACCAAGGACGATTCACTAATGGCCCTGCTTGGTCTGAATTCGTCGATCAATATTATCTGAATAAAAATTCAGTTCAGGCAGTCAATTACGCAGTTGGCGGCCAGACAGCGATATTGCACAATCCTACCGGAGGCTTTTTACCTTACACACTGACCATGTCACTCGATAGTTATTTACTGCACACCGTTCTGCGTGACCGCTCAGACACTTTATTCATCATCTGGGTTGGCGCCAATGATTATTTACCTGGATTCAGCAACCTTGATCAATTAAGTACAAATGTCATTGATGCCATCAAAGCAACGATTGATAGCTTGATTTATCATGGCGGAAAGAGTTTTCTTGTGATCAATCTTCCTGACTTAGCAAAAACACCTTTTGCCAAAACTACCGCCTATGAAGCAGATTTAAAAGCTGCTACTACCGTACACAATCTCAAACTGGATGCAGCTATCACCGAGCTTCAAAACGGCCATAAAGGCATTAATATTGACTTATTTAATTCCAATAAATTATTAACTGATTTTATGGAAAATACGGAATACTATAATAATAAATATAATACACATGTCTCAAATACCACTGAGCCATGCTGGAAAGGTGGATACACCCTGGCAAATGCGAACAATAAAATCACTGAAGAAACGATTGCGAGACAGATTGATAACCATCTGCATTCAAAAATGTTTACAAATGCTAAAACTAATCATCTTGATTCGGGTGCCATCGCTCACTTCATTGCCAGCAATCCTGCGTTATTGGAAAGTTATAAAGTCAGCGAAAATGAAAACACCGGTTTGAAGCGATGTATCGATCCAGATGCTTATGTCTTCTGGGACGGCGTACATCCCAGCGCTGTATTACATATGATGGTATCTAAAAATATCATTGAATTTATTGACCAGCATTATACACCAGCAAATCCAGGTGGCTAATCTTTAACTAGGCTCTTAAACACCAGGATCTATAGAATCATGAACATAAACGAAAAAATTGCATCTGAGTTAAATGTAAAAATTCAACAAATCGATGCCGCCATTCTATTGCTCGATGAAGGCGCCACGGTTCCTTTCATCTCACGATATCGCAAAGAAGCTACGGGAGGATTAAGCGATACCCAATTGCGCGAACTTGAAGAACGCTTGCACTATCTTCGCGAGCTAGAAGAACGCCGGACCACTATTTTGAAAAGTATTACTGAACAAAACAAATTAACGCCTGAACTGGCATTAGCCATCATGCAAGTGGATAACAAATCCAGTCTGGAAGATTTATATCTCCCCTACAAACCCAAGCGCCGGACTAAAGCACAAATCGCAAAAGAAGCAGGCCTAGAGCCGCTTGCATTACAAATACTGAATGAACCTCAGTATGCTCCGCAAACACTCGCGGAAAAATATCTCAGCCCTGAGCATAACATTACAACTGCGGAAGCTGCCCTGGAAGGTGCGCGTCATATTCTATTGGAAATTTTTGCTGAAAACGCCAATCTCCTGGGATATTTTCGTGATTATGTATGGAACAACGCCATTCTTAAATGTGTTATTATTAAAGGCAAAGAAAACGATGGAATTAAATTTGCAGATTATTTTGATTACCAGGAACCCATCAAAAAAATTCCTTCGCATCGCGCACTAGCACTCTTTCGCGGTCAACGTGAAGAATTTTTAAATGTCGAGTTAATTCTGGCTGAAGATAACATTTCGCATTGTCACGATAAAATCATGGGAGAATTTGGCATACAAAATAAAAACCGCGCTGCAGATCATTGGTTAATTGAAACAGCAAAATGGGCATGGAGTATTAAATTATTTTTAAAGTTAGAACTCGAACTCATCACGCGTTTACGTGAACAATCTGAAGATGAAGGCATTAAAGTGTTTGCCAATAATTTAAAACATTTACTCATGGCAGCACCTGCCGGCTCACGTGTTACTTTAGGATTGGATCCAGGATTAAGAACAGGAGTCAAAGTCGTCGTCATTGATGGCACAGGTAAATTACTTGCGTATACTGTTATTTTTCCTCACGCACCGCGCAATGACTGGGATACATCCATAGCAGTATTAAGTAAATTATGCACGGAGCATAAGATAGAATTAGTCAGCGTGGGTAATGGCACTGCATCACGAGAAACAGACAGATTAATCATCGATTTAAAAAAGCGTCATCCAGAATTAAAGTTAACCAGTATCGTTGTATCTGAAGCAGGTGCATCTGTTTATTCTGCTTCCGAACTGGCAGCTCAGGAATTTCCTACGCTCGATGTTACTTATCGAGGCGCTGTTTCCATTGCCCGCAGATTACAAGATCCGCTGGCTGAGTTAGTAAAAATTGAGCCTAAATCGATAGGCGTAGGCCAATATCAACATGATGTTAACCAAGTTAAACTTTCACGTACTTTGCATAGTGTGATGGAAGATTGCGTGAATGCAGTCGGTGTTGATGTGAATACAGCATCAGCACCTTTATTAGCTTGTGTTGCAGGATTAAATGAATCGGTAGCAAAGAATATTGTTACTTACCGCAATGATCACGGTGCTTTTAAAACCCGTCAGCAATTAAAGAAAGTTCCACGTTTAGGCGAAAAAGCGTATGAACAAGCAGCAGGATTTATGCGTATCATCAATGGCAACAACCCTCTCGATGCTTCCGCTGTGCATCCTGAAGCTTATTCTGTTGTTGAAAGAATTCTGACGAATCAAAATAAATCTCTGCAAGAAATCATGGGCAACACACGCTTATTAAAAAGTTTGAATGCATCACAATTTACTGATGAACACTTTGGTCTTCCCACTGTTAAAGATATTTTGTCAGAATTAGAAAAGCCCGGCAGAGATCCTCGCCCCGAATTTAAAACAGCTTCTTTTAAAGAAGGTATAGAAACCATTAATGATTTACGCTCTGGAATGATTTTGGAAGGTGTAGTTACCAATGTTTCCAACTTTGGTGCATTTGTCGATATCGGCGTGCATCAAGATGGTTTAGTACATATTTCCATGCTGGCTGATAAATTTGTCAAAGATCCTAACGAAGTGGTGAAAGTCGGTGATATTGTCAAAGTGAAAGTGCTTGAGATTGATATTCAACGCAAACGTATACAATTAAGTATGCGCTTATCGGAAACACCTGTGCCTTTCTCACCCAGGCAGACAGCTACAAAGCCTTCAGGAAAATCGTTAAACAAGCCTGACAACAAACCTCAAGGAGTAACGCTAGGGAATGCCTTGCTAGAAGCACTGCAAAAGAAAAAGTAAGATTTAGAATAAGAAAAAGGGCAGTTTTGGAGCTGCCCTTAACAGAAGTCTGTAAATCATCCCTGTTAAATTTGCATCCATGCAATAACACAAAACGAGGAGTGGTTGCAGAATCCATTCAATAACCGCTAGTCAATCCTTGACTATGAAAAGAAGTTTACCTATCACCTGTTCCAATGACAATAGCCTGTTTATCAAAAATTTAGCAGACACAATCCGTCTACAACATTACCCTGAAGTAAATTATTGTTGTTAAACAATGAGTTATCAAAAGATCGTTTTGATTAAAAGCTTATATCTAATACAACTTCAGATGATTTTCCCGCCTCATATATAGCAATTGTCTCACAAGGAATAGGGATATTAACCATGAAATGACCGCAGAAATTCCTGATTCAAGATTATTTCACAATGGAAAAAAAGATTTTATCTGGCGAAATATCCAAAATATCTGGCAGCACAGCTAACACCGCATGACGTCTGCGCATAACTTTTTCTTCATTGATATTGCGCGGCGCTTCATATTCCTGAACATTGACAGATTCAGATGTAATATCAATAATAAATGCATATTCTGGAATGTCTGCATCATAAACGCGATAAGATGCTTCACCTTTTTTCTGTGCTTGCCGTTTAACCTGTTTTATGTTTTTTCGTAAGCGATTCACAAACATTTGCACAGCTTGCATATCCTGCTCACTCACAGCTTTCTGTGCAGCATGGATACGGCGTTCATTGTCAGCAGCAGGACTACGATCAATGAAATATTCTGATTGCACATCAAACAATAATAATTTACAAGGAATCGCGCCATTGAATAATGCATAATATTTTTTTGCACGTAATCCCATTTGTTTACCCAGATCTGGATTGCCCGTAAACATGGCTGCTTTCCAACCGGTAAATCCTTGTTTTAATCGTTCAGCAAACAACATATACAAAGGCTGCACATCTACAATATCACTCAAACGCTCGCCATAAGGCGGATTGGTAATCACTAATCCCGGTTTCGCGTTGGCTTTAGGTGCAAAAACAGATAATTCACGTTTTTCTACGTGAACTTTACTTAACAGACCAGCGCGCTCAATATTTTCAAATGCAATTTTGACAGAGATAGGATCATGATCATAACCCACGATATCAGGGATAGATTTCATGCCTTCTTCTTTACGCATACGCGCTTCATTAAGCAAATTCTGCCAGATTTTTGGCTGATGCTGTTTCCAACCTAAAAACCCAAAATAATCACGCTCTAAACCAGGCGCAGCATCTACGGCCATGAGCGCTGCTTCAATTAACAACGTACCCGATCCACACATAGGATCTAACAAGGTGCCGTCATCTTTTGCTATGGCTGGCCAGCCTGCACGCATTAAAATTGCTGCAGCCAGATTTTCTTTTAATGGTGCTGATCCGGATACGATGCGATAACCACGTTTATGCAGGCTTTCACCTGATAAGTCCAAACTGATAGTTGCTTCATCACGATATAAATAAACGTAAATACTCACATCAGGACGTTCACGCGAAACATTAGGACGCACGCCAAATTTTTCGCGTAATTGATCGACAATAGCATCTTTGACTTTTTGCGCGCCAAACAAAGTATGCGTGATATTGGATTGAGAACAAACAAAATGAACTGCTATTGAACCTTCAGGATCAATATGTTCACTCCAATTAATCGTTTGCACACCTGTATATAATGCTTCCGGCGTAGCGGCTGGCACTTTAGCGAGTGTTAGCAAGATACGGTTTGCTAATCGTGACCATAAACAGGCTTTATACGCTAATGTTAAATCGCCTGAGAAAATCACCCCAGCCAACTTTTCGGCTGGATGAGTCGCGCCTAGCGCCCGTAATTCCTCGACTAATAATAATTCCAGGCCTTTTGGTGCAGTTGCAAAAAGATTCAATAGTTTTGTCGTGTTTACCATATACCACCATGCCACCCCTCATTCGAATTCATTTATGTGCTCATCGTAGCTCAATAGTCAATGCATTACCATATCCTTAAGCAATTTATAACCTTGATATTGTAAATCACTCGCGTTAAAAGCAAACATGCCAATGCAAGATTGGCCAAGATTTTTAGTTTCATGCTGGAATGTAAGCGTACAAGTTTTTTTAGATTCAAATATTAATGTTTGCATATTTAAGAAAAACTGTCTGGCTGTTAAGTTAGGTATGTGCAGGATAGCTATGTTCGAATTCGAATCTGAGTCCGAATTAACATTTTCTTTTTTATGTTTTAAATATCCAGCATTAACCAAATATCCCCAGAAATAAGCACTATCTCTATCTTCATAATTTTGATAATTTGCTTGTAAACAAACTTTCTTTCGTATTGATTCATCACTCGCTAGTTCTTTAAAATCGGATAAAGCGATTATCATCCACAGCTTGAGTCAAGCAATTCGTCACACCAGATTTTAACGTATTATCTGCGATACCAAGCCGATGGGTTTCTAGTTTTTGAAAAAAAATATGGCATGAACGATTAGAAATACCTATTTCATAAGAGCCTTTGCTTTTTATAGTTTTGATAGAGAGATATCCCATCTGCAGCA
>Ga0206910_1042_pt1 | contig 28215 bp, 25 predicted proteins | sample Alteio_BWOrgHeat_77_FD_152949 | JGI IMG/M metagenome (GOLD analysis project Ga0206910, IMG submission 152949) | Enriched cells from forest soil in Barre Woods Harvard Forest LTER site, Petersham, Massachusetts, United States -... | ecosystem: Environmental > Terrestrial > Soil > Temperate forest >... | reverse complement strand
AGATGGCTTATTGCAAGAGTAGTGCGCCTTGAAAATGAGAATAACCAATATAAAATAGAAATCAAACACAAAAATGAGAAAAATGGAAGTAAAAATAAAAACTAAACAGAGATTATGAATAAATAACAATCAATTCAATTTCGCGCCAGCGACTAAATACCCAAAAGCGACAGAGTGCTTGAAGAAAGATAAAGAGGAATTACTAGCATTTTATGATTTCCCTGCTGAACACTGGGTGCATATACGAACGACAAATCCGATTGAGTCTACGTTTGCGAGTGTTAGACATCGAACGTATAAATCGAAAGATGCCTTTTCAAGAACGACGATATTAACAATGGTATTTAAATTGTGTGAGAATGCGCAGCAACATTATTTGACTGTAGCTCTTTTTGCAGGCATCCAATGCATTCAGTATTTGCAATTTATATGCGTTACTCAATTTACGCTTTGGCGCTCTTTGTTGTTTCATTTTGACTTGCGTATCCAGGTTAGTTTTATCGAGATTGAGCTTATCAAAATTAAGATTTTTTATCTGCTCCTCAATTGATCTTGTTCCGTCCAGCATTAATGTTTTATTTTCTTCTTCTAATACCTTGTTCTGAAGTGTACTTTTTATGGCCACTTTTCATATTACCTTACCACCCTATAATTCTTACGATTTTAGTGGATTTTTGTCTCACCCTGGCTGGCACAGAGGGGAATCGCCAGTGTAATTATTTAAATGATTTTTTGCAAAATGCTGAGATAAAATTCCAAAAATTTTTTTAGGAAAAGGAATTCTCATCATGATTAATTTTCAAATACCTTTAGATATACCTGAGAAAAGTAGGCCGCAACGTTGTCACTCAAAACCTATCGTGATATCCTGTCGCGCTGTAAGAATAATACTGTGCCCAAAATATGTCTACAAAAGAAGCAGCAATGATTGAATCAACCGCATTGTCTTTTAGCCAAGACACAGCCGAAGAAATTACATTCCCACCCGCAAACCCAAAATATCTCGCCTGGGAAGATATCAAGCATGGCATAGCCCAATGGCGCATCTGGCTGATGCTGGCCAATCAAGATATCAAGCTACGCTACCGTCGATCTGTGCTAGGCCCCTTCTGGATCACCATCAGCATGGCTATCACGGTTTATTCCATGGGTTATCTATACAGTCATTTATTTCATATGCCGCTAGGCGAATATTTTCCCTACCTGGTCGCTGGCATGCTGGGCTGGTCATTCATCTCGACGACTGTGACTGAGATGGTAGAAACATTTAGCGGCAATGAGAGTATGCTAAAACAAATCAAACTGCCTTACAGTTTGTATGTGCATAGAGTCGCCATGCGCAATCTCTTGATCTTCTTGCATAATATTCTTGTATATTTGCCTATCATGTTTTATTTCCATGATCAGGTTCATATAGGATTCAGTTTGTTATTACTCATCCCCGGATTTCTTATCATTTATATCAACTCCATCAGTTTCGGCATCGTTTTTGCCATGATAGGCGCACGATATCGTGATATTTCCCAATTGATCAAGAGCTTGATACAGGTAGTCTTTTTTGTGACTCCTGTCATGTGGAAACCCACTATTCTGCCGCCCGACAAACAATTCCTGGCTTATTTGAATCCAGCCTTTTCCATGCTTGAATTAATCCGCGCACCTTTAATTGGCTACCCGCTTTCGAGCATCAATATCATCATGGTTATTCTCCTAACACTGATAGGGCTAGGGGCCTGTTACTTTGTATTCGTTTCCCGTCGGGCGCGAATCATTTACTGGCTATAGGAGAAAACATATGGCACAAATTGATTTACGTTCCGTCTTTGTTGAATTCCCCATCTTCAACCTGAATGCACGCTCATTGAAAAAACACTTTTTAAAGCTCGCGACTGGCGGCAGTATTGTCAAAGATGCTAATGAACATGTACTCATTAAGGCATTAAATGACGTTACTATTTCATTCAAACACGGTGAACGTATAGGGCTAATCGGACATAATGGCTCAGGTAAAAGCACGTTATTGCGCTTGCTGGCAAAAATATATGAACCCTCTCGCGGCGATATTCGCATAGACGGCAAGATTTCTCCCATGCTGGATTTTTTTGCAGGGGTAGAAGCTGAATTCACAGGTTATGACAATATTTATACTCGCGGTTTGATTCTCGGTCTCAGCCGCAAGGAAATCAAACAGAAAATTGATGAAATAGCAGACTTCACCGGCCTTGGCGATTATCTCTCCATGCCAATTCGCACCTATTCATCCGGTATGAAAATCCGCCTTGCCTTTGCCATTTCCACCAGCATAGAACCTGAAATTTTATTAATTGATGAAATTTTTGGTGCAGGTGATGCAGACTTTATGACCCGAGCCAGACAAAAAATGGTTTCCTTGTTAGACCAATCCAGCATTGTCGTCATGGCAACACATTCGGATGAATTAATCAAAGAATTTTGTAACAAAGCGTTAGTAATGGAAAATGGACAAGTCAAATATTTTGGTGAAGTTGATCGAGCACTCGATGTTTATCACGAAAAATAATAAACGGAATAAGGAGTAACAAAAAATGATTATTAGCCGCACACCTTATCGAATTTCATTTTTAGGCGGCGGAACGGACTATCACACATGGTATCAAACACATGGTGCTGCAGTCATTTCGACTACTATCAATCATTATTGTTATCTGCATTGCCGCAATCTCGCCCCTTTCTTTGAACATAAGACTCGCGTGGTATGGTCTAAAGTCGAAGAAGTGTTGCAGCATAACGATATTAAACATCCGGCAGTGAGAGCAGTATTAGATTATTTGCAAATAAATCAAGGCGTAGAAATAAATCATCAAGGCGATTTACCTGCACGCTCAGGTTTAGGCTCCAGCTCCGCCTTCACAGTTGGACTCTTGCACGCCATGTATGCTTTACGCGGCATGATGTCCAGCAAACGCGAATTAGCGTGTGAAGCCATTCATATAGAACGTGATATTCTGAAAGAGAATGTCGGCGTACAAGATCAAATTTCTACTGCTTATGGCGGCTTGAATAAAATTATCGTCCATCCCGATGGTGGATTTGATGTCACGCCTTTGATACTTCCACATGGACGCATACAAGAATTACAAGATCATTTGCTATTGTTTTTTACCGGCGTTTCACGCACTGCTTCTGATATTGCAGCAGACAAAATCAAATCCATACCCAATAAAATCCATGAATTGCATACCATGCGCAGTATGGTTGATATGGCTGAAAACATTCTCTACCACGAACAAGACATTACACTGTTTGGTGAATTATTACATGAAGCATGGATGTTAAAACGTCAGCTTAGCAGCAAAATTGCACCCGCTTACATAGATGACATTTATGCTAAAGCACGTCAGGCAGGCGCAATTGGCGGTAAATTGTTAGGCGCTGGCGGTGGCGGCTTTATGTTATTTTTTGTCAAACCTGAAGATCAGTTAAAAGTATGCGATGCATTACATGATTTATTGCTAGTACCATTTAACTTTGAATCCAGCGGATCACAGATTATTTTTTATGATGATTCCCATATTAACCAAATGGCCATGACACGTCGTGATTATATGCATTTACGCAACAAAACACTTGATGAATCCACCCCACTCAATCGTCAGCGTTTAACGAAATTATCCGTAGTGGAGTAGCAATTTAAAGCGGAGAAAAAGCATGAACAAAAAACAAGATTTACTCAATACCATACACGATCAAATTAACGAATATTGTGACACTTTTTTTGATTTTAATTTTAATCCAGAAAATCCCATTGTTCGATTGCACGAACCGACTACTAGCGGTGATGAAGTATTTGCTGCTGTCGATACCCTGTTGTCTACTTTTACCACCATGGGTAAAAAAGTCCGTGCATTTGAAAATCAATATGCTGCTTACAATGGTAACAAATACAGTGTGATGTCTAACTCAGGTTCTTCTGCGAATTTGCTGGCTGTTGCTGCACTCGTTAATCCATTTACACGCGATCATTTAAAACCTGGCGATGAAGTCATTGTTCCAGCATTATCCTGGTCAACCACCATCTGGCCTCTGGTGCAACATCATCTCGTTCCTGTGATAGTGGATTGCGATCTGAATGATTTCAATCTCGATTTAGAAAAGCTGGAAAAAGCGATAGGGCCCAAAACCCGTGCTATCAAGCTCGTCCATGTTTACGGTAATCCATGCAATATGGATGCGATTATGTCACTGGCAAAGAAACACCATTTATTTATTATTGAAGATTGCTGCGAAGCCATGGGCGCGCAATACGATGGTCAATTCGTCGGAAACTTTGGGCATGTCGGCAACTTCAGCTTCTTCTTCTCACATCACATCAGCACGATGGAAGGCGGCATATCCGTCACCAATGATTTTGATTTGACTGAAACCATGCGCGTATTGCGTGCTCACGGCTGGTCGCGGGAAGCCGATGAACATCAGAAATATGTGAATATGTACCCAGATATCGATCCTCGTTTTATTTTTATCAATACGGGTTACAATTTGCGTCCAACGGAAGTCAATGCCGCCATGGGACAATTACAATTACCCAAACTCGATGCGTATATTGATAGCCGTCGTGAAACTGCCGATTTTTATGCAAACTATTTATCCAAATATGAAGAATATTTCCACTTTCAGCAAGAAACACCTAAAGGCAAGCATGTGTGGTTTGGTTTTCCGGTTATTCTGAAAGATAATACGCCATTCAGTGTCAAAGACATTACCAGTTATATGCAAAAACGTCATATTGAAACACGCCCCATTATCGCAGGAAACATGGCGCGCCATCCTGCATTCAACATGCTGGAACATCGTATTGCCGGTGATTTATCAAATGCTGATACCATCATGCAAAAAGGGTTTGCCTTTGCGTGTCATCATGCAGTGAATCAACAAGCCAGAGAATACGTGGTGAAAACCATAGACGCGTTTGTGGAGGAATACATGAGTCATCCATCCAGAATGACTGCTTAACATCAAACAGGACTGTTTAACATCAAATAGGAAGATACTATGCAATCACACTCACGCTCTACTTATTTAAAATCCATTTATCCGGAGATAACTGACGATGCAGCTATCAAGGCGGAGCAGAATATTGGTTCCGCACTTGAGACCTTGGCAAAAGAAGAAAAACTCATCAAGTCTTTTAATGAGGAAAACCTGAAATCGTTATACAAAATCGAAATGATCAACCCTGTTTATTTTCCTGGGTTATCGATAACAGCAGCATATACAATGCTAACCCTGCATAAGGCAAATCCGACGTTGTCAGTTGAGCTTTTGCTGACAACAACGGATGGCTTGGCTCGCAGAGGTCGACCTTGGGAAAGTTTAGCTGCCTTTTCAAGAATTGCTGCCGCTTGCCCCAAACAAGTGAATGAGGACTTGCTTTCCTATTTACTAAATACGGATTCCGATATCCTGGAAATTTGCAGTCATCAGATTGAGCAAGAATCCAAAGAAAAGATGTCGGGAGTCATAGGCATACAGTCGCGTTTATACTTATCTCAGGAAGTTGATGTTAGAGACATAATATATAATAAAATAAATTGGGCATTGAACTCGAGGAATCACTTTATGCGATCGTTGTCAGGTCTTGTCTAACCCATTGTTCCATTCGCTCTTGGGAGGGCGCGTTTTTTGCGCCCCAACAATTCATATACTGTCACTTTTTCATTAATTCCCTTCAGCGAAACACTGCCCACATCCCTGCAATTAAATTCATTCCTGATTTTCTGATAAACCGTTTCACTCACTACAATCATGGTATTTAATTCTTTATTCACACCTTCCAGCCGGCTTGCAATATTAATGGAATCCCCTATCGCCGTGTAATTAATGCGTTCTGATGATCCTATATTTCCAACAATCGCTTCACCATAATTGATTCCAATTCGAGTATAAAATTCCGGTTTTCCTTCATTCACCCATTTTTTATTGAGTACACTCAAATGCTCGGTGAATTGCAATGCCGCTTCAGCAGCATGATGACAAGGATTGGCAATGTCATCGGGTGCACCCCAAAAAGCCATGATGGCATCACCAATGTATTTATCTATCGTTCCATGCTCATTCAGAATAATGCGTGTCAATTCTTCGAAATATTCATTTAATTGTGATATTAACTGATCCGCATCGGCGCGATGAGAAATGGCAGTAAAACCTTTAATGTCACTGAAAAAAGCTGTCATCATTTTATGGGAACCCCCTAGCGTTGTATTTTCACCTTTCCTGATTAATTGCCTGACCAGTTCTGACGGCACATAACGTTTAAACGCCTTGAGGCCGTTTTTCATCGTGGTAATTGCTTCAGATAATTGAATGATTTCCTTGATATGAGAAAAAACCTTGCCGTTACCCTCAAGATCAAAATCCTTTATTTTATTGGTTTCATTGATCAGTGATTTCACTGGTTTTACAATACCATTGACGACATAAGTCACAATCAAAATGCCTGTCAGTAAAATAAATAAGCTTACCCATACATTTAACAGTCTGGTCTGAATCAATTGCCCGATAAAGTCACGTTCTGGAATAACCAATCCAATTAGCCAGCCTTGATGAGCCATCATGGGAATAGGATGATAAGTGACAAGATAAGTCTGATTTTTATACTGAAATGAAAAATTTTCTTTTTTATTTTTTTGGTAGAGATCAAATGAATCTGCAACCCATTTCTCAGAGAGCGTGTGTATATCCATCAACCGAGTCAAATTTTTCATTTTTTCATAATTCGGAAAACCAATTAATTTCCCATCGTTTTGTACGATAAATAAAATACCATGCGGTGTCACTTTCAATCCGGCGATATACCATGAAATCCAGTCCAGTCGGACATCAACGCCAATCACGCCTTGTAATTGCTTATTTGTCTTGTAGACAGGAGCAGCAAATGTGACGCCCAGGAATTTATCTTGGTCATAAAAATACACATCTGTCCAGCCTGGTTTACCTTGTTTGCTGGCTGTGATAAACCAGGGGCGAACACGAGGATCGTAATGTTCCTCAACTGTCTTGGTAGAGGTAATATTCCCTTTGACATTCCGATTGATAATCATTTCAGCAGGAGGATTTGCTGCGGCATTCTCATAATAACTGGTGATGGAATCATCATCATTATATTCCGCTGAAATATAATTTCCTTTCATATCACCCCAGTAAATCGCTTGCACAATATTAAACTGCCATGCCAGCGAAAAAAAATAATCAATCATGGACTTGACCTTTTGTACATCTATCACTTTGGAGCGGATGAGTGCAGTGGTCACCAAGACATCACGCTGTGCCAGATTCATTTCAGCAATAAATACCTGATTCAATGATTGCGTGATCTCACGCATGGATTGATTGGCAGTCAAAATAATATCCCTGGATGAATTGTTGTAACTGATTACCATCAAAATGATGCTGGCTGCTGTAAACAAAGTGATAAAAATGGATAAGATGCTAAATTTTAATGTCACAATAATGCGATTAATCATGCTTTTGATGTTTGAAAAAAATATCATAATATCCTTATTTGAACGCGACAAAACTTTTTAACCGTTCGCCCTGAGGAGGGCACGAAGTGCCGTCTCGAAGATTATACCGGAAAAACATATTGATGGGGATTGATGCTCATAGTCACTCATCAATAGATAGCTTGTATTATTTTGATACAGTAATTAGATAAGGGAGGCCCTATGAAGATTTGAGTGGGTAAATAGGCAGCGTAATCGGGGGTTCGTCGTTGCCTATTTACCCACTCAAATCTTCATAGGGCCGAATACTCATTCTTTCACAACACCAACCTACTACCGAAACTGCTGCTAAACTCACATTCTAGTAGCAGTATTAGGCTGATGGTATCGCCTTCATTGAGGCTAGATATTTAGCTTTGAATATTTAAACCACTTCAATTACCATAAGTTGAAAAAATTGAGAAACCAGGAAGCTGTCATCTTGAGCGTCCTTCGATACTCGAAGCGTTTCAATTTTAGGTGTTTAAAATACATGCCCTTAGAAACGCTTCGGGTATAGCTGCGACTAAAGCAGTAAAGTTACTCATTTTTTTTAGAAGAAGAAGTAAAGCAATCTTGCATAACATTATAGAAACTATCGATAAGGTATATTCAAATGAAAAAAATCAGTATGACTCTATTATTATCCACGCTATTCGCTAGCAATGTATTTGCCGAAAATGTTCATCTTCCTTTTATACATAAAGCTGTGCCAGATGAAGGGTTAACGATTTCCTATCACACAAAACGTACCCAAAAAGTTGTTTGTATTACGGAGAATTTTTACAAGGGCTCTCTTACTGTTACAGTAAATGGAAGAGAAAGAGATACTGATATTTTTTTCGGTAATTATGATGAACATGAATTCTACTTTACCAATGTTGGACAAGATCTATCATTTGATGACCTCGATCAAGTCAATGTTGATAAAACGGGTTACATTCAACTGAAAGACACCCATTTCAAACCCCATCAAGCCTATGCTTCGTGTTTTTACATACCAGAAACATTAACGCAAGCAAGCAAGTAACGACTGCATTCTGATGCATCGATATACCCTAATCGTTTCGAAGGGCAAGCACCTAAAAATGAAACGATTAGAGTATATACCCACCCAGATTTCTCAGTGATGCTCAAATGTTGCTGCACTCCTAACGGGAATACTATTCAATGCAAAATCAAAAAATCATGATCATTATGCCTTGTTACAATAAAGGCTCATATATCTCACAAGCGATAGAATCAGTTTTGATGCAGAAAACTCATTTTAAATTTCAGTTGCTGATTATTGATGATCTGTCCACAGATGATAGTTACAGTATTGCTATGCAATACCAAAAAAATCACCCTGAACTCATCCGTATTATGAAAAATTCTCAAAATGAAGGTTGTTTAGCAACGACATTGAAGGGTTATGAAAGAATTAAATCAGACTATTTTTGTGTACTTGATCCAGATGATTATTGGATTGATCAGGATTATCTTCAAAATGCAATTGATTTTTTAGAATCTCATCATGATCACACTATCCACATCGCTAATACCATGATTGATAGAGAAGGAAAATTAACACCCCTTCATAACCATACCAACGCAATGAGCTATGATCTTGAACAAATAGATAATTGTATTTGGGGGCACACTTCCGGAACAATTTTTCGAAATATTATATTTAAACATGAAGTGCCGAATTATCTTTACGAACAAATAGCGACAGAAAACGAAAAATGTTTCGAGGGCGATTCATTTAGAAATTTCATTCATTTGACTAAAGGAAAAGCTTATTATTCGGGAGGAGAAGCTAAAAGTGTCTATCGTATTACCAACGAAGGTATTTGGACAAAATATAGCTTGCAAGAACAGCATTTAATGAATGCTCAATTTTATTTATTAATGCTTGAATATTTTAAACCTACCCATCCTGATTTTTATATAAAATCCACTTGGAGATATTTGCTTAATTATATTACGACGGTGTATTCAACAGATCATTTAAATGAATCAAACGCGAAACGCACTCCACGTTTTGACAATCTTTTATTGAAGTGCCTAAAATCTTTTAATCTGATCGACGATACAAATGAAATCATTGTTGCAAATTTGAATGCTCTACAAAAAGTAAATTGCAAGCCGAGCCAATCCATAAAAAGCCTTATGAGAAAGAGTGCGATGCCCTTCCGCCATTTACAGAGAGTTGTCAAGAAAATATTTCATGCGTAGACCCTGCGGGTTAGCCTTCACCCCATAGAGATTCACTCGCAAATATGGCAAAATACAGCCCAATCAAATAGTTACCCTATCAACTGGAGCAAGAATGAAAAAGAAAGTACTGATCTGCGGTGCAACCGGCTTTATAGGCCGCAATCTGACTGAGCAACTCAGCCAACGCAGTGATCTCGATATCCATGCCGTCCGATTTAACCGCCCCGAATATGATTGCGCTAACGTCACCTGGCATCACGCAGATTTAAGAAAACTTGAAAATATCGAACGTGTTATCCAGGGCGTGGACATTATCATACAAGCAGCTGCAACCACTTCAGGCTCCAAAGATATCGTCACACGACCTTATATCCATGTAACCGATAATGCTATCATGAATTCATATTTGTTTCGTGCCGCATTTGAACACAAAATCAAACACGTCGTGTTTTTCAGTTGCACCGTCATGTATCAATCCAGTGAAACCGCGTTAAAAGAAACCGATTTCGATGCCAACAAACCTTTACACCCGCGCTATGTTGGTGTAGGCAATACCAAACTTTATATAGAAAAAATGTGTGAATTCTACGCTAGTATTTCTGACACCCAATTCACTGCCATTCGTCATTCCAATATTTATGGCGCACATGACAAATTTGATCTTGAACGCAGCCATGTATTTGGTGCAACTGTCACCAAGGTCATGACAGCCGCCGATAAAATCACCGTGTGGGGAACAGGCGAAGAAGAGCGTGATTTACTGCATGCCGATGATTTAGTCAATTTCGTCGAACTCGCCATTGAAAAACAGCCAGAAAAATACCGTTTATATAATTGTGGTTTGGGACAAGCGATTCCGATTAAACAATTAGTACAAAAAATCGTTGCTCATTCCGGAAAGCAACTAGCCATAGAACATGATTTGTCACAACCAACCATTAAGACCAGTTTATTTCTGGATTGTGCTTTGGCTAAAAACGAATTGGGCTGGGAACCCAAAGTAAGTTTAGATGAAGGGATTAAGCGTACACTAGATTGGTGGAGAGAGAATGTGGGAAAGAAACAAGAAAAAATCGAGGCAGCTTAATATAAAATGAGTGATCCCTGCGAAAGCAGGGATAGATAAAAAAAATTGGCAGGGCGTGTCATTTGAAGTGTGTAAATAGCAGGCGGCCGTCGTTGCGGGGCGTGTCATTTGAAGTGTGTAAACAGCAGCGGTGGCCGTCGTTGCGAGGAGCGTTTTTTGCGACGCGGCAATCCAGTCTTTAGCTTTGCTTTAGAACCAGATCTAACACGAAAGCAAAGTTAAAGACTGGATTGCCGCGTCGCAAAAAACGCTCCTCGCAACGACGGCCACCGCTGCTGTTTACACAGTTTAAAATCAAAACTACACATAAAGGACTATCATAAATGAGCAAACCTTTCACATCAAGTCTGAACTATTCCACATCATCACTCATAAAAACACGTAAAGATATCTTATGCATCATGCTGGCTGCCCTTGCACCGGTGGTATTCATTTGCTTATGGATGATAACCAATACCCAGCTTCCCGCTTCCGATGCGACGGATTATTTTGTTACTGCAAATCGTATGTACGAGTATTTTATCAGTAACGGATTTTGGAGTGGCTTAACTCACTTGGCAACAGAAAGATGTTGGCGCCCAATTTTCTTTCCTGTACTGCCTGTCCCCTTTTTATTGATATCTCATGGCAGCATGGCTTTTGCTTATCATGCTGTTTCAGCTTTAATCGTTTTTGTCAGTGCAATGTATGTTTATTTACTGCTAAGACTACAAATAGATCGCACGTCCGCCATTGTTGCAACCAGTCTAGTCTGCTTTCTGCCTTTTTTTTACATGCCCATATTTACTTTTATGGGTGAAGCCGCTTTATTTCCTGCTATCATTGGAACACTCTATCATCTCATCCAATCTGATTACTTCCGACAGAAAAAACATGCCATTGGTTTTATCATCTGTTTTAGTTTGGCACTGATGATCAGGCCAGTAGAAGCAGCGACTGATTTATGCTTAGTATTGCCAGTCTTCATTTTTTCAGGTGCATATTATCGCATATTTTCTATCAAACAGATTATTGCTACGACTGGTTTAATCTTTCTTGCTTTGTTTGTCTTTCTGCTTTTTACCGATATTCAGATTATGCGACATTCCAGCCCATTACTGGCTGATAAAACAAGTGATGTTTTCAAACTATCAAAACTAGCACTTAAGCTTTCTATCCTTACATTTTCCCTTGCTTTACTATCAGGCATACTATTTACTCTCAAGCATTTTGCTTCTACTAAACGTAACCATGCTTTACACATTCACCCTAGCGATCATCAACATTCTTCCATTACTCTTACCCTTGTCTTTGGAACCGTCTTATTGATTGTGCTCGCATGGTTTCTTCCTTATGCTTTAGGAACACTAAGCTGGATATTCACAACTTCGTTTGGACTGGTAGCTCACGTAGCCATTGTAAGCGGAGATCAGCCAAGCCTGTTCGAAAAAATCTATTCCTTCATTCAACGTGAAGGTCTTGTGACTATCATCATTGTCACACTGGTTGCATTTCTCAGCCTTTTGACTGCACAAAGATCTAAAATTAAAACCGTTATCTCATCATCTCTTATACTTTATCTCCCTCTTATACTTCCATTTCCACTTTGGGAAGTACTCAATACAATTCAGTCAGAACCTCGCAAACTTGGAGTGGCATTGCCTGGACTCATCATCGCATTACTTGCTATTGGATTACAAAAAGGAAAATGGTGGACAGTTCGATTTGCAATGATCATCATTTTGCTTATTGTACAAATCGTTTCTGCATTTAGCATCCTTTATCCTCAGCTACCACAAATCAATCCGGATGCGCGATATTTTGGAAGTTATTCCAAACCTATTACAGTATTTCCCAATCCTCATGACATCGTATTTAGTTTTCTTGATTCTCAAGCTGAAAAACATAACTTGAAAACAATTGATATTGTAATAAAATGGAATGACTCTCAACCCGTCTATGGTTACACATTGATGATGTATAAAGAATTATTACATCGTCCTTATGATATTGCCTCCTACCCCATAGAACCTTTTGAAAATCTCAAATCAAGATATGATGCGGTGTTTTTGGCAGACAATGTAAACGACATGATAATGTCAGATCATTCAGCCAAAATGTATAACAACAAATATATGAATGAAATTAACCCTGCTCTAAAGAACGTTTATTTATTTTTACAGCATTATTCACAAAATAATTTAGCCCATGTTGGCTGGAAGTTAGGCCCTTGCATTATTGTCAAAGGAACCGATGAAAAGGAATATAGAGGATGCCTTTTATTTTCATTGAACCGTGCAGAAAATACCACCAGACCGGCATGATAGTTCGAGGTTACGTTGGCAACCGTCAAAACAGGTAAACATGACAAACATTGGCGAAAACTTACGAATATGGCAGAATATTGCCTCGCAGAGAGGCTTTACTGGATTAGATATGAGTTATATTAAAAAAAATAAACTATTATTAAAAAAAATATTATGTAGATTCAAATTGTTACCATTACATTGGTTAGATAGTTTAGGGTCAGACAATGAATATCGATTTTTACTAGGCGATACTGGTTATCATCATTTATTAACATTAATCAATTGCGCTGACCATCAACATCAAGCACTCCTACAAGCTGCAAACTTTCTAGCAAGCGTTGGTTTACCCGATCATGCCATTAAAGCATTTGAAACTGCCCTGGCAATTGAACCACAAGATTCCAGCGTGCATATTTACCTGCAAACACTCATGTATTCCTCGCCTGAGAAATTCGATCATAAAAGCGTATATGATTCGCATATTAAATGGGGGAAATGGCTGCAAACTCATCCTCAATATACTCATTATTCCAACTCGCTTACTTCCGATAGAAAATTAAAAATCGGTTATACATGCCATTTTATTACTAATTCCACTTCATCAACATTGCTGCTGCCTATCCTGAAAGCACACAATCGAAATCGCGTTGAAATCTATATGTATTCCGATCAAGAAGCTTCACAAACCAATGATGACGTCCGCAGCCTGGTAGAAAATTGGCGCGACACAAAAGAATTAAATGATGATGCATTTTGTGAGTTAATTCATAAAGACCAAATTGATATTTTGTTTGAATTAAATGGGCATTGCATACCGAATCGATATCGAGCGCTCACTCGAAAACCTGCGCCAGTTCAAGCGAGTTATTATAATTATTCCAGCACATGCGGCATCCCCGGAATTGATTATTTGTTAACAGGTGAGGAATTTGATCTAGCAAAATTACAACCTTTTTATTCTGAAGAAATCATTCAAAAAAAAGGGTGTCTCATGGCCACACCGGTTTCAAAACATTTTCCAGAAATGAGTTCACTTCCAGCATTAAAAAATGGTTTTATAACGTTTGGCAGCTTCGGACAAGCTCATAAAGTTTCACGTGAACAAATACAGTTGTGGTGCGACATTTTAAAACAAGTGCCTGGCAGCAAATTTTATATGAAAGCAGGGGTATTGAAATACTCTGCTGAACGCAGGGTATTCGAACATCATTTCATTTCTAACGGCATAGATAAAAATCGACTCATCCTTGAGGGCCCATCTGATTACGCCACCCTGTTAAATTGCTATTCGAACATGGATATTGCCTTAGACACCTATCCCTTTGGCGGAGGCACCACTCCTATTGAAGCTGCAATACAAGGTGTACCCACCATTACACTGATTGGCGAACGTTATTGCTCACAGCATGGCATGTGTACCATGCATAACATTGGACATGATGAATTGCTTTGTCGATCAAAGTCAGAATTTATACAAAAAGCTGTTGAATTAGCAAATGATCAGAAAAGATTAATACGTTATCGGCAATCGTTACGCGAAGATTTAATTCAATCACCTCGCGGCAATATGCAAAAATTTATTTCAGAATTTGAAGATACCTGTAAAATAATGTGGGATCGTTATATTGAACAAACAAAGAATAAACAAATCAAATAACTGCTAATTAAAAGGCAATCAAATGCTACAGACAAAGCATATTTATTTACGATTAATCCAGGAAGAAGATGTCGACTTTTTATTGAGCTTGAGATTAAACCAACAGCTAAGCAAATATCTTAATCCAATTGATGATAACAAGCAGAAACAATTGGATTGGCTGAAAGGATACAAACAACGAGAAACAAATGGTACTGATTATTACTTTGTAATTGTTGACAAGGATATTGGCGATATCGGCTTAATCCGTGTCTACAACATTAATTATGCTGATTCAACATTTACCTGGGGAAGCTGGGTTATCAAAGATGAAAATCGACCTCAATATGCAGCTATCGAAAGCCTTTTATTAGTTTACGAGTTTGCATTCAATGAATTAGGATTAACAATAGCTAAATTTGATGTTCGAAATGATAATAGTCATGTGATTAAGTTCTATAATCGCTTTGGGGCAGATTTTGTATATAAAGACGAATTAAATAATTACTTTGAATTAACTAAAGTCAGATACACTCAATTAAAATATGATAGATATTATAAATTCTTGATATAGAGTAAAGTGAAACTGAGTAAATCACCAATTCGGATGGTGCGTCATTTGCGTTTAATTCAAATCAGGTATGCATGGAGCCATTTGCATGGAATTGAAATTTATTAAAAAAATGATAAAACGGCTTTTTCTATATTCAGATAAAATTCAAAATGAAAAAATCACACTAGCAATACAATCTCACACTCACAATCTAAGAAATATAGAATCAGAGTTAAACCTACTTCAACTCAGAATCGACCATTTACAAAACACTCTATTTCAATTTAAAGACACATCCAAAATTACAATAGGATTTTTAGTTCACAATGCTAACTTATTCATATCATCTTATAGTGTTTACCTTTCTCTAAAAGAGGAATGCCAAGTTATCGTTTACGCTACTACTAATAATTATCCTCAATTCGAACATTATGCTGCAGATGAAAAAATACAAAAAAATATGGAAGCTTTATATAAACATTACAATATTAAAGCCCGCCCTATAGCCACAATACAGGATTTGATCGCCCAAGGAATTCCTGATATCTTATTTTTGCAAACACCTTTTGATGAACATAGACCAGAAAATTTTTCTGCAAAGTTTCTCAGTAATTTTACAAAAATTTGTTATATTCCTTATAGCATTACCGTGGCAGAACTGCCTTCATTTCATTATGGCATCGATTTTTTTAACTACTGCTGGCGTATATTTTTAGAATCGCCAGAATCCATAGACATGTGCAAACAACATCTTGATGCTAATACATATGAAAAACGAAAGAAAAAAATTTCAATTAGTGGTCACCCAAAATTAGATCTACTTAAAAATCACATCGTTAACAATGAAAAGATTGATACCTGCTGGAATTTACCTCGATCTGCCGATATAAAACGAATTATTTGGGCACCACATTGGTCAATAAAATGGTTTGATAAAAATGGATTCTGTCAATTCAAAAAATATTATAGCTATTTTTTGAAGCTCCTCACTGATCAAACAAAAATAGATCTTGTGATGCGACCACATGAGCTAATGTTTGATGCTTTAATTAAGCATAATGAAATGACATTGCAAGAAGTGGATAATTTTATGGAGGAATTTACTTCGCATAAGAATGCCTCAATTGACACTACTGAAATTTATCTCGATTTATTTCATACTTCTGATGCAATGATCACAGATGGTGTTTCATTTCTTGCTGAATATCAAATAACAAAAAAGCCGATTATTTATACAGAAAACACTGATAACGGACCAATTCTAAATCAATACGGCATGCTACTTGTTAGTGGACTTTACAAAGCTCACAATGAGCATGACCTGGATCATTTCATCAATGAAGTAGTCTTTCGTGGTCAAGATGACTTATACAACGCACGAATCCAGGCGCTAGAAAATCATTTATATCATCCATCTATAGGTTCTGGGGAATATATCAAAATGGATATAATTGAAAATTTGAGACTTGCGCATAAAAAGCAACTTTATGGAGTTTCATAAAACCCTTCAAAACAAACCGATAAAAGTTGTAAATCATTTAACGAATGATTTTTTTTTGATATTATAGCGAACTATTATGAAGTTGAATGCCCATATATATTTTCTGCCATGCTATAATTGCTGCCTTTCCCTTTTTAAAGAAGAGACTCCAGGGAACAAGGCAAAAAATATAGATTGAAGCATTAGCCATTCACTTGTATATGTTTTAAGCAAATCCACTATTGACGATAAAAATATCAAATTAAGGCAACCATGAGTATTGAGTATTGCAAGCTCATCCATTTTAAGAAAATTGAAGATCCTCGAGGCAGCTTAACACCCATTGAAGCAAATCAGGATATTCCTTTTTGCATTAAACGAGCATATTACTTATATGATGTTCCAAGTGGAACGTCCAGGGCTGGCCACGCACACAAAGGATTGGAGCAGATCCTCCTTGCTGTCAGCGGCAGCTTTGATGTGGTAGTAAAAGATGGAAAAAACAGCCATCGCTACCATCTTAATCGACCCAATATTGGCTTATATTTACCCAATATGGTCTGGCGTGAATTAGATAATTTTTCCGCAGGCGCAGTATGTTTTGTGCTTGCTTCCCAACATTATGATGAGAGTGATTACTATCGTGACTATGAGAGCTATCTCAAAGCGTTCAATTTCTAATGTTCCTTTTAATAATTTGCAATTACTGCATCAGAGCATTTCTGCTGAATTACAAGCTGTATTTGCACGTGTATTGCAATCCGGCTGGTTCATCATGGGTAAAGAACTGGAAGCATTTGAGAAAGAATATACGGATTATATTGGTACTAAGCATTGCATAGGCGTTGGCAATGGCCTGGATGCACTAGTCCTCATTCTTAAAGCATTAAATATCGGCGCTGGCGATGAAGTCATAGTACCGGCACATACTTATATTGCGACGTGGTTGGCTGTCACACAAGTGGGGGCCACTCCTGTTCCTGTGCTCACCGATGAATTTCACGCTATCAATCCTGATTTGATTTCACAAGCGATTACTGATAAAACCAAAGCCGTGATAGCAGTGCATTTATATGGTCATCCTGCCGATATGGATAGCATTTCAAATGCAATAGGACAGCGTAATATTCATATCATTGAAGATGCTGCTCAAGCGCATGGTGCAACCTATAAAGGTAAAAAAGCGGGTAATCTTGGTATTGCAGCAGGATTTAGCTTTTATCCTGGGAAAAATCTTGGTGCGCTAGGTGATGCTGGCGGTATCACAACCAATGATGGTGCACTCGCTAGCCAAATTCGCATGTTAAGAAATTATGGGTCACATGAAAAATATCATCATGAAATCGTTGGCACTAATTCACGATTAGATGAACTGCAAGCCGCACTCATGCGCGTAAAACTTCCGCTGCTCGATCAATGGAATAACAGGCGCTGCGAAATCGCACAATTGTATATAAACGAGTTAAATAATATTGAAGCAATACAACTGCCTGCAACCGCTGATTGGGCAACACACGTATGGCACCAATTTGTTATAAGAAGTAAATATAGAGATGCGTTGCGAAACCACTTAAGCAGCAACGGTGTGCAAACTTTGATTCACTACCCCATTGCCAATCATCAACAAGGTGCGTATTTAGGTCAATATGATGAAGACAAGTATTTTGACTATAGCAGCATGACAAATGAAATATTAAGCTTGCCGATATGTCCTACACTAACAAATGAAGAAATAATATATGTTTGTGATACTTTAAAAAATTCAATCAAGTATACTTAAAGCATTTCAGATATAGTCAAACAGGATGCACTGATAAATCACTACGACTATGATTGAGTATCGATTCAATTATTTCAATATCAACCCTAAAATCATTATGAGTTTGAGTACAACTATTCGCTGACTCATCATGCCCCAAAACATATGTACATTCCATTTGTAAAGAGTGGGCGATCATAGCAAAAAGATTCAAATTGACTTGTTTATTATTCGCAGAAAGCACAAACACACGACAATTTTTAGGAGCAAAAACAAGATTCGCGAAGGCTGACCCGCTTGCCCCTATTATCACATTTGCTTCTGAAAAAACTTTAATTTGTTCAGCGATAGTCATTTTCTCTGGATAAATAATTTCAAAACCCTTCCCAGCCAAATATATACTGATTTCTTCATCGTTTATTAATCTCTTGCTATGACCAAGATTCTTTCTTGATATATAAATATTTCGATTTGAAATTACCTCCTGATCGGGTGGTATTAATTTTTTACGCAGATAATCGATAGCATCCGGAGATGTCACTAGATCCTTATTATATGAAACAGGATAATAATAATTATTATGCATATGAGATAAACCAGAAGGATAAAAAAGATTTTCTATAACATATGCTTCATTCTGCTTTAACTTGATTAATTCACGTTTTTTATTATTAATTAGATGGAGTAACTCCATTTGTTGTGGCTGCAAATTATCATCAATGAGCAAAGGAACAGCATCCAATTCAGGGAATTTTTCAATGATTGACATTCGTGGTAAAGCTTCGATTAGCCAATGAAAATAATTTGGAGAATAATCCTTACAAAAGTGAATTGCATACTTTGCTATGGAACGCCGTGCATTTTTTTTACAGACGAGGTCAACACGTACCGGATTGACATATCTCTTTTCAATGATCTGTGCCGCATTCATTCTTGGCTCATACTTTCCTTCTGGATCATATGCCATTTCATCATATAATGCGGTTGCATTATCAGCAATAACAATATCGCTGCCTTCAATAACCGTTACATTTTTTAACGTTGCTAAATAAACATCGGGTAATGCAGCTTGCAATTCCTGAAAGGGAAGTGGTTGTATTTTTTCGGCAGCATGGATAATCGGCGGAACGATAGTAACTTTTTTATTAGTTTCTAAAATTGTAATTGGTAGATTCTTCGCCTCACACCATTGCCTGAAAGAAACAACATTATAATTTTTTTGCTTGATAGCTCGTATCAATTTGTGTTTATATTCACGAGCTCTGCCAATTTTCGATTTAACTTTCGACTTAATTTTCCTAACAATTTTCTTTGCAAGCTGCATATTAAACAATCCAGAGTCGTTCAGTCATTACTATTTTAAAAATTCGATTTTTGCCTCGGCATATCGCCTTATTTCTGCATCTCATTTCTTTCACTGCAACCTCACACTCACCCGCCCTTTTCAGGCAACACCACATTCAATTCCAGAATAGAACAGCCATCCTGACGCTCCAATTCAATTTTGACATCTTCTTTTTTGACATCGACATATTTTGCGATGACTGCCAGTATTTCTTTTTGCAATGCAGGCAAATAATCCGGTTTATCTCTCTCACCACGTTCATGTGCAATGATAATTTGTAAACGTTCTTTTGCACATTTCGCTGTTTCTTGCGGTCGGTGAAAATAGTTAAGAATACGATTAATGTGTGTTTGTAATATCATACCGCTTCCTTTTCCTTGAGGCGAAATATACGTTTTATCCAATGTGTTTTTTCTTCAATAAACCGATGCGGAACTGGCTCACCCATGAGACGCGCAATCGCATCGCCATAAGCCTGGCCTGCATCACTTTCTTTATCCAGTATCACTGGCACACCGGAATTGGAACCTCTAAGCACCGCTTGTGATTCAGGAATTACGCCTAACACTGGGATAGCTAAAATGTCATTGACGTCAGATAAACTCAACATATCACCTTTAGCCACGCGCTGTGGTGAATAACGGGTCAACAACAAATGTTCATCAATTTTATCTTTGCCTTCTTCTGCACGTTTGGTTTTGCTGGATAATAAACCCAATATACGGTCAGAATCCCGTACGGATGAGACTTCTGGATTGGTAACGACTATCGCTATATCAGCAAAATACATGGCCAAATGAGCGCCGCGCTCAATGCCGGCTGGTGAATCACAAATGATAAAATCAAATGTTTCACTTAATTCATCCAATACTTTGCCAACACCGTCCATCGTCAATGCATCTTTATCTTTTGTTTGAGAGGCGGCCAGTATATATAAATCTTTAACGTGTTTATCTCTGATGAGTGCTTGTTTCAAGCTCGCCTCACCTCTAATCACATTCACAAAATCATAGACGACACGGCGCTCGCAACCCATGATTAAATCCAGGTTACGCAAGCCGATATCAAAATCGATGACAACTGTTTTATGTCCGCGGTTAGCAATACCAACTGCAATCGATGCGCTGGTTGTTGTTTTACCTACACCGCCTTTACCTGAGGTGATTACTATTATTTTTGCCACGTTTCCCCCTGCCCTGTCGTTTAAACCGCTTTAATTTGCAATCGCTCATTTTCCAGATAAATCTGAATCATGGTATCAGACACTGGTATCGATGACATTTCTTCTTTCGTCAAATAATATCCTGCAATAGACACCAGCTCGGCTTCCAGCTGCCGGCAAAAAATGCGCGCTTCTTTATTTCCATAGGCACCTGCTAATGCCCGGCCGCGCAATACGCCATAAACATGAATATGCCCTGCGGCCACTAGTTCTGCGCCATGACTCACTTGCGCCGTGACAATTAAATCACTTTCTTTTGCACAGACTTGTATGCCTGAACGAATCGGTGTCGTCATTAACTTTGTGGGTTCCGTTTTGACTGATTCAGCTTTATCCGCTTTAAGTGATGATTTGTTTTTACTGGTTTCCATCGAAGGTGATTTACCCATATTCACGGCAGGCAAACCGGCTAATGCAGCCGCCTCTTGTTGTTCCTGACTGCCGCCCCGGATGCCGACAGGAATGATGCCATGCGATAAAAACATTTTTTTTAACCGGTCAAAATTCAGTTGTTCAGACGCCGCCATTTTTTCCAGATCGATAGCAACAAGAGAGCCGACAAAAAAATTGGGGGTACGGGTGACCATATCAGCTAATTCGGTTTCTATAACCGACACATCATAACGCAGTATTTCAATACTTAAGCAAGGAGAAAAACTGGCTTTAAATCGAAAACACTTTTCTCTGTGCGATGATAATTTACGTTCGGATGCCATACAATCCCATTTCAATGATCAAGTATTTTGGATAATCATCAAATCCTACTAAATTTTCTCGAAGTGTGCACGATTTTCATCTTCCTGGATGCCAGCCATTCGCTGGCATGACCCGTGTCATAGCGAAACCACTGGTAATTCCCATTTATCTCTCTAACTGCTATTATTCCGACCAATTCAAACTTAAAACAGACTAAAAGGTAACCCATGAGTTTTTACACAGGCAAAAACGTATTAGTCACAGGCGGAACTGGCTTAATTGGCCGTCCGCTCGTTGAAATGCTGGTTGCGCAAGGCGCTAAAGTCACGGTGGTCTCACTCGACGACCCTTCCCGCGCACCTCAAGGCGTCACGTTTAAACGCGCTGATTTACGGGAATTCAGCAATTGTTTGGACATTTGCAAAGACCAGGAAATCGTATTCCAGCTAGCGGGTGTGAAAGGCTCACCTGCCATGACAGCTAAACGCCCAGCCAGTTTTTTTGTTCCCACTATCACTTTTAGCATCAATATGATGGAAGCGGCACGCCGTGCTGGAGCAGAACGTTTTCTCTTCACCAGTTCAGTTGGTGTGTATTCTCCGGCGGAAGTCTTTTTTGAAGACGATGTCTGGAAAACCTTCCCGTCTCCCAATGACCGCTTTGCCGGCTGGGCGAAACGCATGGGTGAATTGCAGGCCGAAGCTTATAAAATCGAATACAACTGGGACAAGATTTCCATCGTCCGCCCTGCCAATGTCTATGGTCCTTACGATAATTTTGACCCTGCCAATGCGATGGTGATTCCTTCACTCATCAAACGTGCAATGGATGGCGAAAAACCGCTGACCGTCTGGGGTGATGGCTCTCCCATACGCGATTTTATCCATGCACGCGATGTGGCTCGCGGCATGATGCTCGCTGTTGAAAAAGGCATCAATGAGCCTATTAATCTGGGTAGCGGCACTGGCGTCACGATTAAACAAATTGCTGAAATTGTCGCAGCCAATCTTCCTGGCGGCCCGGTTGAATTAGTCTGGGATATCACTAAGCCAAAAGGGGATGCAAAACGATTAATGGATATGACACGGGCAAATGCTTATGGTTTTGCGCCAGACGTTTCCATCGAAGAAGGCATCCAGGAAACGATAGCGTGGTATGCAGAAAACCGCGGCACTGTTGATAACCGCTATAATGCTTTCACTGAAACAATTCATTTACCTGCTGAACAGGCTAAGACATGAAAAAAGTCGCTATTGTAACCGGTGCAAGCAGAGGAATAGGGGCTGCTACTGCAAAATTGCTGGCAGAACACGGATATGCTGTGTGCGTCAATTACAATAGCGCTAAAGACAAAGCGGAAGCGCTAGTCTATGAGATACAGGCTAATGGCGGCAAAGCCATTGCTGTCAAAGCGGATCTGGCATCTGAAGTGGATATTGTTAATTTATTCGCAGTGGTTGATCTGGAATTGGGCCCCGTCACTGCTCTCATCAATAATGCTGGAACCAATGGCGGCATTTGCGAAGTGGAAAATATCACAGCGGATTGCTTGCATTCTGTCTTCGCGACGAATGTGTATGGCACGTTTATCGCCTGCCGTGAAGCGGTCAAACGCATGAAACATCATGGCGGCGGCTCTATCGTGAATGTCTCTTCTGAAGCGGCTAAATTCGGTGGAACCAACATAACACATTACGCTGCTTCCAAAGCGGCCATTAATACATTCACCATTGGTTTTGCCAGAGAAGTGGCTCCTTATCATATTCGTGTCAACACGGTCAGCCCTGGAGTGATTGATACCGATATGCATCTCAATTCTCCGCCAGAGCGGATTGCTAATTTATTGAAATCATTACCCATGGGGCGAATGGGCACGCCTGATGAAGTGGCAGAATTGATTTATTGGTTATTGTCAGACAAATCTTCTTATATTAGCGGCGCCATTTTACCCGTGACGGGGTCGAGATAAGGGAGAGAATCGCAGCTCTCCCCTTTGCAACCCCATCACGCAAAATCAGCGGGAACCACTGATCATTTAATGCTTTGTTTCAAATTGTCTGAAATATCATTGATGTCGGTTGAAAATTCAGTTGATAATTGTTTGGTTGTTGGCCGTTTAGCTTCATCATCCGCCCACCCCCACTTAATAATATGTGCAATTTTTGATGGAAAATCACTTGGAATGCTGCTTCTTTCTTTACGAACCACTACAAGATCTTTCAACTCGTTTATATCTCTTGGATTAAAATCACTATAGGGATTTTCTTGACGAGTTCCCATCGCCCAAAATGTTAACGACAGGCTAAACACATCAGACTTGACAGTATGAGGTTTAGTTTTAGCCAAAATTTCGGGGGCTTTATAGTATGGTGTACCCCTCTTACTGAGTTTATCATCTTGCTCTTTTGATAAACCCAAATCTGCGATTTTTGGATGCAAATCATCTTTTTCATGCAATAGAATATTAGCTGGTTTTAAATCACGATGAATAATATTAAATGAATGAAGGTACTCTACTCCTTGTATGATTTTTTTCATCAAAGGATAAGAAACACTCCAGTCGGTTTTGCGTGATTTATCAAGTATCCATTTTTCCAAATCACCTTTATTAGCATATTCCAACACCATTACCATCTCGCCATCATTACATTTGCCATAATGGGTAATCAGATATTTTGCCGACTCATCGCTTGCTCCATTTTCTTTTGCCCTGGCTGCACTCTTACTAGCAATTTGTTCATAAATGGCAGTTTCTTTTTGAAAGCTCTTAAGCTTACCTTTTTTAAAAACCTTGATAGCTACCTCTACATTAGGCATCTTTTGTAAACAGCCTTTATAAACTTTGGCAAAGTTACCCTTACCGATGAAGTCTTCAATCATATCGTAAGAATAATCGTTTTTGGTTAAATCATAATTTATTGTCGTGCTGAACATCTTGTGACTCTCCTCTTCTCTTTAGGGTCTGTACAAAATCGCAAGAGCTGGCTGTAAACAAGTTGCCAAATTCGCTCCGATGGGACATCCTTGTGCCATCCCGCGCTCATCCATGGCGCTAGTCGCGAATGCGGCAACTTGTTTACAGCCAGCTCTTGCGATTTTGTACAGGCTTTTAGCATTATTTTCTAAAGGCGAATAATAAACCGAACTTCCATCAAATAACAGTAAAAAGCCATATTTTGATCAAAAATATAGCCAAAAAATGCCCAAAATAGTAGGTTAGCGCTTTTGTTAATGGTATGATCCTGCACTCACAAACTGATTGAGAAACAACATGTTTATATCCATTTTCGCAGCCAGCTGCAGACCACACAATATCATCGGTTTTTTAGACAATTTGGCCGAAACAGCTGCTGACCCTCATTCATTTGAAGTCCTCATCAAGCTGGATGAAGGCGATGAGACCATGGTTGAGCTGCTGGAAAATTATCGCAAGCGCTCTGTATTCACACTGAAATACCTTGCCACACCCAGGCTGGATGGTTATTACACGCTGGATGTCGGATATAACGAATTATTGAAAATTGCGAATCCTGAAACCTATTTCTGCTGGCTACTCACCGATGAGATTCGCCTGCAAACCCAAGGCTGGGATGCCATATTAAAAAAATACATTCATATTTATCCAGATGATATTTTCCGCATTAAACTTTCTGTCTTTCAATCCAAAAATTATATCGATTTTTTTGAATGTTTACCCTATCCCGATAATTACGCTGTAACCACCCACAAATGGCTGGAAGTGACGGAAGGCTGGGGCCATTTTTGGGGGCCCGATTCCTGGCACCAATGTGTCGATTATTACCTCGGTTTATGCAAAGACCCATTCCATCCCTTTGGTATCTGGCGTTCCTTTCCAATATTTGACATCAAAGTCGGCGGCCAGGAAGCGGGCCAGGGAATTGAGAATCCCCATTCCATGATTTATCGATTATCACGCATAGATGAAGGCTGGTGTCAGCACAGCACACATGCCGCTCAAGAAAATTTTAATCGATTAGCTCAGCGTTTGCATGCCCATATCTATGCTGTGGCTAGTCATGTCGGTGAATATGAAATTAAAGAATATAAACAAACACAATCGATTGCCCTATTTGCAAAACATTCGCCAAACCCTGTGCGTGTATGGAAATATAAACTGCCTGGATTACGTTTGCGACTCATGATTGGGTACAAAAAAGCGAGAACCTTGCGGGATATTCCATTCTTAAGCCGAATCCGCAGAAAAGGTAAATATATTTTTAGTACAATGAAAGTGAAAGTAAATCAGGCTGTTAATAATCCGGATACCTGGCGTATCAGTCAAATACTCCTTTATCAGCCATTACTGAATTCTTTTAATTTCATCTCAAAATTACGCAAACGTTGATTGATGAATATAAGGTATTTTTAAATGACTCAATGGCTAAATAAAACATTTGATCGTGGCTTTATCATCATTTTAATATTTTATTTTAGTTCGTACTGGTTTTTTTCTTATTGGGTACAACAGAATCATGGTTACACGTGGGGCAGCCCATTCAGCATTGCGCATCATCCGTTTAAAATAGAATTATTTCAAACGCATTTTTGGCAAACCCTCACTTATATGTTTGTCCAAAGCCCTCTCTATTCTTATTTCACCTGGCTCATGGTGAATGCCGATGCTCATGATGGATTTATCAGCTATATGATCCTGCATCATGCAGCAGGTTTTTTTGCATTGTATGCTCTCTATAACATGAGCAAATCCCTGAAAATACCAACGTGGATGATAGTGTGCTTTTTATCTTATTTTGTGTTTAATTCCGGCTTTTACTTTGCCTTTTCCATGGGATGGAATGATTATCTGTCCATGTGTCTGGTAACTTATCTCGCTTTTTCTTTTATGCGATTGACTGAGACATTCACTTCACTTAATTTGATCGTATTCTTCTGCATATTAATGATATTGGTATCATACCGTACGCTATTCAGCCCTATCACTTTCTTTATACCGCTGACGCTTGCACTCGCTTTAATCTATAGTAAGCATTGGAAAAAAATACTCGCATTTTCATTATTGCCATTGATTATTACTATTGCACCCTATGTAAAAAACCAATATGTTTTTGGCTCATCGCATGTCGGCATCGGTCAATTCGCGGCGGCCTTCAAAGCCACTACTTATCAATGGACTGATCATGATCTATTGATGAAAGATATTGAAGAAGGGAAATTAAGCTCTCTGGTATTGTGCTTCAATAAAGCTGGCCGTACCACTATTTATCAGGGCAACCTGTATAACAAGGAGAATTGTGAAAATAAAATTATCCCCGAAATACTGGCACCTCGAATCAAACAGTTATTATTAGAACGGCCTTATCTGGCTAACCCCGCTGTATTACAGCCGGAAAACAATGTGCTAGCACTACCTGATCAAATTCCTAATTCCCTGATGGGTTATGTGCTTGCAGAACAGATGATTAAAGATAGTAAATCGTTTATCAAAAATCATCCGGGTGAATATTTCAGTCGTGCAGCACACAATTTAATGCACTTGTTCCAATCAAACACTCAATATGAATTCAGAATCGCTCTAAACTGGCGTCAGTTCCCTGAGTGGTTCAACCAGAATTTCAACCTGGCTTTTTATCATCACATTCCCTTTCTGAAACATCACCAAGTGTTTAATACAGATGAATACCATGTTTTGATTGCATGGGGCATGATGGGCAGTCTTGTTTATGCTTTGTTATATGCGGGAAACAGCCGTAATAAAAAGGCCATCTCTGCCTGTCATTTGCTGGGATTAATCCTTCTCCTCCTCATTTTCAAAAAACGTTATGCTTATTTTGAATCTGCATTGATTTGGTCATCTTTCTTTTTCATCTGGGGAGGAATTCAAACCATTACATCCCTCTGGCTGCAGCGCGTTAATCCTGATGATTCCAGTATCAAAAGCCGATTACTGATTGCCTTCATGACAATGGTGAGCTTGTATCTGATGACGATTGTATTACTAGTGCCAAGCTCAGAACAGGAACGCTATCGATTTGCAGTTGAAGGATTATTAATTATCTTGTTCATGTTCTGGATAAATGAATTGAAATCTTTTTTGGTGAGTCGCATCCAGCCTGAGAAAAAGGTGTTAGGTGTTGATGATTATTCAATGTGAGAGATGGGCGCACTCCCAAAAAGTAGGTCACCATTTGAAGAACCTTCAGCGGTTCCCGCTAACCTTGCGCGATGGGGGCTTCCAAAGGGGGAGGACCGCGATTCTCCCCCTTTTGCGCAGCATATAAACATTTAGGGGTTCCCACGTTTTTTAGCGGGAACTCCTGATCGAGCATTGTAGCAGCATCAAGCATTTTAAGTTTACGTAAAGCAATACGTTGAATATTCGTGGGAAGCTTTTTAATAAACTTTCCCTTAAATAGTTTTTCAGTATCTTTACAGCTGAATGTCTTTA
>Ga0206910_1040_pt1 | contig 29178 bp, 29 predicted proteins | sample Alteio_BWOrgHeat_77_FD_152949 | JGI IMG/M metagenome (GOLD analysis project Ga0206910, IMG submission 152949) | Enriched cells from forest soil in Barre Woods Harvard Forest LTER site, Petersham, Massachusetts, United States -... | ecosystem: Environmental > Terrestrial > Soil > Temperate forest >... | reverse complement strand
GGAAAAGTTGTTGCATGAGGCCTTTTTTGTGATTTTTCAAAGCATTAAACATCCAACCCCGAAATCTCACGCCCTTGAGCAAGCTTATGTAACAGCGACGCCAAATCCTCAACCAATGCCAGCTCTTTCTGGGTGCGAGCTTTCCAACCTAATTCTAATGGTGCCAGCAGCTCGCTTAACTGTTCGCCATCAAAAATCATGCGGCGAATAGTGCCATCAACAAAAGCTTGCAAGTTAGCTACTTCTAACCCATGCTTGCCCGCAATGACAGCAAGTAACTTGTTATTCTTTTCTGCTTTAAAAATCTCATATCCTTCGCGGATTTCCTTTTCACTTAATCCCGCACCGACTTTAAGCGTATTGATAAGCAGCGATATCTTCACGCTCATCCATAAATTTGGCATCCGATTGAATAAGGCCGATCAACTGCTCACGGCTCATTTTCTGTTTGCCAGGTTTTTGCTGCGAATATTTGGCAATTAGCATCATAATATAATCATAGTCAATCACAGCAGAAGCGAAGAGTACAAACTCAAAATCCAGTTGTTGTGCTTCAAAAGAAATCTTCTCGCCACATTTATCTTGCTCAGTTTTTAGCCGTTGTGCTGTTGCCAAATATGCCCCTTTGAAACTTTGTAATTGCGATTTAGGGATGACTTGTTCAATAGTTTGCTTTTGCTCTTCATTCAAATCAGTATATTGATCGAGCTGAGTTTTTAGGCGCTGCACTTCTTTAAACAGATTGATGAATTGACTTCGCGCTGCATCGCCTTTGAGATTGGCCACATCTTCCGGTTTATTTTCTAGCCCTTGAGATGTCATAAAAACATCGAGTTGTTTGATCGCATTATCCAGTTTCTCGATAACCACAGGCGCTTTATCCACTAGCCAGATTTCTTTAGCGCGCTCGATTTGTTCACCTGAAAACAAGGCAATGGCTTCATTGACAGCTTCTTGCTGCTGGCGAAAATCGAGGATGTTGCCATTTGGCTTGGTATCATTCAGCACGCGATTAGTGCGTGAGAATGCCTGAATTAATCCATGATGTTTGAGATTTTTATCCACATAGTTATAGCTCGCCTATTGTGCCACGATGGAGCAACTATGACCATGGCTAAAAGTCATATTTAAAGGTTTGCAACGCTATTCTACGCTCGCATCTATACCCGAAACCCAAAGCGTTTTTTCGAATGCAGTTCATTCAAAGATGCTTGCCGAATAGTCCGGGTTATTTTTCCCAGCGCACAAGGAAAAGCGCTTACCCAGTCACTTCTTTCATGTGCATCTGTCTCACATCCAGCTGCTGAATGATTTGCATACATAATTCCGCATGATTAAGCGTATAAAAATGCAATCCTGGCGCTCCTCCAGCCATCAGGCGCTGACAAAGATGGTATACCACTTCCATGCCATATTGCCTGATTGATTCCACATCATCCCCATACGCTTCCAAGCGTTTACTTAACCAGCGAGGAATTTCTGCACCGCACGCTTCAGAAAATCGCATGAGCTTATTAAAATGCATCACTGGCATGATACCAGGAACAATGGGATTAAATATGTGTTGTTTAGCACATTCATCCAGAAAATAAAAATACGCATCTGGATTAAAAAAATATTGCGTAATTGCACTATTCGCGCCTGCTGCAAATTTCCGCTTCAAATTAATGACATCCGAGTGTGCGTTTTTGGCTTGCGGATGACACTCAGGATACGCAGCGACTTCAATATGAAAATAATCACCTGTTTCTTCACGAATTAATGTTACCAATTCACTCGCATATTTGAATTCGCCAATGGATCCCATACCGGAAGGCAAATCACCTCTCAGTGCAATAACGCGTTTTACACCTAATGCTTTATACTGATGTAAAATGTCCGTAAGGGCTGCACGATTAAATCCAATACAAGATAAATGCGGCGCGACAGGTGTATTGGCTTCACGCCCCAGCCATTTCACCATATCAATCGTTCCTTCCCGTGTTGAACCACCTGCCCCAAAGGTCACAGAAAAATAATCAGGAGATACCTGATTTAACAGAGAAGATGACCGCTTGAGGATTTCTAATCCCTCTTGGGTTTTGGGCGGATAAAATTCAAAGCTAATAATCAATGGAGCAGGATTTTTTTTCATAAATGTGTCGCCAGCCATTGCTTTATGGTTGATAATTCCATTTGTTTACGTAAAGCATAATCCACCACCTGATCTTCACCTATTTTTCCTATACCAAAATAATGTGATTGTGGATGTGAAAAATAAAAGCCGCTGACAGAGGAAGCGGGCAGCATAGCAAAATTTTCAGTAAGACAGATGGATGCTTGTTGCTCTACATTTAATAAATTAAATAACAGCGTTTTTTCAGTGTGGTCTGGACACGCAGGATATCCGGGTGCAGGACGAATCCCGCAATATTTTTCTTTGATTAATTCTTCATTCGTAAAAACTTCCTCCGGATGATATTTCCAGAATTCTTTACGCACACGCTCATGTAATCGCTCAGCAAAACTCTCCGCTAATCGGTCTGCTAATGCTTTTAACATGATGCTGCTGTAATCGTCATGATTGCCTTCAAACACTTTTAACTTTGATTCCATGTTTAATCCTGATGTCACAGCAAAACCACCCAGATAATCGGGAATACCAGTGTCTTTTGGTGCAATAAAATCGGCTAGCGATACATTTGCCTTATCACCATATTTACGTGTTTGCTGCCGCAGCATGTGAAATCTTGTCATGACTTTATCGCGATTTTCATCGACATAAATTTCTATATCATCACCCACGCTATTGGCAGGAAAAAATCCCAACACCGCGTTCGCTTGTATCCACTGCTCAGATATCAATTGTTTTAACATGGCTTGCGCATCATCGTATAAATTTTTGGCGCTCGCTCCCACGATTTCATCTTGCAGAATATGCGGAAAGCGTCCAGCCAATTCCCAAGTCTGAAAAAAAGGCGTCCAATCGATATAATAGGCAATTTCAGACAAGGAATAATTCAGCAATATTTTTGTGCCAAGAAAAGTTGGCTTGGGAGGATAATAATGATTCCAATTGATAGATGACTTATTCAAACGTGCTTCTGCAATACTAATGATTTCGTTTTCTGCTTTTTTATTTTTATGCAATTGGCGAACTTTTTCATAGTTTTCGCGAGTTTGTTGCTTGAAGGCAGCATTCTGTGTGTCACTTAACAGCTGACTCACTACACCTACTGCTCTGGAAGCATCAACAACGTGTACTGTAGCGCCGGTATAATGCGGTTCAATTTTAATGGCTGTATGTGCACGTGATGTAGTTGCGCCTCCAATTAATAATGGAATGGTAAATTCTCGACGCTGCATTTCAAGGGCAACATACATCATTTCTTCCAGGGAAGGCGTAATTAATCCGCTTAAACCGATGACATCTGCTTGTTCCTGAATAGCCGTATCCAGAATTTTTTCGCACGACACCATCACACCCAGGTCTATCACTTCATAGTTATTACATCGTAAAACAACACCAACAATATTTTTTCCGATATCATGCACATCACCTTTGACCGTTGCTATCACAATTTTGCCTTTCGTGCGATGTTCTTCCGTTTTATCCATCTCCAGATAAGGCGTCAGATAGGCAACCGCTTGTTTCATGACACGTGCACTCTTTACCACTTGAGGTAAAAACATTTTCCCTGCGCCAAATAAATCACCGACTGTATTCATGCCATCCATGAGCGGCCCTTCTATCACTTTCAATGAACTGCCCAGTGATTGACGTGCAGCTTCGGTATCTTCAATAATATATTGGTTAATTCCTTTGACGAGTGCATGGCTTAAGCGATCCACCACACTTTCCTCTCGCCAACTTAAATCTTCTTGTATACTTTTTGTTTGTGACTTGAATGTACTTGCTAACTCGAGCAGTTTATCAGTTGCATCCGGACGACGATTGAATAACACATCTTCAACAGCAATTAATAAATCGCCAGGAATATCCGCATATATAGCCAAATTTCCTGCATTCACAATTCCCATATCCATGCCCGCTTGAATGGCATGATATAAGAATGCAGCATGTATGGCTTCACGTATGGGATTATTGCCCCGAAAAGCAAAAGAAACATTACTCACACCACCACTCACTAAAACATGCGGTAAATTGCTTTTAATTCGCTTTGTTGCATTGATAAAATCCACGGCATAATTATTATGCTCTTCAATTCCTGTACCAATTGCAAATATATTAGGATCGAAAATGATATCTTCTGGAGCAAACCCAGTCTGATTGACGAGTAAATCATAAGAACGCTGACAAATTTCAACTTTGCGGTCTTCGGTATCTGCCTGCCCTGTTTCATCGAATGCCATAACAACCATGGCAGCACCATAACTTTGCGCCAGTTGCGCTTTTTCGAGAAAAGCATCCACTCCATCTTTCAAACTAATGGAATTGACTATCCCTTTACCTTGAATACATTTCAATCCTGCTTCAATCACAGACCATTTCGATGAATCCAACATCACGGGTACGCGTGCAATATCAGGTTCAGCTGCGATTAATTTCAGAAAACGCACCATGGCAGCCTCAGCATCCAACATGCCTTCATCCATGTTGATATCAATAATTTGCGCACCATTGATGACTTGATTTCTAGCGACTTCCAGGGCAGCCACATAATTATCTTCACGAATTAATTCTGCAAAACGTAATGAACCAGTGACATTGGTACGCTCACCTACATTCACAAAAAGCGACTCATCATTGATTGTCAATGCTTCCAAACCGCTTAAACGGCAGGCTTTAGTAATCTGTGGAATGACACGCGGTTCAATTTGTTTTACTGCATCAACAATCGCTTTGATATGTTCAGGTGTTGTGCCGCAACAACCGCCAACGATATTCACCAAGCCTGCTTGCGCCATTTCTTTAATGACTGCAGCCATCATTTCAGGTGTTTCATCATATTCACCAAATGCATTAGGTAAACCGGCATTAGGATGCAAACTCACAAACACATTGGTAATACGTGATAATTCTTGCGTGTAGGGTCGTAATGCATCTGCACCCATCGCGCAATTTAAACCGATGCTGAATGGCTTGATATGAGAAACAGAATGCCAAAATGCTTGTACGGTTTGACCTGATAACGTCCTGCCGCTAGCATCCGTAATCGTGCCAGAAATCATGACAGGTAATTGGATATCATGCTGTTTGAAATATTGAGCTATGGCAAAGATCGCTGCTTTACAATTTAATGTATCAAATATTGTTTCTATCATTAAGCAATCGACTTGGCCGTCAACCAATCCACGAATGACATCTGTGTATGCCGTAACCAGTTCATCAAAGTGAATATTTCTGAATCCGGGATCGTTTACATCGGGTGACATGGAGGCTGTTCGATTAGTGGGCCCCAAAATACCGATGACGAATCGGGGTTGTTGTGGTGTTTTAACTGTCGCACGATCTGCTGCTATTCGTGCAAGCTTAGCTGCAGCAAAATTGATTTCATAAGCCAGATCAGACATATGATAATCAGCAAGGGAAATAGCCGTTGAATTAAAACTATTTGTTTCAATAAAATCAGCGCCGGCATCCAGATAAGCGTTATGTATTTCTGAAACGATATCCGGCCTTGTCAAACAAAGTAAATCATTATTCCCCTTTACATCATAAGGAAAATCCTGAAAGCGTTCCCCTCGATAATCATTTTCTTGTAATTGATAACGTTGAATCATGGTTCCCATGCCGCCATCGAGGATCATGATACGTTTTTGTAATTGTTGACACCAATAATCTTGTAAATTCATTGTGCTAAATTTTAAAGTCCTGATAAAATGCTCAACCTCCTGTGCAATACATACAGTGTATGGATAGGAGAATGAAAATTAAGTTGAATTAGAATAGTTAATAATAGCTATACTCGAAGCATTTCATTTTAAACACCTAAAACTGAAACGCTTCGAGTATATATTAATCTATTGATGAATCGATTGCACCATTATTGAATACCTGGATATAAGACAATGAATAAAAATGCAAAAATATTGATAACGGGCAGTACTGGCATGGTAGGCGGCGCCTTATTACGGCAATTGAAAAACCAGGGTTATCAGCTTTTGCATCCTGCCCGCGCCGAATTAGATTTACGTGACCAGCAAAAAGTTTCAAGCTATTTTGCCTTACATCACCCTGACTATGTGTTTCATCTAGCTGCCATTGTTGGCGGCATTCATGCCAATAACACTTACCCGGGTAAATTCATTTATGATAATACGCAAATGCATTGCAACATCATACACGCTGCCTATCAAAATGGCGTTAAAAAGCTATTATTTCCAGGTTCTGCATGCACTTACCCAAAATTCGCTGTACAACCCATTAAAGAATCCGCCTTTCTGGATGGCTTGATTGAACCAACCAATATTGCTTATGCCGCTGGGAAAATTAACGGTATAGTCATGTGTCAATCCTATGCAAAAGAATATCATTTCAATGCCATTATTCCCATGCCTACGAATGCTTATGGTATTGGCGACAATTTTGATCCTAACGCTTCACATGTCATCCCAGCTTTAATGAAACGCTTTCATGAAGCTAAAATGAATCATATCAATGAAGTGGTCTTATGGGGCAGCGGCACACCATTACGTGAATTCATTTATGTCGATGATTTTGCTGATGCACTGATATTTTTAATGCACCATTACAACTCATCAGATCTTATCAATCTTGGCACCATGCAGGAAATTTCTATTGCAGACTTAGCGAAAACGATTGCAGAAGTGGTGGGATATCATGGAAAAATTTTATTAGATACATCCAAACCTGATGGTGCACCTAGAAAGTGTCTGGACTCAAATGCATTATTTGCTTTGGGATGGAAGCCAAAAGTAGCACTGCATGAAGGTTTAAGCAGAATGTATACCCAAAGCTTTTCAGTTTTAGGTGTTTAAAATGAAACGCTTCGGGTATATACATATCACTTCGAATAAGACCGTACAGCCTTCTTGAAGATAATCTTGAAAGTGGTATAAACAAATGCGGGCGTCCATAACAATGGAAACTTGCATAATCCATCTTTAACTAATGCGATTGATTTTCTGACATTTTTATCCAGCATATTGAATAAAATCAGACGAGTAGATTGGTCAATATACCAATACATAAACAAGAAAGTATATTTTGCTGACATGGATTTTGTATTCAAATAAATTTCCGCTGTCTCCATATGCTCATGACAAAGCCGTAAAATATTTTGTTTATGGTTTCCAAATGTGGATGAATCTTTACTCGCCAAATAATTATGTCCCACATAATCAACATAAATATTTTTCGCTCCATGCAGCATGGCCCTCAGTAAAAACTCTTTGTCATTACTGAACATATGCTTACCTTGCGAATCAAATGGCAAAAATAATCCTATTTGATCGTAGAGAGATTTCTTGATAAACCGGCAACAAATAGCCGATGTGATATCAAAGCAAATGTTGGAAAAATTAAGCTCCATTCTATGCGCTGAGGCATACACATGTTTGGGTTGATATGATTGTGATACCTCATCGTAATAAACAATTTTACCGCCGCAAGTAATCATATCAGCCTCAGGATGATCTATCATCGCCTTAGCTATCCTGATCAGTGTTCCTGGCTCATACCAATCATCCGCCATGAGAAATGCGATCAGATCTCCCGTTGCGTGCTCTACACCCAGATTCATTGCAATAGAAGCACCGCCATCTGCTTGACTATGCCAATAAGCAATATAGTTTTGATATCGCTTGATAATATCGACTGTTCCATCCGATGATCCGCCATCTATCACAATAAATTCAAGATCAGGATAGGCTTGATCCAGCAAACTGTGTATCGCTTTTTCAATCGTATGTTCACGATTTAAAACCGGCATGATGATAGAAATTTTCGGCAATACTGCAACTGGCATACTTCATTTTCCTAATGCAGGAAGATCATGAATAGCACGCGCATAATCTTCTGGTATGCCGATATCAATAAAATAATCATTTGCAATAAATGATTGAGGGGTAATACGATTTAAATAAGGAAAGAGAAATTCATTTTCAAACGAAAATTGCACAGGCAAATGGTATTGAGAAAATAAATATGGATGAAGCAAATATACGCCTGCATTAATCCACCCTGAACCAGCTTCACCTTTCTCGCTAAATTTTAAAATTTGATTATTCTCAGTGATCACTTTGCCATAACGGCTGCAATCTTCAATTTGCCGCAACGCCATTGTTAAAGATGTACCCGATTGTTGATGCTGTTTATACATAGCTTGATAATCAAGCTGCAAAAAGGTATCGCCATTTAATACAAAAACAGGTTGTTCTGCTTCTGAAATATATTTCAATGCATTTACAATGGCGCCGCCTGTACCTAATGGCTGTTCTTCTTCTGCATATTGAATGGAAATGCCCGCATACTCTGATTGAAAATAGTCACGGATTTTTTCACCCATGTAATGAATAGGCAGAATAACGCTGGTAATCCCATGCCGTTTCAGATTCAATAATAAATGTGCGAGAAACGGCTTATCTTGTATTGGTGCCATGGGTTTAGGTAAATCGGTTACGATTGTTCGCAAACGCGTACCGAATCCACCCACTAAAACAATTGCCTGCATTGTTATGCTACTTCCGATGCCAATTTGCGTGCCGGATCATATTCTGCACCGAATAAGGCATCCTCAATCAGCGCACAAATAATATGTCCAAACATGATATGGCATTCTTGAATTTTGGGCGTTTCTTTTGATGGAATATGGACAACCCTGTCACAGCGCTCTACCATCATGGGTGCCTGCATACCCGTCAAACCAACCGTAACCATTTGTTTACTGCGCGCAACATCCAGTGCCTTTAAAATATTGGGTGATTTGCCTGAAGTAGAAATCCCAATGAAAACATCACCTGCTTGTCCTAGCGCTTCTATCTGCCTTGAAAATATATTTTCAAATGCATAATCATTACCGATTGCTGTCAATGCAGAAGTATCGGTTGTTAATGCGATGGCAGCTAAACCAGGACGATTATAATTTAACCGACTGACTAATTCGGCTGCCAAATGTTGAGAATCGGCTGCACTGCCGCCATTACCAGCAAATAAAATTTTCTTGCCTTGTCTTAATGAATCTATGCAATCTTCTGCAATTTGTTCTACTGTTTGCATTAATTGATGATCATTTTGAATGAGTAATAAAATCGAAGATAACTTCTGGATTTCAGCATGAATCATGTTATGCATAATTACCTCGTTAAAAATGAAGCCGATTGACTGACTCGTTCACGCCAATAATCCAGCAAATCTTTCATGGTTTGTTCAAATGAAACTTCTGGCTTCCAACCCGTATGCTTTTCAAATTTGGTCGTATCGGGTACTTGCAAATCAGCATCGATAGGACGCAGACGCTCTGGATCAACTTCAATTGAAATCTGGTCTTGTTTAGGCGAAAGTGAAATTAAATAATTTAATAAATTTTTTATCGTGCAACTATAGGTTCCACCGATATTATAAAATTCACCTGGAACAGGATTGTGCGTGACAAGTAAATAATAAGCTCTCACTGCATCACGAACATCCGCTACCGTTCGCAATGAATTTAAATTACCCACTTTGACCACTGGCGGTATCAATTCTTTTTCTATCATGGCAATTTGTTTTGCGAAGGTAGATTCTGCAAATACGTCGCCGCGCCTTGGGCCTGTATGTGTAAACATGCGGGTGGTCATGACCGTCATTTGATAGGCTTCTGCATAAAAGCGTCCAACTAAATCGGTGCCGACTTTAGATATGGCATAAGGTGAAGCGGGATGGAAAGTGCAGTCTTCCGTAATGGGTAATTTTTCTTTAGGCACTCGTCCAAATACTTCTGATGAAGCACAAACATGAATAATAGCATCTTTACGATATTGTCTCAGTGCTTCCAATATTCGCGACGTACCCTGTATGTTAGTTTCATATGTATCTAAAGGGCTGGTAAAACTGGTTTGCGGGAAACTTTGTGCTGCCAAATGGAAAACATAATCTGGCCGTGATTCTTTAATGACATGATCAATGGAGGATGAATCACGTAAATCGCCATAAACTAATCGAATGCGTTCTTTGCGGTTGATGAGTGGAATCAAATGACTAATGTTATCGAGCGGGCTGCGCCAACGGCACATACCGACTATTTCCCAATCAGTATGTGCCAGGATAAAGTCTGCCAAATGTGACCCGACCATACCCGTGATACCTGTTATAAATGCGCATTTTTTAGACATGCCTGCTTAACCTTATTTTTATTATCCCATGAAATCCAATCACAACTAGCCATAAACGGCGGCTTATTGTATCCTAAAGCGCATCAAAGTCATACGTCATTCCCGATACTTCATGCGTGTATTATTAATCACTGACAATCATACCCCGACCGGCGGGGCAGAAAACTACTTCTTTGCTCTGAAAAATAGACTGAAGAATGTGCCTGGTATGGATGTTTATTCCTTGGGCTTTGGCCCCTGCCAGGAATACGGCGATGATTTTTATGTGTTGAAAGGATTGACATCCCGATTATTTAAGCTCGTTTGGCAATTGATTGTTCATCCAGGCGTGTATTTCAAGCTGCGCAAACATATCCGCAAGATTCAGCCTGATGTCATACACATACATAATATCAAGCATTATACACCCTCATTATTGCATGCCATCAAACCGTATCCCGTCATCCAAACCATACATGATTATGGCGCGGTATGCCCCAGTGCGCACAATATTCATAAAGACTGGCAGCCTTGTCCAACCGGCATGCGCAAGCAATGTTTTTGGCAGCACCAGGTTAAATATAATATTCTCACTTATCTTGCCCAGACTGTCGCTTTTTTAAAAACACAAAAACAGGTGAAAAAAACGGTAAAAAAATTTTTTGCTCCTTCACCCGAGCTCGTTGAATATTTAAAGATAAATCAATTTAACGATGCCGTTTACATAGCACCATTTATAAATGAACCTGTTAATCCTAGCTTAATCACGATTAATCCCTATCATTTTTTATTCGCAGGCAATTTGGGATCACACAAAGGCGTTTATGTCTTGCTCGATGAATTTGCCCTGGCCTGTCAAAAAGAACCTCGTCTTAGCTTAACGATTGCGGGTATGGGACAAGAAAAAAAGCGTATGCAAATTCGGATCAGGCAGTTAGGTATAGAAGGACATATTCATTTTGCCGGATGGAAAAAGGATCTTGAAGAAGAATATGCAGAAAGTGCAGCGATTTTATTTCCCAGTATTTGGATGGAAGCATTTGGTTTAATCATTACTGAAGCCATGAACCGTGCCAGACCTGTGATAGGATCAAATCGAGGATCACCACCCTGGTTAATTGACGACCAACAAACTGGTTTTATTTTTGATCCGTCAAAGAAAGGTGATTTAGCAGAAAAAATACTGAAAATTGCCGGCAATACTGAATTGATCAGTACGCTTGGAAGAAATGGCAAAGCAAAACTGGAAACATTGATCGATAATGAAAACATATTAAATCAAATCATTCAGGCATATCAGGAAGTTGCCGCCATCAACTGCAATCAAGATTGGACTGCGCACGCGGTATAAAACCTCGCGTGCAGCAAGTCACAAGGTATAAGTTAATCAAGATAATTTCAATTGATTCAAAATGACTTTGAAGTCTTCAGGTTTCAATTTACCTAATGATTTCACTTTTACTAAATCATCAAGCGATTTGAATTCACCGTGTTTTTTACGATAAGTCACAATGGCCCTGGCTTTAGCAGGATTCATCCCCTGAACTTTCAACAGTTCTTTCGCCGTCGCTTTATTGACATTGATTTTCACTTCTGCAGACGGCTGCAAGCGGGTATTTTCAGTTGCCGCTACGGGAGCGGTATCCGCTGCTGTCTGCACGACAGTATCACCGGCAAAGACAGGGCTAGCGATAGTGATCGCTGCAAGGGCAGCGAAAACGGTATGATAAAAAGACATATTTTCTCCTTATTTATTGTTGGTTTATTGTTGTATGTTTTTAACTAATACAATTTCCAATAAAAATTAAAATACGACTCAAATCGACGCAACACGATATGCGTGATAAACATGATGTGCAGACTGGAGTCAAACTAGATTTTGTATCAATCCCAGAACAGGAATTGCGTACGGAAGATCATTTATACCTATTACTTTATTACTTAGAGTTAAAAAATAATGATTAACCTAATAACAAATATAAATGAATACTAGAGTTTATCTTCTATCGCTATAAAAAACAAGGCCCTTAACTCTAAAAAATCTCTACCTAACCCTAGCCGGTTGGTGATTATTTTTGCTACACTCTGGACATTATTCTGAGTCCTGAAGAAGGATATACTTCAATGTACGTAAACATCTTTTCAAAAACCAAGTTACAACTCATCACATTGCTGACAGCTTCCCTGTTTAGCGCCGTCACATTTGCCAACCCCATCATTCCTGTTCCTACACAACCACAGCAGCCTACTTACACTCCTGGCGCACCCAATATCCAAGGCACCGGTTACATTTTGATGGATGCCACCAGCGGCAAAATCCTCGCGGAAAAAAGTTCAAATGACCGCATGCCGCCAGCCAGTCTGACCAAATTGATGTCCATGTATATCATTTCAGGCGCCCTCAAAAACGGCCAGGTTAAATTGGACGATAACGTTCTCATCAGTACTAAAGCCTGGAAAACGGAAGGATCGCGCATGTTTGTTAAAGTGGGCACCGAAGTTCCTGCGCGCGATTTAATCCAGGGTATTATCGTGGCGTCCGGAAATGATGCCACCGTTGCCATGGCTGAACACATTGCCGGCACAGAAGAAGCTTTTACCACCATGATGAATCAACAAGCCAAATTACTAGGCATGAATAATAGTCACTTTATGGATAGCACGGGCCTGCCCAACCCTGACCATTATTCGACTGCTCATGATCTTGCAACCTTGACTCAGGCTTATATCAATCACTTTCCTGAAGATTATAGTTATTATTCCGAAAAGTGGTTTGTCTACAATAATATCAAACAACCCAACCGCAACCGTTTATTATGGCGCTATCAATATGCTGACGGCTTAAAGACAGGCCATACTAACGAAGCCGGTTATTGTCTCGTTGCTTCCGCGAAAAAAGATGGTATGCGTTTAATCAGTGTTGTTCTGGGTGAACCCAATGATATGGCGCGTACCGAAGATTCCATGCGCTTACTGACCTATGGCTTCCGCTTTTTTGAAACGCATAAGTTATATGGATCCAATACATCCATCGTCAACGCGCGCATATGGCAAGGAGAAAAAACCGAGATACCGCTTGGCATCAAGGATGACATGTATATCACCGTGCCTAACGGCCAATACAAAAAAGTGTCGGCGACTCTCACCCTCAATAACCCATTAAAAGCGCCTATTGTAAAAGGCCAGACTTACGGTGTATTGAATGTCACCCTCAATAATCAAGTCATCGCAACAAAATCTTTAGTTGCTATGGAAGATAATGCTCGCGGTAACCTCTGGCGGCGTGCAACCGATTCCATCAGATACAATATCAATAAATACTTTTCTAAAACGATAGAAAAAGCGAATACAGGCTAACATGACTGATCATTTCACTCCCGGAGAAGAGTCGCTGCTTAAATTTCCCTGCGACTTTACTCTTAAAGTTTTTGGCCTGAAATCAGATGAGTTTGAAGCAGCTGTTCTGGGTATCATCCATAAGCATGCCCCTAACTTATCTGATCGCGCCATTGAATCAAGGCCCAGCCAACAAGGGAAATATTGCGCTCTCAGCATCACGATTTATGTTGATTCTAAAGAGCAACTGGATAACATTTACAGGGATCTGTCTGCTTCGCCACATGTCATCATGGCGTTGTAAATCATGTCGCAAACAATTATTGTGCGTTGCCTCGGCAGAAAGAATTATGCTACCTGCTGGGAAGCCATGAAAAATTTCACCAACAAGCGGCACAGCGGCCCTGATAATATAGTGGATGAAATCTGGCTGCTAGAACATGACCCTGTCTTTACTCAAGGACAAAATGGCAAAGCTGAACATGTGTTAAATCCTGGCAATATTCCTGTCATACAAACAGATCGCGGCGGACAAATCACTTACCACGGACCTGGCCAACTCATGGTTTACGTCCTGATCGACTTAAAACGCAAACACTTGAATGTACGCGACCTTGTCACCAAACTGGAAAACACCGTTATTGATATTCTGGCTGACTATGGGATTAACGCTGCCGCTAAACGTGAAGCTCCTGGTGTGTATGTCGATGAAAAAAAAATCTGTTCCATAGGATTACGTATACGCCGAGGCTGCTCCTACCATGGCATCGCATTTAATATTGCCATGGATTTGGAACCGTTTACGCGTATCAACCCTTGCGGATACAAAGCCCTGCAAATGACACAATTTTCTGCTCTGGGCGGCCCCGATAACACTCAGGAAGCAGGGTTAAAATTAGTAAATTATTTAATGAAAAATTTAGTGTATACTCACGCAACATTCTTACCTGACCATTTGGAATAAACAGATGGATACAAAACCGACAAATAATGCAAAACAACGCGGCGCTGAAAAATTATCACGTATTCCTGTGAAAATTGAACCAACTGATGCACCATTACGCAAACCTGATTGGATACGAATCAAAATACCCGCCTCTTCAGCAGTCAATGATCTTAAAAAGCTATTGCGCGAAAATAAATTGGTGACTGTTTGTGAGGAAGCCGCTTGCCCCAATCTTCCCGAATGCTTCACTCACGGAACGGCTACTTTTATGATCATGGGTGACAAATGCACCCGTCGCTGTAGTTTTTGTGACGTAGCTCACGGCAGGCCCGATCCTCTCGATCCAGATGAACCTATGCACCTTGCCACTACTATCGCAAAAATGGGCTTGCGTTATGTCGTCGTTACTTCAGTAGACCGCGATGATTTACGGGACGGCGGTGCCAGCCATTTTACGGCTTGCATTAAAGCCATACGTGAAAAAAACCCGACGATCAAAATTGAAGTCTTGGTTCCGGATTACCGTGGACGTATGGAAATAGCGTTAGCTGTCACCGGGGCCGAGTTACCCGATGTATTCAATCATAATATTGAAACTGTGCCGCGCTTGTATAAGCAAGCACGGCCAGGTTCAGATTACGCACACTCATTACGTTTACTGCAAGAGTTCAAAAAACTCTATCCTACTATTCCTACCAAATCCGGGATTATGTTAGGTTTGGGTGAAACCAATGAAGAAGTTGAGCAGACCTTGAAAGATCTTCGCGCACATGATGTAGACATGGTAACCTTAGGTCAATATTTACAACCTAGCCGTTACCACATGCCTGTGGCACGCTATGTTACGCCAGAGGAATTTAAATATTTCGGGGATTTTGCTAGGGAAGTGGGTTTCAAAAATAGTGCTAGCGGACCACTGGTGAGATCTTCCTATCACGCTGACAAACAAGCTGCCGGTGAAGATGTGAGATGATATGTAGGCTGAGCTGAGTAGGTCAGGCCGAACGGCGCGGAAGCCAACCTACGCTTGCTTCTTTTATTTATGAGGTGACAATGTCGGACATTGTTAGTCCATTATTACAATGGCTTAACGCTCATCCTGAATTAGCAGGATTATTTACATTTATAATCTCAGCCAGTGAATCTGTTGCTATTATCGGCACTATCGTTCCTGGTTCAATTACCATGACAGCCATTGGTGCACTGGCCGGCGCCGGCGTTATTCCATTATGGGAAACATTGCTCTGGGCAACGCTTGGCGCTATCGTCGGTGACGGTATCAGTTATTGGCTAGGGCATAAATTCAAAAATAGCCTGAATAGAGTCTGGCCTTTCAGCAAGCACCCGGGTTTATTGAAATCCGGCGAAATCTTCGTCCATAAATACGGCGTCATGAGTGTATTTATTGGGCGATTTGTCGGGCCTGTACGCGCACTCGTGCCTATGGTCGCCGGTATGTTAGGCATGAAACCGGTTCCGTTTTATATTACTAACATCTTATCTGCCATTGGTTGGGCGCCCGCTTATATGCTGCCCGGCATTTTACTTGGCGCAGCTTCTTTGGAATTGCCACCCGATATCGCTGTTCACGTCATGTTGGTCTTGTTACTCATCACCTTATTCGTATTATTGTGTCTATGGCTGTTATACAAATTACTCAAGTTGTTCCATGAACAAACTGATCAAATGCAAAACTGGATTTGGGCAAAATTACAAAAGTCGCGGGCGCTTAAACCGATTACTTACATACTTAAACACCATGATCCGGAACAAACACACGGACAATTAAACCTCGCCTTTTATTTTCTTTTCACTTCGCTTTTATTTATTTGCCTTGCTGCCTATGTACATGCCTATGGGCCCTCCAACCTGATGGTAAATGATGCTTTATACCATCTCTTCCGTGGCATACGCACCCAGGGTTTTGACTCCATCATGATTGACATTACCTTGCTGGGACAAAAGCAAGTGATATTACCTGTGATCATCGTGGTAGTTGGATTTCTCTTTGTCTGTAAACGATGGCGTGCTGCATTTCATACCTTGGCATTAGGCATCATGGCAGCTGGCAGCGTTTACGTATTAAAACATTTACTGAAATCGCCGCGCCCATGGGGGATTTTTCAAAATCCCGACACTTATTCCATGCCTAGCGGACATACCGCCATTGCCACCACTGTCTTTATGGGGCTTGCATTTCTAGTCGCTATCTCTTTTAAACCGAAACACCGTTGGCCGATTTACGCCATAGGCATCACACTTTCCCTTATCGTTGGTATTTCACGGCTTTATTTAGGCGCGCATTGGTTCACTGATGTATTAAGTTCCTGGCTACTGGCTTCAGCGATTTTAATGCTAGTCATTATTTCTTATGAACGGCAATTAGAAACGCGCATCAACCCGCTAGCCATTCTTTCAGTGACCTTCATTTCCATGATGGTCACGTTTGGTATCTATCATCACTATCACTTTGATCAACTCAAAATCGATTATGCCCAAATCAATTATCCCTCTGAAAAAATCGCGATGAATGATTGGTGGCAAAAAAACGACGAACTGCCAGCTTATCATGTCAGTTTATTTGGCTTTCCTTCGCAAGCTATTAATATCGTCTGGGCTGGCAATATCAATGATATTAAAGAAACCTTATTGAAGGAAGATTGGATGGAGCCGCCGGCACGCGATCTTGTCAGTACTTTACATAGAATTGCTGACATCAAAAGTACGCAATATTTATCCATGATTTCTCCGCAATATTTAGACAAGAAACCAGAACTCATTCTGGCAAGACGCGGTGCGCAAGGCATTAAAGGATTATTAGTTTTACGTTTATGGGATTCAAATCGTATTATCAAAGAAACTCATTCTACTTTATGGGTTGGCATTATTGCTGTCGTTCCACGCTCTTACAGCTGGATATACAAATCACATCCGAGTGAAATAGAAATTGACCCGGCTTATATCTTCCCCAACAAATCAGGTTTGGGATTATGGAAGTGGAAAATGATGATGATGAATCAACCCACTGTAAAAAATCGTAACATCAATCAAAAAATCATGTTGATACAAGCAAACAACACTGTTCATAAGAAAAAATAGGGAAACTATATGTCAAACGCTTTTCTGGAATTAGGCATTTTTGCTGCTGAAGCTGTCATTATTACTTTACTCATCCTGGTCATTCTTGTTGTATTTTTCATGTTGCTGGCCAAAGGCAAAGAAAAAACGAAAGGCAAATTGATCATCAAAAATCTGAATCAGAAATATCAAGAAATCAAGGAAACTCTACTTGTTGAAACATTACCTAAAAAAGAATTCAAACAATTCCTGAAAAGCAAAAAAGCAGAAGAAAAAGCTAAAGAAAAAGTTAAACAAAAACCGAAACAGATTTTCGTGCTGACCTTTCATGGCGACATAAAAGCGTCTGCCGTTTCTTCTTTCAGTGAAGAAATCACAGCCATTTTAAACATTGCCACTCCTGCTGATGAAGTCGTCGTCCGCCTTGAAAGTGCAGGCGGTGTTGTTCATGGATATGGATTAGCTGCTGCGCAATTAATGCGTATACGCGCGCGGAATATTCCGCTTGTGATCACTGTCGACAAAATTGCAGCGAGCGGCGGCTATATGATGGCCTGCATTGCAAACAAGGTGTTGGCTGCACCGTTTGCCATCATTGGATCGATAGGTGTTGTCGTGCAATTGCCCAACTTCCACCGCCTGCTAAAAGACAAACAGATTGATTTCGAATTACATACAGCAGGCGAATTCAAACGTACTATTACGCTGTTTGGTGAAAATACCAATGAAGGCAGAGAAAAGCTGCAGCATGAAATCGAAGATATACATGGATTATTCAAAAATCTCATTCATGAATATCGTCAGCAGGTTGATATTGCAAAAGTTGCAACTGGTGAACATTGGCTAGGACAACAGGCATTAAGTTTACAACTCATAGATGAAATCAAAACTAGCGATGATTATCTTTTCGAACAAATTAAACATGCTGAATTATTTGAAATACATTATGAAATTAAAAAACCTTTGTTCGCAAGATTATCCAGTTCTGCTAGTATGCTGCGTGAAAAGTTATTTGGATTTTCAATGATTTAATTTTATTCATCGTCATTGTGGAGCAATCTAGCGATGAATAAAGTTTAAAAACTAAGGAGATTATCATGTCATTGTCGTGGCGAATCGTTCTACCTGTCTGGTTATCAATTCAAATGTTACCTGGAATTACACTGGCTGAAGCAGTCAAACCATCCTTCACATCCCCTGAGCATATCATCATTGGAGATCAGATTACTCTCAGATTATCCGCAGAAGGACCGGAACAAGCAGGTCTTCCTTTGAATTTGCCTAATGGATTACGTTTTACTTATGGGGAAATCCTTGCCATACCCGATTTTTATAGCGTGGTGGATCAAGCTGTGTCACTGGGTCGAACAGATGAAGAGCGCAAAGCACGGTTTATGACGGCGTTTAATTCATTTGCAGTCAACATGGATGCAAAAACAGAAGCAAACAAAATTACTGTCATCATGCATGATGAACAAAAACGGTTGGAAGATGGAATAAAAGCCGGCGAGAAAGAAGAAGATATTTACAAAAAAATCGGTTATGCATTTGATATAAAATATAATTGCGTAACCGGTGGCGGCTGCGATGAAGCAACATGGTTGATTCATTGGGGAAGATATCTCTCTCTCGTCAATTCCAAATCCAACTATGATCACTTTGGTGACAATGCCATCATCACCTATCAAACCGGCCATCAATTGGCATTAGAACAAGCAGTACTTGCGCGCATCACTGGCGACGTGAAAAAACTGGAAACAGCTTATGCCATTAATGCATTCGCCTGTCATTTTATCACTGACCGTTTCGCATCAGGACATATGCGCACACCGCGCCTAGAATTAGCTGAATTTTCTACACCCAAAACAGCAGGCGCACTCCTGGCACACTATATGCATAATGAAGAAAATGAATCCGGATTACATGTATATAATATTCGCGGCGATCATTGGCTTGCTTTTGGTGATAAATCTTATTTTAATTCCAAATCGCAGGAACATTTGAACATTATGCGAGAAACCTTGCAGAATTCGGCTGATGCTGTATTTGCCGCTTATCAACAAGGATCGACTCATATCGGTGACATTGTCATGAATTTAATTCCTCAACCACAAGAAACAGCTAATGCCAGTAAAATAGACGTTTCACCTTTATTTTATTGGGATAACAAATTGAAAAAATTAATGCGCCGATGTAACTTATCAAACTATTTTGATAAATGTTGGAAAGAGAATTGGATAGCTTTAACAACATTGCTGGAATTACAATTGCAAAGAGGTTTTTCTGACGTGGAACAAGCCAGCCTCGCTCATTCCGAACAGCGTAAACAAGCGTTGCATGATGGTTTGATTACAAATCCATATTTAATTGAATATGTAAAAAACAGTTAACATCATGTTTATATTGATCACGGATCACGGGATATGAAACCCCGTGATCAACTGTCATCTCCAGAATAATAAGGTTTGATAACAACCAGCGTTCCAATTTCAACAAAGTTATAACGCAGCCACCTTGCATCCGCTACACGCATGCGCACACAGCCATGACTGAGGTTCGCACGTCCTACTTCATAGGATCCATGTAAAGCCTGATAGGGCGTAAAATACATGCAATACGGCATAGGCGCACCGCCGTTCGGAATGGGAAATGAAGGGGAAGTACAACTTGCGCTGCCTAATGATCTCACACGAAAACTACCAACAGAAGTATGGCATTCTTCTCCCATGTCATCGCACCAATCCTTACCTGTTGATGCCACACCTGAACGGATTAATCTGCCGCTGGCATCATAGGCTCCCCATGCATGTTCGACAGGATCAACCAACACTAGTTTTTCGCCTGGCGGATCAATATAAGATGGTAATGAAAGTGCAATAGATGGTGTGATAAGCAAGACACCTATTGATAATAGAAAAGTATTGCATGACATCTTCATGGACATTCACTCCCCTTTTTATCTTTATATTTAATATTGTACTTGTTTGTGGGAGCTATCAGATTAAGAAGATAGGATTTGGAAAAAGCAAAAGCTTTGTTATTGTGCAATATATGTACACTTATAGCGGTTACTAAAATTATATTCATGTTCCGTCCACCGTTCGCCCTGAGGGGGCGCGTTTTTTGCCCCCGTCTCGAACGGTGGACGGTGAATGGAACATGGATATAATTTAAAACGGAGTAAACATTACCGTTTAGTGGGGTAAGCTCCATTATCGGTTCCATGATGAGGGTCATGCCAAACAAATCTCAGAACACGACCATCACGAATACCATAGAGCCGAAGAGTATTATTCAAACGCAATGAAAACAGTTCATCGTGGTCATCTAACTTCAGCTCTTCCAAGCGTTTTTTAGCCTTTTTTACAAACTCATCAACTGGTAATGAATGATTGTTAGTGCCACTTGACCTACCTCCAGCAGCCTGTTTCAGTTCACTCCAAGACATTTTTTCAAACCCGTGTAATGCTTTTCAGGAGTTCCCGCTGAAAAACGCGAGAACTCCTTAAATGTTTATATGCTGCGCAAAAGCAAAGCTTTTGCTTGCACCAAAGGGGGAGAATCGCGATTCTCCCCCTTTGGAAACCCCCATCGCGCAAGGTTAGCGGGAACCGCTGAATGCTTTTGTTATTTCGAGATACTTTTTACCGTCAAGCTTACCCCACCCCCATAAGCTATGCTCTTCATCGCAACGGTGAAATTGCCACGCTGGAGTTAGGTGCTCAGTTGAACCAGGATTTTCTTTTACACGTACTTCTCTACCATGAGGCTCATGATGTGCGCGCGGTTCTCTATTCGCTGGATTATAGTCCGATTTAGGTTGGCGTTTATCTTTTTAACCATTTAGATACCGCTGTAATATTCTGCCATTGCTTCCATTGTGATCACACTGCTACCGCGTTCGCCATCAGCTAATCCAACACGTGCAGTTATCCAAGGTTGTTCCATATGCGTAAGATCACTTAACCATTGAGCATCCTTATCCCCATAGAATTTTAGAACACGATGAACCACATCCTTATTTTTGTCGGTGAGACGCGAAATATCTCCTTTAAAAAATTGAGGTGCAAGACTAAACGAACCATGATGGCGATTATAGAGATCAGGGATTACAGGTCCGTTCGCCCATGCCTGAATTTCTTCAGGAAATAGCTCCTTATCTTCCCAAACAAGATGCCAAGCTTGGGTATAATAAACAAGTTTTTGCAGCTTCATAGCAGACATTGTGCCATGTTCTTGCAAAATATAATCAGCTACATCAATTGCTTGGACTGTCATGTGAACCTCATTAATTACAACTTTAAGTATAATACGAAACAGGCTTAATACCGCTTCTCATTTCTAAATTCAAGTAACTTTTAATATTGATTTGCTGACTGGATAAAACGGAAATATTGCAGAAGCCGATCTTTCTTTGATCACGCCAGATTATAACCCTTTGATTAATCTGGCGTCCCCACGGGGATTCGAACCCCGGTTACCGCCGTGAAAGGGCGATGTCCTAGGCCTCTAGACGATGGGGACGTAAGTATGGTCTTACGTGGAGCTAGCCGGGATCGAACCGGCGACCTCTTGCATGCCATGCAAGCGCTCTCCCAGCTGAGCTATAGCCCCGTTAACACCTGAGAGAGACGCGATTCTATGAAGCAAGCCGATGTTTGTCAACATAAGAAACCATAAAAATGAAAATTTATTAAATAGAGGATATTTTTTGTAAAACATTTAACCTTTCAAGCACGCGATCACGGCCTATTAACACCATAGTCATATCGAGCGGCGGTGAAACCGTTCCGCCCGTAATAGCAACACGTATAGGCTGAGCCAATTTACCCAGCTTAAGCCCGTGAATTTCTGCCGTACTCGCCAATACCTCATGTATAGCTTCCTTAGTCCACTCAGTCAGCGCTTCCAGCCTGTCTCTTACCATGCCCATGGCTGGCATGATGCCAGCCTGAAGATTAGCCTTCATTTCATCAGCAATCATCACTGGTTCATAAAAATAGCGGCTGCGTTCCGCCATTTCCTTAAGCGTCTTAGTCCGCTCTGCCTGGGCTTTAATAATATCAATCAAGGAAGGGCCATTTTTGATATCAACACCTATTTTTTCCATGTGCCAGGCGAGTTCTTTAGCAACGTGCTCAGGATCACCTGTTTTCATATAATGCTGATTCAGCCAAATCAATTTCTCCGAATTAACAGCTGCTGCCGACCGATTAATATCCTTTATATCAAAATACTCGATTAGCTCACTGATGGAAAAAACCTCCTGATCGCCGTGCGACCATCCCAGGCGCACAAGATAATTTAATAATGCCTCAGGTAAAAAACCATCTTCACGATATTGCATCACACTCACTGCACCATGCCGTTTGGAAAGCCGCTTGCCGTCACTGCCCAAAATCATGGGTACATGCGCATACAGCGGCGGTGTTGCGCCTAATGCACGCAAGATATTGACCTGCCTTGGGGTATTATTGATATGATCATCGCCGCGAATAACGTGGGTAATATCCATGTCACTATCATCTACGACTACTGTAAAATTATATGTTGGCGTACCGTCGCTACGGGCAATAATCAAGTCATCCAATTCATTATTCGCAAAACTTAATTTACCGCGGATTAAATCATTAAATTCAACTGCACCTTCTTGTGGATTACGAAAACGCACAACATAATCGCCTGGGCCTGGCGTAGCGAGGTCTCTACACAAACCATCGTAGCGCGGCTTTTCTTTTCTAGCTATTTGTTCTTCACGCAAGGCATCTAATCGTTCTTTTGTGCAGTAACAACGGTAAGCCGTGCCTTTTTTCAGCATTTGTGCAATGACTTCGCGATATCTGTCAAAACGTTTTGTTTGATAAAATGGGCCTTCATCATAATTCAGATTTAGCCAATTCATGCCTTCGAGTATCGCTTGCACTGATTCGGGTGTTGAACGCTCAAGATCTGTATCTTCAATACGTAAAATAAATTTACCGCCTGTTTTGCGGGCATAAAGCCAGCAATATAAAGCGGTACGTGCACCGCCGATGTGTAAATATCCTGTCGGGCTGGGAGCGAAACGTGTGCGGACGGTGATCATGTTTTATGCCTTTTTTGCCTTAGTCATCTGGATAATATTTAATTTTAGTCATGAATCATTTGTGATACAGGTATTGTAACAGCGTCTGCATTGAAATCGAATTCATTGTCATTGATTCTTATTGAATACCTGAGGTAGGCAATGTTTTGACAATGGCTCACTCGCCGATTGTCATTGATTATTGATTCTTATTGAATACCCGAGGTAGACAAGGTTTTTGACAACTCAAGCGGAGCGAGCCGGAGGCGAGTGAGCCATTGTCAAAATACCTTATCCCACCTGCATGACTACAATGAAAAAAAGAATGACAAAATAATTAATGACACAACGCCTACACCAAAGACTGCTTGAATTCATCAAAATACAATTGCTTAGTCACATGAAACTGATCAACCAACACTTGTACATCTTCATCAGGTAACGATGGATCATGGTGTAGAAACTTACCAAAGATACACTCACAATCTCGAGCATACTCGCGGGTATATAAAATATGATTGTGCCAAAATTCATCAATTTCTCGGGTGGGAACCAATGGCGTTGGCATATGTTTTTTCATTAAAAAAAGAAAATTTTTGTATAACTGACAACAATGCTGCGCATCGGATAATGTCCAGCGCGGCAAGGGATATTGAGGCGAGCACATGGCTTTAATGATATAGCTCAAATCAAGCTCATCCAGATAATGACGCGCTATATCCAAACTCACTCGATTCTCATCCAGGCTCATGTGCTACATCTAAATCATTACACACTGCAATTGCAGCTGCCACGGCACTTACCACCGCAACAGTCTGCGTTAGATGCTTGATTTTCAGGAGAAAAGCGATCCACTATCATTTGGTTTGAAGGTGTCATGAAAATTTCGTTTAAATCATTTTGAAGAGATGATACCTGGTCTTGAAGATTGGCTTGATTACTCATAATAAGTTCCCCCTGATGTGCGATGAAATCTACTCCAGCTTCCTCTCATTTTCAAGATAAATCAAAAACCACATCAATACTGAATTCTCTACTGTCGTTGAGATATTGATCAATATTATCGAATGGCGCAGCATCACGTACCGCTGCCATGGCTGCGTGATCGAGGCTTTCTGTTCCAGAAGATTGTACAACTCGCAAGCCTTGAATACTCCCATTAGGAAATAGGATAAATTGCATGGTTGCCCTTCCCTGTCTCTCCATTTGCAATGCACTTTCAGGATAATGCTGTTGCTTTTGAATGGCTGTATGCAAGATAGCAAGCAATTCATCTACTTGTGCTCCTTTGCTATTACTGCCTGGGGCAGCAGCTTGTTGAGATGCTGCCTTGATCGCTGCAGATGGAGTAACAGGATTTTTTTTCTGGCTCACAGCATGATTCATTTCTTTTTTAGCGATAATCATTTTTTCATTTTTACTTGCAGTGATTTTATGAATGGGCTCGCTTTTTTTCTTGCTCGCTTGCCCCGCTTGCAATGCTTGGCCTTTATACAAATAAGATTGAATGGATTTTTCTGCTTGATTTCCAATGACTACCGATTCGTTTGTAAAATTCAATACTAATATCACCGCCAATATCAATATCACATGTGATAAAACGGAAATAAAATAATAAATGCTTATGTTGTTTGCGATTCTTTTCACTACTCAATGCTTGTTTTAAAGGTAAGTAAATAATTCCTGCCTGCACCAGGATAAAATAAATTTGACTGCCTGAAGGCATCATAAATTGTATACGTTGCATAACGTTGATTAAACACATTTCCAACTTCAAAACTGATATCAAATGATTTATGTATATATTGAACAGCCGCCGTATTCACCCAATAACCCGCTTGCTTCTTACTGACATTTTCAACATCGAGCGATGGATAATAGCTTCCCGTATAAAGTGCAGAATATTTTGCACGCCAATTATCAATAAACGCATAACTGATTCCAGCATTTGCAGTATAAGCCGGAACAGCAGGAATAGTGTTTCCGGAAAAAGGCCCTGATGCAAAACGAGCATTCACATAATTCAGTTGTGAATCCAGAATGAATCTAGGTGTAAGCTTAAATGTTTCTGTGAGCGTAATACCCTCTCTCCATGTAGGTGAAAAATTCTGATAATTACCGAGTGGCTGCGCAATGGTTTCTGTTGGATCAAATGCAATTTCATTTTTTAATTGTAAGCGGTAAATGTTTAATTGTGCTTTTTGCTGCCCGGTTCGCCAAATTGCTCCTGCTTCATAAGAAACACCTGTTTGCGGTTTTAACGCATTGACATCTGGCGGTGTCCACAATGCTTCATTGGCTTTTGGAAAACGAAAATTTCCATCTCTACGCAAAAAAAACTGCCATTCGTTTGATGGATGAAATGACACGCCTTGCTCAGTGACAAAAACACGGTTAACAGAACGATAAGGAAATCCAATCACGCTTTCTACTTTATTATCCTGCCATGCTGAACGCGCACCCAATGTCAAATCAACCATGCTTGATAATGGAAAAACCACTTGGCCATAAATGTTATTTTGCATGGTACGATCATGCTGATTTTCTATCACATTCATAAAGTGATATTGTGTATGCTGGCCAACATATCCTGCTGTCACCTTATTGTTTAATATCTTACCTATCAGGCGCGGATGCAAGACAGATTCCCATTCTCTGGGATGAAATGCTGCTGCCATTACACCATGGCCATTGACTTTCTGAAAGGATAAACGTGTTTCCAGAATCCAGTCAGAATTAATTTCATGCTTATTTAATAATTGTAATATTTGCGTTTGATAATGATTGAAATTTTTTAAATTCGTTGCCTGACGCGGATTATCATTGAATTGCAATTGTGTCAAACTGCCAGGAAACAACGCTGAATTATTCGATGATTGAAAATTCAGATGTATCGTACCGCGTGCGTAATCCCATCCTGTTTGTAAAAATATCGATTCATTATTTTGCCGATTATGCACACGATAATTATCGGTTTTATTCGCAAATCCAAATGCTTTAAAAAATAATCCGTTTGAAAATTTGCTGCCCGCCAATAGATTATAAAAATAATGATTAAAACTGCCTAAACCCAGATTGACATTGGCTATGAATTTTTCAGGATGACGAGTAACGATATTGACTACACCCCCAACTGCCTGATCTCCCCATAATGAACCCTGGCTGCCTTGAATAATATCTATTCTTTCTATATCGGCTAATGCAATGGAATTAAAATTCGGTGCTAACAAACTCACATTGGTTAAAGGAAACCCATCTACCAAAATCAAAGAATTTGCCGCAGCATTATCACCAAATCCCCGAATGCTTAATCCAGATTGATTACTGTCTATGGAATTGTTTGTGACGCGTACAATGCTTTGTTCCTGAGATAACAATTCAGATAAATTAACAACTGGACTATCTTTTATTTTTTCTCTATCAATATGTGTCGTTTGAATGTGTGCGTCACGCTTAACTGTAAGTGATTGCTTTGAATGTAAATTTACTTCAGGAATGACTGTTGTTTTATCCAGTGCAAACACTGGAAATGCAAAGGGTATAAAGAAAATATAGAGAAGTTTCACTGAAATACATTCCCTCGTTTGTGTTAGAGCCTGTTAATTCTTATAAGAGCAGCGACCGGATTTTATCCTTAAAGTACACAATCATTCAACCTGGAAACGGCGGTTGGGCGCACTATATCCTAAGCTATACCCGCAGCGTTTCATGTTTAGGTGTAGGAGGATAGTGCGGTTTGCGACTAGCAATCAGGATGATAGCGGGATGGCACATGGATGTGCCACTGGAGCAAACCGTACTATCCTCCTACACCTAAACATGAAACGCTGCGGGTGCAGCCCGAACATTATCAGGCTAACAACGCGGCAATTTCTTTATTTCGCTTTCTTTAGCCTCTTTAATTTGGCCAGAAACAGCACTTAGGTTTGCTTGAAAGAAAAGACTTTTATTTCTTGCACCGCCTTGAATGAGAAAACCTCGATACTCGTCAATTGTGTTTACCAATCTAGTATTTTCACTCACACCTCTTTTGACTCGATTTAATTCATAGGTTCTTTTATCGGCTGTTGATGAAAAATGAGTAGCGTCAAATTCTTTACGCGTTTCACGCAAGGCGCTTTGTAATGTCGTTGCCAATTCAGCAGATAAGTATTCCTCATTTTGTGATAATTCATTATGTTTTCTATCTTGCATTTCAATGAAAGCTTTTTCTTCGTGATCTGCTGATGGAATAACGATATTGAAATACATATTCATGAAATTTGGATTTTTCAATGCTTCTTCTTGAGTAATGAACATGACATTATAACCTTCGATTGAGCGCGCTTCCCTAATACTTTCCATTGGAACGCCATTGAATACAGCGCACTCACCTTCTATAGCAGCACTCAGCATAACCTTATCCCCTAAAGCACCATAAATGCCTTGCTTCGCCAGAAGCTCCCTGGTTACGCTTGTCGGAACAGGACAAAAAATGACTCCATTTTCTATCGTATATAGCCATCTTTCACTGGCTTTACCAAACCCTTTAGTCGCAAATCCTAGCGCATATTGTTTAAATGGAGAAGTAGCAACATAAGCACTGCCATATGAATGTGAAACATGTTCAACTAATGATGGATACAGGCCTTTTCCTTGAAAACCATTTTGCGAGTAAACTTGCTCAGGCTCATCTTGATGCGCTCTAAACAATACCCCTGGAACGTATTGTTTTTTCATTGTTAATATAGAATCAATCTCATATCCTGGTGGCACTTCTTTTAATTGGTGCAATTTTTGCACGAAACTTTTGGTAGCTTTACGCAACATAATGAATCCTCGTTTTTGGTTACTATTTATAATTTATGGCTAATTTAGATTAAATTTATACCATTGAAGAGTATTATATTAAGAAGATATTAAGAAAATATTATGGGCAGGTTCCTGCTTGCTTTACAGAAAGAAAACTGACTGATATCATAGGTCAAAAATTACACACCGTAAAGGAAACAGCACAATGTCATATTCCACAATGTCATATTCCATATGGGGAACAATTGCTGAAACACCCTGGTGGCTATATTTATTTTTTTTAGGCATTTTAAACATTGTTTGGCGATCAACCAAAACACAAAACATCAACATGACGTTTTCTTTAATCATGCCATGGATAGTTAATGGAATATTCATTTTCGCATTAGCCGCGAGTATTCGTTTTGATCTACACAAGCTTACTCCCATGCTGTACCCTTTGATTCCAGGTATTTTTTTAGGGTGGTTACAGTTTCGTCTGCGCTGCATCAAAGCAATCAAAAGCCAATCTCAATTTCATATTCCAGGTTCATGGAGCTTATTAATTATTTTATTCGCCCTGATTACGGCAAAAATGTATTATTTTGGGTATGGATTCAATATTAATCTCAATACGTTTACACAAGATAATACTATATCGATTATTATTCTCTTATGCGGCTTGATAACTGGGTTGTCTATAGGCAAAACGTATTATTTATATCGCTGC
>Ga0206910_1039_pt1 | contig 29213 bp, 27 predicted proteins | sample Alteio_BWOrgHeat_77_FD_152949 | JGI IMG/M metagenome (GOLD analysis project Ga0206910, IMG submission 152949) | Enriched cells from forest soil in Barre Woods Harvard Forest LTER site, Petersham, Massachusetts, United States -... | ecosystem: Environmental > Terrestrial > Soil > Temperate forest >... | reverse complement strand
TCAGTGCAAGCAAAAGCTTTGCTTTTGCGCAGCAGATAAACACACAGGAATTTCCGCGTTCTTAGCGAGAATTCCTGGCCTTTCTATTTTAAAACCATTCTGGTGGCGGTATCGTTTTCCACTCTCTTATCCACATCATTCAATATATTTTGATGTACTTCATCTACTGCAACAATTTCATTGAATTTAATAGATGAGTTAGCCTGAGCTATGCGATTGCACTTATTAAGCGTCCAGGGATGCTGCTTGGTATCCAGGCCATTTCCTGATTGAATATACAAGGCAATAACACGATTTTTTTGTATGCAAATATCCAGATCCTGATAAAATTTTTTAAGTGCAGTTTCATTTTTGTCAATGATTCCATCAATAACCCCAGTATTTTTATAGGTCATCGTCAGATACAAGACGGCCATTTCAGATTTCCTAATGACTGCACCTGCTTGTGGCCAAATTTTTTCAATGTCAGTCAAATTCCTGAAAAAGTCTTCGTAGTAATTCAAGCTTTGAATGGCTAATTTAGTCGGAGCGGATGGCTTATTACCTGAGTTTGCGGTAGCCTTTTCTGCTGCATGCCGTATCATATCTTGCTCTAAACAAACCTGATAAGATCGATAAATAAAAGATAATTCAAAAAATTTATCTTTACCTACAGAGATTGTTTTTAAAATTGTACTGTATTCACTGAAATCACTATTTAATTTTTCCTGAAGATAAACTAACATTTTTTCTTGCTCTTCTTGAAACATGTTTAGTTCAGGCTTCAGTTTGAGTTCCGTTTTGGCTTGTGTTGAAACTTCATTCGCTTTAACAGCTTGAATTGCACTTTTAGTACCACTCATTAAATGTTCTATAACTTTGGTTTTTTCAAGAATAGATGACGTTTTACGTAATTGAGTGATATCTGCTTGTACAGACTCTTTTTGGGCAGTTTGCGTTTGTATACCTGCCTGACCTGGCAAAATTTTATTGGTTAATTGTTTTTTTAAAGATGACACACTTGTATTTTGAAATTCTTGTGCGGCAAAATGGTTTTTAGTTACCTTGCCTTGCACTTCATCTGGTTTCAGTTGCTCAGGAATTTCTTTATTGAGTTCACGACGCCTTGCCAATACTGCATTTAATTCATTATTATTTTGTTCTGCCGCTTGTGGTTTTTCTAAACGTTTGTTAATTTTACTATTGCTATTGGGAGATTCATTATTTTCTGGACGACTGTGCATACTTCACCTCTGTATTATGATATTTCCTATAGGCGGGAAACATACCACAACAGAATAATAAGGCAAAGAAAGATTTAATGTAACTATTCAGCACGATAGCTAAAAAAGAAATTCGTCGTTGTGAGGAGCGCAGCGACGAAGCAATCCAGAAAATACTGTTAATTTAATATGCTTTCTGGATTACTTCCTGCTTCGTTACGCTCGCAGTCGCAACAACAATTTTTGAACTTTTCCATAGGTGCTGAATAGTTAAGATTTAATTAGCATTCAGCTTATTTTTGACATCACTCAGTTTAATGACATTAGGCACTATCTTTTTTTTTGATTTAGCCTGGCTTGATACAATCCTGTAAATGCCAATTAAGCTTATTATTATCCATGAAACTTCAATCACAACGGATGATAAATTAAAAGTGAACATCAGTGAATATAATACACTGGATGCTCCAATTAAATTGCACAATTGATAACGCAAACTTTGAGATGAAAGTTTATCTGTACTTAACAAAAAATAAGCTACTAATAATAAAGCCACTCCACTGATACCCACTATATCAGCTGTTTTTGCAAGAAAATCGTATATCATTCTCATTCTCCATTAATGCCAATGCTGCTTTTAATATATTTGCATCAGCGCCACTCTGATGCGCATGCTGACTAAGATATCGCCGCCAGATTGATGCTCCGCGCTGCCCTTGAAACAAACCTAAAATATGACGAGTAATAGCATTTAATCTTACTCCATTTTGCACTTGTTTACTAATGTACGGTAACAACTGCTGTATCACTTCATATCTGGATAATACCTGATGGTTGGCGAAATATTTACGCTGTATCTCAGCCAATAAATAAGGATTAGAGTATGCTGCTCGCCCTATCATGATTCCATCTACATGAGGAAGTTGAGCATCGATATCTTCCAAGGTTTTGAGGCCGCCATTCAAAATAATATTTAATTGCGAGAAATCTTTTTTAATTTGATGTACGACTTCATGTTTTAAAGGTGGTACGTCTCTGTTTTGTTTAGGGCTCAGCCCAGACAACCAGGCTTTACGAGCATGAATAATAAAAGTATCACATCCGGTGCTGGCCACTAAACTAATAAATTTTTGTAATGCTTCATAACTATCTTGATGATCAACACCAATTCTGCATTTTACTGTGACTGGTATATTCACTCTCGCACGCATTTCAGCAACACAATGTGCAACTAATTCCGGTTCCAGCATGAGACAAGCACCGAATCTGCCCGCACTCACACGCGGGCTTGGACAACCTACGTTTAAATTAATTTCATCATAACCAAAGGCTTCGCCTAATTTGGCACCTTTTGCTAATAGCGCAGAATCACTTCCACCTAGCTGTAATGCAACAGGACGTTCCAGATCATCGTAAGCTAATAAATAATCAGGATCACCATGAACTAATGCCTGTGCAGTAATCATTTCGGTATAAAGTAAAACATCAGGCGCAATCAAACGCAAAAAATATCTGTCATGTCGGTCTGTATAATCCATCATGGGAGCGACAGATATAAGAGGTGATATTTGATTTCCAAGCATTTTTAAACCTGTACAGTTATAGCATTTCTTCAGCAATACCATGTACAGGCATCATAGTGCTCCATTGCTTGCATCCTGGACAGTGCCAGTGTAATGATTTACCGGAAAACCCACAGGAATGACATTGATATTCCGGTTTATTTGCCAGTAAATTTTTCATTAAATTTTGCAAAATTTGTAAATCTTCCTTCGCTCTGCCTTCGGCATTAGAAATGTAAATATTGATAAAAATAGATAACCCACGTAATGATGGATACCGGCGCACATAATCAGCCACAAATGATGCAGCCACTTTGTCACCTTTGCGTTTACGGATTCGTTCCGCAAGAATTAATACGACAGGTACGCGAGGATGTTCATCTAACAATTGTTTGAGATACACCACCAAATTGTCTTCTTCATCGAGTTTTTCATAACACGATGCCAATAAATCGATAGCTTCGGAAAGATAATCAGGATTTTGATCTTTCACTTTCTTCAAACTTCGTAAGGCACTTTTATAATCTTCCTGATCCATTAAAATCTTAGATTGAGTCAAGCTGGCACGCACACAGCTTTTATCAGCTGATATTGCTTTATTCAAATATTCTTGTGCCGTTTTATAATACTTTTTAACCGATTCAACATCTGCCAGCTCACAATAGTAATGTGCAATAACAGGCTGCATGTTTTGCCCGGTCACTGCCTCATATTTCTCAGCTGTTTTAATAGCATTATTCCAATCTTTGCCTTGTTGATAGATATCAATAAGTGTTTGCAATGCCTGGGCTGACAGCGGCTTGGTATTGATTAATTCGAGAAAAATTCTTTCTGCTCTATCATGCATACCTGCACTCAGATAGTCTTGACCCAGCTCATAAAGTGACTGATCACGATATACTTTTTCTAACTGCGGCCGTGCAATAAGATTTTGATGTATCCGTATCGCCCTGTCTACTTCACCACGTCTGCGAAATAATTTACCGACTGCAAGATGAGTCTCAACTGTATCACTATCCACTTCCAGCATTTTGATAAATATATCTACCGCTTTATCCGTTTCTTCATTTAATAGGAAATTCAATCCTATGAGATAATCTTTAGGTACATTCATTTTGCGTGGCTGCTGCTCTTTCTGAGGGCGCGCACGATATCCTAATATCCAGGCGACACCCATGCTAACCAGAAAAAGTAGTAACCAGACAATTTTCATTACACTTTATCCTGAAGAGGAATTGCACGTAAGTTATCGATTTCTTTTTCAGCCAAATGCAAACGTTGCTTTAAACGATAATTTAATAATTTTGCTTTCATTAATAACCAAAACCCTACCACCATTCCGACTAAACAACCAAAAGCAAATACCAAGACTAATAATAGTGAGAGAGGTAATGTAGATAGCCCCAAATAATAATTAATCGTAACTGATTCAGAATTTAATGTTGCAAAGGTCATCCCGAACAATACAATCACTAATAAGAAAAAGTAACTAATAATACGCACTAAACCTCCTCAACCTACTACTCTATCACTTCGACTCCACCCATGTATGGCTGCAAAGTTTTAGGAATGTGAATACGCCCTAATTCATCCTGATTATTTTCAACCAGCGCAATCAATGTTCTGCCAACTGCCAAACCTGAGCCATTTAATGTATGAACTAATTCAATCTTGCCCGCTTCATCACGCCATCTTGCTTTCATGCGGCGTGCTTGAAATGCTTCCATATTACTGCAAGATGAAATTTCACGATAACGCTGTTGGCCAGGTAACCATACTTCCAAATCATAGGTTTTTGCAGATGCGAAACCCATATCTCCGGTACAAAGTGCAACAACGCGATATGGAAGCTCTAACCGCTGCAAAATCGTTTCAGCATGACGTGTTAAATTTTCCAAAGTCTGATAAGAATCCTCTGGTTTAACAATCTGAACTAATTCTACTTTTTCAAATTGATGCTGCCGCAACATTCCCTTTATATCTTTACCATATGAACCCGCTTCACTACGGAAACAGGAACTATAGCACACATATTTAATCGGTAATTGATTTGCAGGAATAATTTGATCGCGAACGGTATTGGTCACAGGAACTTCTGAAGTAGGAATGAGATAGAATTCATTTTCACTTTTAACTGCAAAAACATCTTCTTTCAGGTTAGGAAGTTGACCTGTTCCATATAAACTGTGAGCATTCACCATGTAAGGTACGGAAATTTCCTGATAGCCGTGCTCTTGTATATGAAGGTCTAACATGAATTGAATGAGTGCTCTTTGTAAACGAGCAAGTGGGCCGCGTAATACAACGAAGCGTGCGCCAGTAATTTTAGCTGCGGTTTCAAAATCCATGTATCCCTGATTCGCACCCAGATTTGCACCTAATTCAACATGATCTTTAGGTGTAAAACCAAATTGTTTCGGTTCGCCCCAGGTACGCACCACTTGATTATCCTCTTCGCTTTTTCCTTCAGGAACAGACTCGTGAGTCATATTCGGAATTCGTGCGAGAAAATCATCCATTTCAACGTGTGTACCAGCAAATTGTTCTTCTACCAGTTTCAGAGAATCGCTTAATTCTTTCAGGCTCTTCAAAACATCATCCACATTTTTACCAGATGCTTTGGCATGTCCGACTTCTTTAGAGCGCACATTACGTTCGTTTTGTAAGTCTTGCATCTTGACTTGCAATTCTTTGCGCTGCTCTTCCAGAGCATTATATTTTGCAACATCGATAACAAAACCGCGCTTTTTAATCTGCGCGGCCACTGTTTCGATAGAATTTCTAACGAGTTTAGGATCAAGCATAACTATGTGGTTACCTTTGCATAAACCTCAGCTGCCTTGTTACCCATTTCAGCAGGTGAGCGAACAATATGAACGCCAGCAGCTTCTAATGCTTTGAATTTCTCGGCTGCTGTTCCTTTTCCGCCTGCAATAATTGCACCAGCATGTCCCATGCGTTTTCCTGCCGGGGCAGTGACACCCGCAATATACGCAACAACAGGTTTTGTCACATGGTGTTTAATGAATTCAGCGGCTTCTTCTTCAGCGCTGCCGCCAATTTCACCTACCATGACAATAATTTCAGTTTGAGCATCTTTTTCAAACATACCCAATACATCAATAAAGTTTGTACCAGGAATGGGGTCACCGCCAATACCGACGCAAGTACTTTGTCCAAGATTGAGATCGGACGTTTGTTTAACGGCTTCATAAGTGAGTGTACCAGAACGTGATACTATCCCTACTTTACCCGGTTTGTGTATATAACCTGGCATAATACCTATTTTGCATTCGCCTGGTGTGATGATACCCGGGCAATTGGGCCCAATTAAACGGACACTAGGATGTTGGTCTATGCAAGCTTTCACTTCCAGCATATCTAATACAGGAATACCTTCAGTAATACAGACAATTAATTTAATACCGGCATCAACTGCTTCTAAAATCGAATCTTTGCAATAAGCGGCAGGTACATAAATGACGCTGGCATCAGCTTGTGTTTCTTTTACTGCATCATTAACCGTATTAAACACAGGAAGACCAAGATGCGTTTGTCCGCCTTTTTCGGGAGTGACACCACCTACCATTTTAGTTCCGTATGCAATCGCTTGTTCAGAATGCAACGTGCCTTGTTTACCCGTAAATCCCTGACAAATGACTTTCGTGTTTTTATTTATAAGAATACTCATAGCATTACACCTTTACATTAGCAGCAGCTTCAACGACTTTTTTAGCCGCATCAGTGAAGCTGGTTGAAGCAATAATATTAAGTCCACTTTCAGCCAACATTTTTGCACCTAAATCAGCATTATTACCTTCCAGACGAACAACAACAGGAAGTGAAGTACCAATTTCTGCAACGGCGCCAATAATACCTTCAGCAATTAAATCACCGCGTACAATACCGCCGAAAATATTAATGAGAATGGCTCTGACTTTTTTATCCGATAAAATAATTTTGAATGCTTCAGACACGCGTTCTTTGGTTGCACCGCCGCCTACATCCAAGAAGTTGGCTGGATTACCGCCTTGCAGTTTAATCATATCCATGGTTGCCATAGCGAGACCAGCACCATTCACCATACAGCCAATATCACCGTCTAATGCAATGTAATTTAATTCCCAATCACGCGCATGATTTTCACGTTCATCTTCTTGTGAGGCATCACGCATGGTGCGGATTTTAGCTTGTCTATACAGTGCATTATCATCGATATTAATTTTTGCATCCAGACACAATAAATGACCGTGTTTGGTGATAACCAGGGGATTGATTTCCAACATACTCAAATCACATTCTGTCATCATTCTGCCAAAACTAACCAGCATATTCACAAACTGTTTGATTTGATCACCTTTCAAACCTAATCCGAATGCTAACTTTCTACCTTGATAAGGCATGACACCGGCGAGTGGATCCACTGTAATAGTGAGAATTTTTTCAGGTGTTTCTTCTGCAATCTTTTCGATTTCCACACCACCTTCTGTTGATGCCATGAAAACTATACGTTGTTTGGATCGATCGATAACAGCACCAAGATAAAGTTCTTTTTCAATTTCACAAGGTTCTTCAATCAATACCTGATTGACTGGCTGCCCTTCTGCTGTAGTCTGATAAGTGACGAGACGTTTTCCTAATAATGAACGCGTGACTTCAATGACTTCATCCTTGGTAGAAACGAGTTTAACTCCACCCGCTTTTCCTCTACCGCCTGCATGTACTTGCGCCTTGACTACCCAGCGCGGGGTTTTGATTCTATCAGCGATGTGTGCTGCATCCTCTACACTGGCAGCGACTTCGCCCTTGGAAACCGGTATCCCATATTCGGATAATAGTTGTTTTGCCTGGTATTCATGGAGATTCATTGGTTCACCTAATAAAATTAAAAACCTGCTTACTTCGATTGTTAATACTGGAAAGATCGTCGTTGCGAGGAGCGTTTTTTGCGACGAAGCAATCCAGTTTTTACTCTTTATTCTCTGGATTGCTTCGTCGCAAAAAACGCTCCTCGCAGCGACGATCTTTCCAGCAACAAACAACATTAAATCAACGGTTATTATTACACTTCTAACAACAACCGTGTTGGATCCTCCAGTAACTCTTTCACTTTCACCAGGAAAGTCACGGATTCCTTACCATCAATTAATCTATGATCATATGAAAGCGCAACATACATCATGGGTCTGATGACTATCTGTCCATTTTCAACCACGGGTCTTTCCTGGATTTTATGCATTCCTAAAATGGCACATTGTGGAGCGTTAATGATAGGGGTAGCCATCAACGAGCCAAACACTCCGCCATTTGTTATGGTGAATGTGCCGCCTTGCATTTCTTCCAGTGTCAATTTGCCGGTACGGGCTTTTTCGGCAGATTCCGCTATTTTCGATTCAATTCCTGCCATACTCAATTTATCTGCATCTCTCAACACAGGCACAACCAGACCACGGTCAGTAGAGACAGCAACACCTACATCGTAATAACCGTGATAAACAATATCATTACCATCAATAGATGAGTTCACGACGGGTGATTGTTTTAAAGCTTCAACACAAGCACGCACAAAGAAAGACATGAATCCAAGACGGACTTTATGCACTTTTTCAAATTTATCGCGATAACGATTTCGTATCTCCATGACGGAAGCCATATTGATTTCATTAAAAGTCGTTAACATCGCGGAATTTTGTGTGACTTCCAACAAACGTTCGGCAATACGCACACGGATGCGTGTCATAGGAACACGTTTTTCTGGACGGGCTGAAGCCGTTGCTGCCTGATTGCCAATAGCAGCTAAAACATTTTCTTTGGTTATTCTTCCACTTTTACCTGTACCAGTCATTTGTGATACATCGATATCATGTTCAGCAACAACTCGTCTTACGGCTGGGCCCATAGGCGGTGTTGGTTGAGCCGTTGATGCGGCTTGCGCAGGCGCTGCCGTTTCAGGAGCACTGGCTTTGGCATTGCTTGCTGCACTTTCTTCAGGTTGTTGGCCAGCAGCAACAGCTTCAATCACCGCTATCACTTCCTGAGCCTGGACAGTACTGCCCGTTGGTTTGATAATTTCTTTTATAATACCGTCAGTTGGAGATGGAACCTCAAGCATTACTTTATCAGTTTCCAAATCTACAATATTTTCATCTCGAGAGACTTTATCTCCCGCTTTTTTATGCCACGTGGATACGGTTGCATCGGTAATAGATTCTGGTAAAAGTGGTACTTTAACTTCTATTGCCATTTCGGTTTCCTTCTCACTGTAAATTTAATAAAACATGACTCTGATAAAGCTTGCAGCAGTTCTCGCTGACTTTACGCGCTTTTCAGCGGGAATTCCTGTAAAGCTTGTGTCACAATTTCTTCTTGCTCTTTTTCATGCACAGAATGATATCCCACTGCGGGTGAAGCAGATGATTTTCTACCTGCATAATGTAACTTTTGACCTTTGCCAAGCACGCTGGAAATAAAAGGAGATAGCGTCACCCATGCGCCCTGATTTTGTGGTTCTTCCTGACACCATACGATATCCTTGGCATTGGCATAAGTTGCCAGCAGTTTACGGCATATTTCTTCCGGAAATGGATAAAGCTGCTCAAGACGAATAATCGCGACATTATTCAATTTCTGTTCACGTCTATGCTGAAGCAACTCATAATAAATCTTGCCTGAAGTAATAATGACTCTATCTGCCTTTTTAGTATCAATATCATCAACCTCGGGTATGATTAATTGAAATTCACCTTCAGCTAATTCATTCAAGCTTGAAGAAGCCAGCGGATGACGTAATAAACTTTTCGGTGACATGATAATCAGCGGTTTACGACAAGGCCGTATCATTTGACGACGCAAAACATGAAATATTTGCGCTGGTGTAGAAGGTACACAGACTTGCATATTATCTTGTGCACATAATTGCAAGTATCGTTCTAATCGGGCTGATGAATGTTCTGGTCCCTGTCCTTCATATCCGTGCGGCAGCAGCATTACTAATCCACACAATCTTCCCCATTTTTGTTCACCTGAACTGATAAACTGGTCAATAACAACTTGTGCACCATTAGTGAAATCACCGAACTGCGCTTCCCATAAGACTAAAAAGTTAGGTTCAGCTGTTGAATATCCATATTCAAAAGCAAGTACCGCTTCTTCCGATAAAAATGAATCAACCAAATTGATTTGCGCCTGATTGGGTGAAATATGGCTTAATGGAACATAAATGTCATCTGTATTTTGATCATGCAATACCGCATGCCTATGAGCAAAAGTACCGCGTCCTGCGTCTTGTCCACATAAACGAATGGGAAAACCTTGATCCAACAAGGTGGCATAAGCCATGGTTTCGGCGTAACCCCAATTGATAGGCGTTTCACCTTCTGTCATTTTCTTTTGCGTTTCCAGCATTTTTTTCACTTGCGTTTGAACAACAAATCCCTCTGGAATGTGTTCCAATTGTTTTGCAATTTCCTGGATTCGCTTTAATGGAACAGCGGTAGCTGCTCTTTCTGCCAAGGATGTATCAATGAATGGTTCCCAGTTGACAGCATAATCATAAGATGAATGATTATTATCAACCTCTATTACTGTTTTACCTTCATCTAATGATTGTCGATACACTTCTGCCAGCTGTTTTTCTTCCTCATTTTTAATAATGCCTTCTTTCACTAACTTGTCTGCATAAATAGCATAAGGAACTTGCATTGCCTTAATCGCTTTATACATAACGGGTTGTGTCGCTGAAGGTTCATCTGCTTCATTATGCCCATGCCGGCGGTAACAGACGAGATCAATCACTATGTCTTTTTTAAATGTATTACGGTAATCAACAGCAAATAATGCTGCATAATAAGCTGCTTCAGGGTCATTTGCATTGACATGTAAAATAGGTGCTTCCACCATTTTGGCCACATCAGTGCAATATGTGGTTGATCGTGTATCTTTAGGATTACTCGTCGTAAAACCAATCTGGTTATTAATCACAATATGTATGGATCCACCTATTCCAAACCAGCGTAGCTGCGACATGTTAAATGTTTCCATGACAACGCCTTGTCCTGCGAAGGCAGCATCACCATGAATTTGAATAGGAAGTACTTGCTTTTGATCCGTATCACGACGACGGCGTTGTCTTGCTCTCACTGATCCTTGCACAACTGGAGAGACAATTTCCAAATGGGATGGATTGAATGCCAAGGCAATATGCATTAAACCCGATTGGGTTTTCACGTTAGATGAATAACCCAGGTGATATTTTACGTCACCCGAATGAGTATCACGTATTCCTTTACCTTCAAATGCAGCAAAAATATCCTTAGGATTTTTACCAACAATATTAACCAGAACATTGAGACGACCGCGATGCGCCATACCAATAATGGTTTCCTTAATGCCTTGCTCGGAGCTTCTGTTGACGACAGTGTCTAATAATGGAATGAGGCTGTCGCCGCCTTCCAATGAAAATCGTTTTTGACCTACATATTTAAAACCAAGGTATTTTTCCAATCCATCAGCGACAATCAATCTATCTAGTATGCGGCGTTTAAGTTCATCCGCAGGTTTGAAATTCGCCCAGCCTTGCTCAATGCGTTCACGTATCCATTCAACTTCTTCAACACGGTTGATATGCATATACTCAAAACCTATCGTGTTGCTATAAACACGACGTAAGCCCTGGTGAATTTCAGCTAAAGTAGCAGATGATTTGTTCAGACCAGCGAATGATCCCACGCCAAACGTTTTACTACTATCCTGATCAGTAAACCCATAATAACCTAATTCCAGCGTTGGGCTATAAACACCTTTATACATGCCAAGCGGGTCTATGTTCGCTTGCAAATGGCCCAATTTGCGATAGGCAGCAATCAGTTCAATCACTCTTTCCTGCTGTTGATCATGGAAAGTTTCAACACCCGCTACTGAGCTTGTTTTTGCAGATTGTCTAGCGAGCTGCAAAAATTGTTCGCGAACGGCAGCATGGGATACATCCGGTGTAGAGTGCTGTGATAATTGTTCAAAATACTTTTTCCATTCAGAGGTAACACTCTGAGGATCGGCAAGATAAGATTCATACATTTCTTCTATATAACTTTCGTTGCCGGAAGCAAGATAGGAGTCTTGCCATTGTTCTTGCATAGTTTTAGATTGGCTGGTCATTATCAAACTACTCAATAATCGTTAAAAGGTTAAAAAATAAATTAATTCTTGTCATTCTGTACACCCTTCGAGACGCACATCCTGAGCTTGTCGAAGGATGTGCGTCTCGAAGGGTGTACAGGTAACTAGTAAAATCGAATCATTATACTGATTCTTCCAACATTTCTTCTTTAATATTGTTAATTGCTTCTAATGGATTCAGATCTTTCGGGCAAACATCCACGCAATTCATAATACCACGGCAACGGAATACACTGAATGGATCTGCCATATCAGCCAAACGTTCTTCTTTATGAGTATCCCGGCTATCAGCGATAAAACGATAAGATTGCAATAATGCGGCTGGGCCCATGTATTTATCAGGGTTCCACCAGAATGATGGACAAGATGTGGTGCAGCAAGCACACAGTATACATTCATATAATCCATCCAGTTTAGCCCTGTCTTCTGGCGATTGCAGACGTTCAGTGGCAGGAGCTGGCTCATCATTTTGCAAATAAGGCTTAGCTTTTTCATACTGTTGATAGAATTGGGTCATATCTACAATTAAATCGCGTATGACTGGTAATCCAGGTAAAGGACGGAGCACAATCGGTTCTTGTAGTGAAGAAAGATGGGTCGTACAAGCCAAGCGGTTTTTTCCATTGATATTCATACCATCTGAACCACATACACCTTCACGGCATGAGCGTCTTAATGTTAGCGTCTCATCTATCTTGTTTTTAATTACTAATAATGCATCTAGCACCATTACACACGCATGCTCTTTGGTATCTACATCAAAATCTTGCATGTATGGTTTTTCATCAGTTTCAGGATTGAAGCGGTAGATGGAAAAACGCATGTCTAAGTCCTCATCAGTTCATTTATTCTTGGCTAGTGGTTTTCTTCTCTGTTTCTCAGTGCAATAGGCTCCATTCCCTGCGGCTTCATATTTACAGCACGGAAAGAGAGACGGCCATCATCAAAAATCAATGAGTGCTTGAGCCAATTCACATCATCACGCTCAGGGTAATCAGATCGAGCATGCGCACCGCGGCTTTCCTTGCGAACATCAGCAGAGTGAGCCGTAGCAATCGCTGTTGCCATCAGATTATCGAGTTCCAATGCTTCGATACGTGCCGTATTAAAGCATTCACTCTTGTCTTTGATAGAAGCATAATTAAGGCGATCTTTGAGCTCTTCGAGTTTCGTGAAGCCACTTTTCATATGTTCTTCAGTTCGGAATACACCAAAGTCATCTTGCATAACTTTTTGCAGGGCAGTACGCACTTCATCCACACTTTCACCTTTTTGATTGCCATTCCAACGATATAAACGTGCCAATGCTTGCTCGATATCATCATTGCTTGCTTCATTATAGTGTAAGCCCTGCTCTATACTTTCTTTTACATGCATACCAGCAGCTCGGCCGAACACAATGAGATCTAGTAAGGAGTTTGCACCCAAACGATTTGCACCGTGAACAGACACACAAGCCACCTCACCTGCTGCATATAAACCATCTATGAGCCCATCTTCACCTTTAGTATTTTGGGTTAATACCTGGCCATGATAATTGGTTGGAATACCACCCATTAAATAATGACAAGTTGGTACAACAGGAATTGCTTCCCTGATTGGATCTACGCCAGCAAAAGTCATTGCCAATTCGCGTATAGCTGGTAACCGTGATTTGATGATTTCTTCACCCAGATGATCCGCTTTTAATAAGACATAATCGCCTTTTGGCCCCGCCCCTCTGCCTTCACGAATTTCAATAGCAGATGATCGTGCAACGATATCACGACAAGAAAGATCTTTAAGATGCGGCGCATAGCGTTCCATATAACGCTCGCCATTTTTATTAATCAGATATCCGCCTTCACCGCGCACGCTCTCACTGATAAGCGAACCAGAACCATAAATACCCGTTGGATGAAATTGCCAGAATTCCATATCTTGTAATGGATAACCAGCACGCAATACCATCCCCAGACCATCACCTGTGTTGATATGTGCATTTGTGGTGGACTGGTAGATACGTCCAGCACCACCTGTCGCTAAAACAACAGCACGTGCTTGTAAGAATACGACTTCGCCTGTTTCTATACAAATAGCAGTAATACCTGCTACGCCCTTGCCTGTTTTCACAATATCAATAGCAAACCATTCATTGAAAAATCTGGCTTTAGCCTGGACATTTTTCTGATACAAGGTATGTAACATGGCATGGCCTGTACGGTCAGCCGCTGCACAGGTACGATGTGCTTGTTCTTTACCATATTCACGAGTGGCTCCGCCGAAAGCGCGCTGGTAGATTTTGCCGTTTTCAAGACGGGAAAATGGTAAACCCATATGTTCCAATTCATAGATAGATTGAGGTGCATTTTTGCACATATATTCAATGGCATCTTGATCACCCAAAAAGTCAGATCCGACAACGGTGTCATACATATGCCAGCGCCAGTCATCAGGTTCGATATTGCCTAATGCGGCATTGATTCCGCCTTGCGCTGAAACCGTGTGGGAACGGGTTGGAAATACTTTTGAAATAACAGCAACATTTAAACCAGACTGAGACAACTCTATGGCTGATCGCAGACCAGCACCGCCTCCACCCACAATAACAGCATCAAACGTATGTGTTGCAACTTTCATCGATTAAACACTCCATAAAATCAACACGCCCCAGAAAAAGCAGGCAATCAGCATGAGGATAACAAAAAAGTTCAAAATACCTCTAATAACAAAAGGTTTGACGTAGTCAGTCAATATCGTCCAAATACCTATCCAAGCATGCAGCATAAGAAAAAGGATGAATAATATCGTTGCCACTTTCATCCACTGTTGTGAAAATAAACTATGCCATTCAGCAAATGAAAGCCCCTTATGGCACACTATGTAACCAATTAATCCTATGGAATAAACTGCCATGACAATAGCAGATAAACGCTGAATAACCCAATCCCGTAATCCTTGATGACTGACACTTAATACTGATTTCACCATAGCCATACACCTGCCAAAATAACTAATAAAGCGGAAATGATCATTGTTAACAAAGCCATTATGCGACCTATCTTTAAGGTATCACCGATATGAATATCCGATAATAAATGCCTGATACCTGCTATTAAATGAAAAATAAATGGGATCAGCATTAACCAGATAATCAATTTAACAAATAGGTTACTTGTCCATTGCTCCAGCGTTTCATAGCCTGTATCAGTCAGTGAATATTGGAGGCCTAACAGAATAAATGGAATCAGTAAAAATAAAATAGCACCTGAAACACGGTGCAAAATTGATACAATAGCGGGAAGCGGGAAATGAATAGTAAATAAGTTGAGGTTCTTAGGTCGTGGGTGTTTCACGTCAGGTGTTCCTTAACAAAATGATGTCACAAATGTTATTGATTATATTATCGGGATTTTAGTAAATCAAACTGTTACGTACCTTAACCCGGATATTTCATCATGAAATATCCGGGTTAACCATAATTTACCTCCTCTCCTCTGTCTTAGGGTGGGTAGTTATGATTTAATACATTAATCATAATAAAGAGTATGGAGAGTCGCTATATGGCGGATAAAAAGGCAAAACTAATCGTTGATGGCAAAACTATAGATTTAAGCGTTCTCTCAGGAACCCTGGGGCCCGACGTTATCGACATTAGCCCACTATTGAAAGATGGTTATTTTACTTACGATATTGGTTTTAATTCTACCGCTGCCTGCGAATCAAAAATTACCTATATAGATGGGGATAAAGGCATTTTACTGTATCGTGGTTACCCAATAGAACAGCTTGCCAGCCAATCCAATTTTCTTGAGGTTTGTTATCTCTTGCTCAAGGGTGAATTACCGACAAAATCTGAATACGATACTTTTAGTAAAGATATCACACATCACACCATGGTCCATGAGCAAATTCGCAACTTTTTCAATGGCTTCCGCCGTGATGCTCACCCTATGGCAATCATGGTCGGCGTGGTCGGCGCATTATCAGCCTTTTACCACGATACACTGGATATTAATAATCCAGACCATCGTACCATTTCAGCATTACGACTCATTGCAAAAATGCCTACGATAGCAGCCATGTGCTACAAATACTCTATCGGCCAGCCATTTATGCAACCCAAAAACAAACTATCCTATGCTGAAAATTTCTTGCATATGATGTTTGGCACCCCGTGCGAAGAAACGACGCCTAATCCCATTTTGGCTAAAGCATTAGATAGAATTTTCATATTACACGCTGACCATGAACAAAATGCTTCTACATCGACTGTTCGCCTCGCAGGGTCAACGGGCGCCAATCCATTCGCCTGCATCTCCGCAGGCATAGGCGCATTATGGGGGCCGGCGCATGGTGGTGCTAACGAAGCCGTATTAAACATGCTTAACGAGATTGGTGATGTTTCTCGTATCAATAAATTTATTAACCGCGCCAAGGATCCTAAAGATACTTTCCGCTTGATGGGTTTCGGTCATCGCGTTTATAAAAATTATGATCCAAGAGCAAAAGTCATGCGTGAAACTTGTCATGAAGTATTGGAAGCTGTCGGGGCCCACAATGATCCCGTTTTTAAGCTTGCTATGGAATTAGAGAAAATTGCATTACAAGATGATTATTTTGTACAAAAGAAACTCTATCCCAATGTGGATTTTTATTCAGGCATTACATTGAGCGCCATTGGCATACCAACCAATATGTTTACTGTTATATTTGCTTTGGCAAGAACAGTGGGCTGGGTAGCACAATGGAATGAAATGATTAGTAATCCGTATCGCTTGGGTCGTCCAAGGCAATTGTATCGCGGCTCAAAAGACAGAGATTTCATTTCTATGGCTTTACGCGGTATAAAATAAGCGGAAATCGCCCGGGAGTTTATATTGATGGAACAAACTGTTACTCACCTTAATCAAAAAAATGATATCTACTCTGCTATTAATGATTGGCGACAACATCTCAATCAACGTGTACTGGGTCAGCCTCACCTGATTGACTGCTTGTTAATATCCATATTATGTGATGGCCATTTATTAATAGAAGGCGCACCAGGGTTAGCAAAAACCAGAATCATACGTGAATTAGCTGCAGGTTTGGATGCTCGCATTTGCTTAAGCATGAAGAAATTGGCTCTATCCTTGCGAAAGAATCGAACATGATAGTTTGCAAGCCGCAGGCAAATGAACGGTATTTTGCTGATATTTTAAATTTATTAAGCCAACATTCTCAGAGATATTACACTTATTCTGACAATAATTATTTACGTGATTTGTTATTTTCTCTGCAGCAGCCAGTACGATCAGGCAAACTCAAAGTTAGTCTGTTTATACATTTAAGTTATTGTATCAATCACAATTAGAAAATCCTCTTGTAGAAATACCTCAAACCAAAGATGTGACTTTTATTCAATTAGGAGATGGCAATCAATATGAAACGACAGTCAAAGGAAAACCGTATATAGTGATTGAAAAAAATTTGGAACAAGCTATATATGCAAATCATGTTGATAAATGGCATAGCCGCGATTTATTATTATTTTATGAGCAATTAAAAAAGCAGCATAATCAGAGGTTCGTCGTTGCGAGGAGCGTTTTTTGCGACGCGGCAATCCAGGTTTTTGTTTTTAACTACCTATGAACTATCAGGAGATTATCGTATGAAAAATGGAACGATTTGTCTGAGGAACTGATTTAAAGTCAAAGCCTGGATTGCCGCGTCGCAAAAAGCACTCCTCGCAACGACGAACCTCCTGTTGCGCTACTTACACAGTTAAAAACTATAATACTCGACTAGACTCTCCTAATTAGTTTACCCACACAATTCCACATAGAACCATAATGATTGAATTGCGTAGTAAATAGAGTATGATTCGCAAAATTACGAGGAAAACTGCTATGCAAGAACGATCCAGATCCATTGTGATGCCAGGTGCGCATCACGTCGATGATTCAGCTTATGTCAGTATTTATTTTAAAGACGAATATAATTTTTGTATTCTCGCTGAAAAACCCATACCGAATTACTATATCAAATCATTTGAATATTATGAATATAATGTAGAGCAACGTCATCCTGGATTGCTGGGCCATATCAGCGGAAGTGACCTTCATGAATATTATCTTCTACCCAAACAAAAAATTAGTTCCCAGGAATTCCTGGCGAAAAGAAAAGAGTTAAATATAGGTGGATATAAAGAAGTATTTTCAGGTGAAATTGAAGTAGATTTTATACATCAACATCTGGACAAACGTTTCGAACTGGAAGGAAAATATTGTACATATTCTAGCTTACGATATCTTTTCAAGTCTAAGTCTATGATTATCCTTAACTCGAAAACAAACCACTCTTTCTCTGCTTGTTTTGCGTCGGGTTTAAAACAACTTGAATCAAGTGTTGACATAATGGGTATGGATCTGTCTACGCATGATAGAAGCGGCAAACTGGGAAAAGGATGTCTCTTAGCCATTGCTCAAGCACTGCAATCCGGATCATGTATTCATCATAAAAATCTCACTATCAATATCTGCGGCTATTCCATTAAACCGGATGAAGAACTGGTATTAAAGCAGGCACTGGAATCCCCGCTGTGTCCGCTTGGTGTCAAATTCAACTTGACAAGAACGGTTAATCGCCTGGTGAATACAGATTTATTACAAGTTGATCCACAAACAAAAATTTTAATTAACCTTGTCAGACTATTTCAATTTTTTAAACAAAACAATTATCCTATAGATCCTATAAAGATTATATTTTATTTTATTTGTCCGTTAAAAATTAATACTAATCACAATGAGATATACAAGAATAATAGTCAGTTTTGCTTAGTCTTATTCAACAGAAGAACTAACATAGATAAAATAAATCTAAAACTGGAAAAATTACAAATTGATTTATGTAAAAAAATATCAGACCAGGTATGTACCTTTTTGAATTTTGATTTTAACGTAGGCAAGGAATCATGGAAAATGATTTCACCAACACTTTTTAAAAGCATCCAATCAGAAGTTCAAGATGTTTTGAAAATTATCCTACAAAATCTAACTCCCACACAATCCACTATCCTCTTTCGAAATAGAGTAGATATAGAACAATTTGCTTTACAAGCAGCTGGATCAATACAATTTGGCCAAAGTTTTAATGTAGTCACTGGTTATGATATTCAGACTTCTGGTTTGACTGGAATGTATTTTTCTGACCTGGTAACTCAAAAAACAGAATTAGCTGGTAGTCTTTTCCGACACACCATGAATATGGAAAGTAAACCAGGAGTTCAATTTGCTTCAGTTAATTTATCACACGACAGCACTGATAATGATAAAGAAATCAGGCAAGATCAAATTATTTTTACTTTTTATAAAGCAGTTGCAAACCAGGCAACTCCAGAACAACTGGATGTCCTCATTGAAGATAGCAAAAATAAAAAATCCAAAATGGTGAAACTTTTAAATGGAAATAGAGCAATCCAGGGTTCTTACCACGACTATCTGATTAAACTAAAGCAAACTAAAGAGATAAGAACAGGAAGCTTAATGGTGCCTAATAAAGGCGGTAGCCGCTGATTAGAAATTGTATTGTGTCCTTATCCATGCCTATGGGAAGGACACTATGCATTCTTTAGAAATGCTAATTCTGCTTCGGTTGATTCGCGACCCAAGACTTTATTGCGCTGAGGAAAACGTCCAAATTCTTTTATCACACGAAAGTGAGCATAAGCATAAGCAAGAAATAATTGATAAATTTGGGTCGTTTCACTCATGGAGAGTGAAACTAAATCTTGATATAAACGAATTGATTTCTCCTGGCTCTTGGCATCTTCCGAATGCACAAGCGGCATATAAAAAAACACCCTCTCAATCAACGTTAACGATTTATCCATTTTATCTCTTAATCCATCCACACACAGTTTTAATGCTGTGTCATCACAAGCAAATGCGTCGGACGAGCGTCTATATATATAACGTGGAAATTGATCCAGAAGGATAATCAAGGCGAGCCTGCCGCGCGGGGTTATTTCCCAATCAGATAATGAACCCCCAGATGCAGCGTCAAATTCACTATTAAATGAATGTAATAATTTTTGTTTTACTATTTCATTTTCACCAAACCATAAATTGGTGCGATCACTTGTTGGCAAATCAGCAGAACCCAAATTACCAAACCAGAAATCTAAGAGCTCATGAATTTTATCTTTCATGAATGCCTCTGAATGTAAATTGTGAAGAAGTCATACTTCATAATTAATTTTATCATACTTTAGACAAAATCATTTTTAATCATTATTATTTATCATGATCCGTGTTCCAACTGGAACTTGTTCGAAAAGCTCAATAATATCATTGTTATTCATACGTATACATCCTCGCGATCCCGGTACTCCCAATACCACATCATCTGGTGTGCCATGTATATAAATAAATCTTCTCATTGTATCCACATTGCCCAAGCGATTTTTTGACACTTCCAATCCACTTAACCAAAAAATGCGCGTTAATATCCAATCACGATCTGGAAATTTTTCGCGTAATTCAGGTGAAAAAAATTCGCCAGTCGGTCTACGGCCTACAAATACCGTATTAGCTGGACAATTTGCACCTATTTTTGCACGTATGATGTGTAATCCGCACGGCGTTTGCTCACTACCAAATAATTCACCTACTCCATTTTTACCAGTAGAAATAAGATATTTTTTAATCGTATGACTATTGTTAAGTACCGTCATTTTTTGAGAGCATACATCAACATTCAATGTAATTAAAGACATTAGACTTCACCTCTATTTCTATTGCCGTGAATAGATTCCAACAATGACACAACAAGATTTTCTGTCATGTGATTTTTATCACGCGATGGATCAAATTCAACAATTTCCGTTGCAATTAATTTAGGATCTGAAGCAATCTCAGATAATCCATTAATCAAATCAGCAGCGTGTATACCATCAGGTTCCGGCACATCCACACCAGGCGCTTCACTTGGATCAATCGCATCTAAATCGATAGACAGACCATAAGCTATCGTATGCGAACTGACGTGTTTTACCGCTTCTTTTAATACAGTCATCAAGCCGCGCTCTTTGACTTCCTCCATAAAATACACACGCACATTCAATCGCGCTAATAATTCTGCTTCACCTTTTTCAAAACTTCTAATGCCAATAAAACAAAGATTTTCAGGTTTGATTTTGGGTGTTTGCTGCAAAATGGCGGTTAATGAAGAATAGCCATAACCAAGCAAGCAAGCGGCTGGCATACCATGCACGCGCTTGGATTCTGATGTTTCAGGAGTATGGCTATCCATATGCGCATCTATCCATATCAAACCTATATCCCCTTTTTCATGCATGGCATCATAAACACCACTCCATGTTCCTATCGCACAAGTATGGTCTCCGCCTATCACACTAAAAGAAACTTGCTGCTTAGCTAGTACGGAAACAGCAGCAGCCAGTTCGCTGCATGAGCGGCTGATAACATCAGTGAGCACACCAGAATCAGGATAGATGATTTTATCCCATTGATATGAATAGCCTTGTTGCTGTAATGCTTGTTGAATGACAGCTGGCGCATCTCCAGCATCTGAATCTTTGCCTGCAACACCAGACGCATAGCCTAAGAGGTGAAATTTATCGTTATGCATATCACACAACCTCATTTAATAAAAATACAGGAGTTCTCGCTGACATTTCTCATACAACTACAGTAAAATCATGATCCATCCGAATAGCTTAGGACAAACTCAATGAAACAGCAAAATATAGATTACATTGATCAACTTTGGAACAGCAGTATTACTCCCACCTTAATGGAGTATATAAAAATTCCTAATAAATCCCCACAATTTGATAAAGATTGGCAAGCACACGGTTACATGGATCAAGCGGTTAATTTGATTGCGCAATGGTGCAAAAATAATGCAGTCGATAACATGAAGCTGGAAGTTGTAAAATTAGAAAACAGAACACCGGTTATTTTCATCGAAATCCCAGGTTCGAGTGATGACACCATATTGCTATATGGCCATCTCGATAAACAGCCAGAAATGACGGGCTGGGATAGCGACTTGCACCCATGGAAACCCGTGTTAAAAGGGGATCGATTATACGGTCGTGGAGGAGCTGATGATGGGTATTCAACGTTTGCTTCTCTCGCTGCCATTAAATCCTTGCGTCATCAACAAATCCCTCATGCCCGCTGCATCATTCTCATTGAAGCATGTGAAGAAAGCGGCAGTTTTGATCTACCCTTTTATATAGATGCTCTCAAAGAGCGCATAGGCCAACCTAATCTGATTATCTGTCTGGATTCAGGTTGCGGCAATTATGATCAATTATGGGTAACCACTTCTTTACGCGGCCTGGCAGGCGGCACGTTAAGCATTAATGTATTAAAACAAGGCGTACATTCCGGCTCAGGAAGTGGAGTTGCTCCATCTTGCTTCAGAGTTTTGCGTCAAATCATGAATCGTATCGAAAATGAAACCAGTGGTGACGTTATACTGTCAGATTTGCATGTAGACATTCCAGCTCAGCGTATACTTCAGGCAGAGCAAGCAGCCGCTGTTTTGGGTGAATCCGTATATAAAGATTTACCATTTGTTGCTGGCGTTACACCCGAATCAACTTCTATTTCAGAATTGGTTTTACGACGAACATGGAAACCAGCTTTATCCGTTATTGGCTGTGACGGCATGCCGGCAATTGAAAATGCGGGCAATGTCACTTTACCCGCATTGTCGGTAAAATTATCCATGCGATTACCGCCAACATGTGATCCTGAAAAAGCGTCGCATGCATTAAAAAATAGTATCGAAAAAAATCCACCTCATCATGCCAAAGTCAGTTTTGAAATCAGTGATACGGGACCCGGCTGGAATGCACCGGAAGAACAACCCTGGTTAGTGGAATCTGCAAAACAAGCTTCATTGTCTTATTTCGGTAAAGCAGCAGTCTACATGGGAGAAGGTGGATCCATCCCTTTCATGGGTATGCTAGGAAAAAAATTTCCCCAGGCACAATTTTTAATTACAGGATTATTAGGGCCTGAATCCAATGCTCATGGGCCTAATGAATTCTTGCATATTCCAACAGGAAAAAAATTGACTGCTTGTGTGGCACAAGTCATTGCGGATCATTATCAGCATTACAAGAGATAACAGAAAGAGATTGCTCTGCGGCGAGCGGGCCCAGGGCATCTTATTTTTTCAATATGTCATACCTTTCTTGTTTTCCAGCTGACTAACAGGTTCAACTTTTTTCTCGAATATCTTGTTTATTTTAGCCGTTTCTTTCAAATGCTCAGTCACCTGAATGCTCAACTCAGCCAGCATAGGAAATTTTTGTAATTTATCATTCAGATTTTTATCCTCCAGATTTTTATAAAAAAGCATATGTAAAAGATGGTGTAGAATTTCCTTTTTATCGGGATCTGCCGTTCTTCCTAACATATCCGTATTGAGCTTAACTTGATGTTGCAGTTTGCTAATCAGCGTTAATCGCTGGTCTTCCAGAATTTTTTTCAAGGATTCTTGCATGGGCATTTCGCTTGACGTTTTGATTATTCTTTGCCTCACTTCCATAGTGATCCATTCAAGATCTTCTCGTCTTGGCAATAATTGTATTATTTCAGTAAACCATTTTTCATAGTGATACGTGTTCACTTGAGTAGAGAGTGAATTTTCCTGATGAATATTGTTGATGATGGATGTCAATTTGCTGACTAGGGTAACATCGGTTTCGTTAATCAGGATACGATTAATAAAATTAATCAAAGGTTGCGCAATAAATTCTTTTAACAGGAGTGTCAATTCAGCTTTTTTTAGGATTTGAATTTTATTTATTCGTATTTTTTCCAGTTTCTCTAATTCTTCACGAACAGGAAGTAGTTCACTCGCCATTTTACCTTGTTTATTTTTGGCAAAAATATCTGCACCTTTGTCAATTAATATCTGAACCATTACATCGTCTCCCCGTAAGACAGCTAAATGCAATGCAGTATCACCATCCTGATTGGCAGCATTAATATTCACATAATCAGCCAAAAAAGTTGTTTTAATGGCGTCAGGGGCTTTTGACAACAAAACACGATGAAGAATATTATTCCCATTTTCATCTGTGAAATACGGATCAATATAGTTCTTAACCTGAAACTTACATGCATCATTATATGTGCATGATGACACGAAGGCTTGAACTTCTTCCTGATCTTTCCATGTCATTCCTTTTTCAAGTAGCAATTTGAAACACTCCATATTATTCGCAGCCAAATATAATAATGAATGACCCTCATTATCCAATGATTTCAGCGCTTCTGGATTAGATTTTAACAAAAAAGCAACAAATTCTGGTTTATTACACTTTATTGCATACATTACCGGTGATTGACCAGAATATTCCACATTCACATTTGCACCCAATACCAACAGGATTTCCAGGTCTTGTATTGTGCCATCCTGAATGACCTTAAAAATAGGATACATTCCTGATTGACGTTCGCGCGTGTTAAGGTCGAATGGTCTTGTGTGCAAAAGTGGAATAAGATCAAATCGACGATACCATATTGCATATTGTAACGGTGTCCACATTTCTTTATAACGACTGTCTTTAACAGCTCCCATACGCAAAAAAATATCTACCATTTCTGGCATCCTTTCTATTGCTGGAAACAATATAGCCTCTTTATCATAATCAGTCAGTTTAATATTGCGGCTGATTAACAATTTCACAATATCAACATAACTATGGTTTACAGCAATATACAATGGACTTTGGAATGTACCAGGCTCACGAATAGTCACATTCATTCCATTGTTGATCAGCGTAGGGATATATTCAGGTTTTTCGTCTCTTAATAATTGATATAATGGCTTAATGTTAATGAGTTTATCCATTAAACCGGAATGCGATTTTTCGGCAATAGCAAATAAATCTTTTACTTGAATTTCATTGGCAGACTTTAAAAAACCAGTATAGGCATTAAAAACCTCTTTTGTTGTTGGCGGATAAACCTTATCTTTATCTTTAAAAAGATCCATATCATTATTTAACTCACTTAAACGTTTCCATTCATCATATTTAAAAAATACATTTTTGATTTTATCAAACATTTCTTTATGTTCAATCTTTTCCTTGTCATTAAGACCATTCAATATTGCCTCTGCATAAACCATGAAATACCTTATCTCTTTTAATTCCTCGAATTTATCTATAAACAAATCCTGATACCAAGATTGCCTCAGAAAACCTGCAGGAATATTTCCCAGGCTATCGGATAAATATATATCAGCCCCTTTATCCAGCAAGATTTTTACAACACCCGTGTTGATAGGCTTTAAGTTGATAATGTTAATAGGACCAATATTAATATCACCATTGGTTAACGCAAGAGTAAGAGGAGTATACATAAGAAAAATGAACGCTTTAAAACCATGAATATCATATAAAGAATAATAATCTGCCAAGGTCATATCTGATGCAAACGTATTTACATTTTGCACTAAACGACAATGAGAACCATGCTTTAACAATACCTCAACGATAGATGACATATCCTCCTTATGATACTTTTCAGCATGGGAGATGATCGCTATTGCCAATAAGTCGATAGTAAATCGGTTATTTTTCAGCAAAGCATCCACAATGTTAACATCGTTATGCGCAATATAGTTGAGAAGGGATATTGCTTGAAATGATTCTCTTTCCTCTGGACTCATTGTGACTGACATAAGGCTGGTTACATTATGAGATGGAGCTAACTTTTCCCTGGAATAAGATAACATTAGCTTTTCCCTATACTGTTCAAAGCCAGGAAAATTTTCCTGCAATTCGGATATTAATGAATGGCATTCCCCATCAAATACAATTTCATTGATAAAATCGTTTAACGTATTAATACGATATTCATAATATTTATCTACTTCAAGATAAACCTCTCTATCTTGTCTTTTAGTCACATGAGATACGGTTTTATATTGGTATTCTGGCTGATGAAAATAAACCATCGTATCAGGAATAGACTTGATGGTATCTGCGTACAAAGACAGCATGGATGTGGTTTTTGATGGACTTATTTTGTTGATAAAATCATATATAATTTTATTATTGTTATCAATGAATGATACTTCATCTTTTGGTGACGGTATAAACAAACTCGTTCCTTGTTGCAGTACAGGATAAGGGCAATTTCTGATGTCATACACCACTTTTCCACCGAAGCAAGCACACAGCAAAATATTTTTAGCACCGGTTTGTGTTTGTACCTGCTGGATAATGTGATAAGAAATATTGGAATGATTTTTAAAAATGTCGATATAATGTTCATTTTTTTCGGCGCTGCCATGACCTAATATAATGACATGAGTAGCTTTTTTAAGCTTACTGATTGCTGCAGGATCTACTTTCGATTCGCCGTCACCAACAATATAAAATGTTAAATTACGATTTTTGCAAGCCGTTTTAACATTATGCACACATTCCTGCATGAAACTCTCGGATTCCCTGTCTTTCCCGACAATGATCACTACATCCAGTGTATCGCTTTCTTTTTCAATAATCGTTGAGTTTGTATGAAACATATATCCCTCGTCATATGTTCCCCGTTTCTATTTATTATTCTATTTATTAATTGCTTATTATTTTAGTATAGCAATATTTGTAGCAGAGCAATACCTGAAATGACTTCTATTTTTTTCCTTCAAAACAGTAACTCATTCATTTTTCAGGTTAAAAATAAGATTAACCGAGAGCCGCTGATGAAAGATCCGGGCTAGGCTTTTGTCTGTGCCGTTAATGCGACCCATCGATAAGATTGATTCACTATCCACACTCCTGAAATGGCCAGCAAACCGCCAAGCAATGACATTAACATAGGAACTTCGCCTAACCATAACCATCCTAATAATGTCGCAACAAAAGGCATAAAATACAGAAAACTCACTGCACGTGATGCTGGAATTTCTGCCAACACATAACTCCAGGCAAGATAGGCAATCGCCGCAGGAAATATGCCAAGATATACTACAGTTAATGTTGTACTCAGTGTGGCATGAGATAAATCATATTGTAATTGCTTACAGTAAATAGATAAAAATAAGGTAGCACCCCAAATAATATAAGTTGTTGCTTCAATTGCATGATAACGTTTGAGAAATGGTTTTTGTAATATGGAATATAAACCCGCTGCAAGCGTTGCGATAAAAATGTATAAAATACTGATATCCCACGTGAACCCGCCTTTTTCACCCATCGCAATCAATGCAACGCCCGATATGCTGGTCAGAAAACCCAGTATACGAAATCTGTTTACACGCTCACCAAGAAACAGGATCGCAAGAATAGTGGTAATAATCGGTGCTTGACTAGTGATAAAACTAGCCATACCGGAAGACACCGTCAGCTCGCCATAATTAAGTGTAATATTGTAAATACCAATTCCAACGGCACCTACTCCCATTAACGCTAATGCATCACGTGTTCGCATCGTATTCCGTGATGGCATACGATAATAAATAATTGCCATGCAGATGGAAGCAATAAGATAACGGAATAATGCAAGGCCTTCTGGTGAATAATCTTGTAATCCTGCACGAATGCCAACAAATCCTGAAGCCCATAAAAAAATAGTTACTACAATTGCAATTTTCGTTTTATACGTCATTTGATATTCATCTCACACTCGATTTGCGATGAGAAACTTTTCCAATTGTTCTGCAGGAAGCGGTTCAGAAAAATAATAACCTTGTATTTCTTTGCATTGATGCGTTAATAACATTTGCAATTGTACCAATGTTTCAACACCTTCTGCTACCAATTGTAAATTCAATTTTGCAGCCAGTTGAATTAATGATTTTACCGTTTCTTCATTAAGATGATTATGATGAATATCTCTGATGTACGATTTATCAATTTTAATTCTATCAACCGGAATTCTTTGCAAATAATCATAACTTGAATTACCCGCACCAAAATCATCAAGCGCTATCAATATACCCAATTTATTCAGCTGTCGTATCATTTGAATAATCATATGATCATTTTCATTAATAATCATCTTTTCACTTAATTCCAATTCCAGACAATTGGGAGATAAATTAATTTCATTTAATACATTAATGACATAATCCACAAATTTTTCTTGCTTGAATTGTTTACCTGAAACATTGACTGCTATCCGCATGGGAGACAAGCCTTGATCCTGCCATATTTTAAATTTTAAACAAGCCGTTTTTAACACCCATTCTCCAATGTCAATAATAAGATCACTTTTTTCAGCAACATCAATAAATTCATCCGGCAATATTAAACCTTTTTCAGGGTGCTGCCATCGAATCAGTGCTTCTATTCCTTCAAATGTAGAAGTAACAAGGTTAAATTGTGGTTGATAAAATAATACAAATTCATTGCCCTTAATTGCATTGCGTAATTCTGCCTCTAGGCTATCTGGAGAGCCGTCTGGAAAAAAAGGCTGTATATTCATCACACTCCGCCATTAAGATAAAGAAGATAATTCATAAATTGCCGCTACGGGTATAGTATAGACGAATAGAGAAAAGAACAGGAACCGCTGATAAAAAACCCGACATTGGCCGGGTTTTTAGATAAAGTGTTAACGAGGACTGCTGATTAATAGTCATCATCACCAGTTGCAGTATCCGGGCTGCCCTGGTCTATACTGTTCGAACTGCCCAAATCAGAATTGGAATTATCATTTCCTGGGGCCATACCACTTCCCATGCTGCTTCCTGTGGAACTATTGTCTGCAACGGCAAATTGCTGCATGGATCGTTCATTGTCCATATTATCTTCAGCTATAGCAGGTGCGACGTAGGCTAAGGATGCTGCAAGCAATCCTGGCACAACTAACATCGCAAATGACATCTTCTTCATATTGCTCTCCTGTTAAGAATTCGATCGATAAGCTTGTTAATTTAATACTAAATGACAGCTTTTTCTATTACTATTTACTGTTTTCAGCGGGAACCGCTGTAGCCCATGCAGAGAGGTAGTGGTTTTGAATAATCGAATCGAAGAAATCTTACAAAAAATGACTGTGAAGAATATTCCTATTCCTAAAATCATTCATTTTATTTATCTCAACGAAATTCCCAAGGAATATATTTTTGGAGGAAAACAGAACGTAGGTCTTTATGGAATGTGCAAAAAAGCAATGAAAGACAGTTATGAAGTCAATCTATGGGTGCCAAACCCAAGTAAATTCAATCAACAATTTCAAAATACAAGACCTCGATTAAATGCATTACTAGATAGTAACCAAAATATTGCACTCCCGAATTTGCGAGTTAAAAA
>Ga0206910_1038_pt1 | contig 29399 bp, 24 predicted proteins | sample Alteio_BWOrgHeat_77_FD_152949 | JGI IMG/M metagenome (GOLD analysis project Ga0206910, IMG submission 152949) | Enriched cells from forest soil in Barre Woods Harvard Forest LTER site, Petersham, Massachusetts, United States -... | ecosystem: Environmental > Terrestrial > Soil > Temperate forest >... | reverse complement strand
GCATCCACATGCGCCGGCACACACTGTGCAAGCGCATCAAGATTATATCCGCCTTCGAGCACAGAGATGACTCTTCCATCACAATACTTTTTAGCCAATGCAGTAATTTCTGATGTCAGCCAAACATAATCAGGTTTTGCCAAATTAATATCAGCCAGCGGATCTTTTTGATGCGCATCAAAACCTGCGGAAATAAAAATGAGCTGCGGTTGAAATGCAGCTATTTTTTCAAACCAAGCTGCTTCAACCAATGCACGATATTCTGCGCCGCCAGTGCCTGCTGTTAATGGTACGGGAAGAAGATGTTCATTATCTAATTCAGAATCATAACCGGGATAAAAAGGATGTTCGAAACTGGAACAATATAAAACATGTTCATCCTGTTGAAAAATGTTTTGTGTGCCATTACCGTGATGAACATCAAAATCAATGATCGCTATACGCAGCAAATCATATTTTAACATGGCGTACCTGGCACCCGCTGCGACATTATTAAAAAAGCAAAATCCCATCGCATTTCCATGTTCTGCGTGATGACCAGGCGGACGCACGTTACAAAATGCAGCTTGCACTTCACCTTTCATGACTAAATCGACTGCATAAATCACTGCACCGGCTGCACGCAAAGCCGCATGTAACGTATGGGGATTCATACAGGTATCGGGATCAATTTCAACATAACCATGACGAGGTGCAATTGAAAATAGCCAGTCAAGGTGTTCCTGACTATGGGCGAGCGTTAATTGTTCTTTCGTTGCTAATGGTGCCTGATAAAAATTAACAGGTACATGAAAATGATATTGTTTTAATGCCGATTGTATGACTTGTACTCTGGCTGGTTGTTCAGGATGCGAATGACCTGCTTCATGCAATTCACATTCGGGATGAGAAATAAGTGCTATCGTCATATCACCTCCGCGTCTTTTACCGCATTTAAAATCGCAAGACGCACCGCTTCTGCTGCCAGCGTTCCTACGCTTAATTCAGAAGCAACTTTATCTCCTACAGAAACGCAAAATAAAATATCGCCATCATATTGGGTAAAACAGGGTGAAATAGCGCGTGCCATTCCTGCAACTGCCATCTTGCCTATACGCCGCAATTCCCCTTTAGAAAATTTTGCATTTGTCATCACTGCAACTAACGTCGTATTCGCATGATTGAAAAGCTCTTGTTCCGCTTGTCCGGATAACAAATATTTTTCGCAATGGGCAAATTGCCCATTTTCCCATTTGGCACCCGCAACAATTTCTCCCGCTGCGTTTAACACATCGCCTACGGTATTAACAACAGCATAGGCCATCACTTGTATCTCATTGGCAAGCCTGACTTCAGCATATCCCAAACCTGCACTCATATGTTTGGCATCCGGTATGATTTTGCCTATCGTTGCACCTGTACCCGCACCTATACGTCCTGATTGCGGATTATTTTCTATTGCTTTCAGACAAGCTTGATAAGCCTCTTTATCGGTTGGTGGTTGAGCTTGTTTATAACTGAGATCATATATCGCTGCTGCAGGAACAATGGGAACAATGCCATGCGGCGTTGGATGACCTATGCTGCGTTCAGTTAAATACGTCATGACGCCTTTGGCAGCATAAAGCCCATAAGCACTGCCGCCTGCAAGCACTAAGCCATGCAGTCTGGGAACACTATTATCGGGATCAAGAACAACCAGCTCATGCGTCGCTGGCGCTGATCCGCAAATCCAGTAAGCGCCCACTGCTGACTGTTCGAATAAAAATACGGATACACCTGTGCCGGCTTCAACGTTGGTGTAATGCCCTACTTTGACTCCATTCATCATTTCTCCCAGCTTTTTACCAGCCCTTAAAAATGCTATTATACCGCACAATTAACCACTTTAATGGATTTTACGCATGATACAAATGACGCTAGGACAAGCTGCTCACCTTCTCGACTTAAATGACGATGTTGCTGACAAGGAATTTACAGGCATTAGCATTGATACCCGCACTATACAACCGGGAAATTTATTCATCGCCATACGCGGTGACCGGGTTGATGGGCATGATTATATTGAAGAAGCTTATCAAAAAGGCGCTGCTGCCGCTGTAACCAGCCGCCAGATTGAATCTGCTCTGCCTCAGCTCATCGTGACAGACACTACTGCTGCCCTCGGAAAATTAGGTGCATACTGGCGCAATCAATTTGATATCAATATCGTTGCAGTCACAGGCAGCAATGGTAAAACAACGTTAAAAAACATGATTGCCATCATCATGACTGCCGCCTGCCATGGTGATGAAAAGCAAGTGTTAGCCACACAAGGCACGCTGAATAATCAGTGGGGATTACCGATTACCCTTGCGAGACTCAGCAAGGAACACCACTATGCTGCGATTGAAATGGGCATGAATCATTTTGGCGAAATTGAATATCTGACCCAATTGACCCGTCCCAATGTCGCTGTGATTACCAATGCGGCTGCATCCCATCTCGAAGGTTTAGGCGATGTGGTGGGAGTCGCCCGTGCCAAAGCAGAAATTTTTTCCGGATTGCCGCAAAACGGCATCGCCATCCTGAATCGAGATGATGCTTTTTTCCCATTCTGGCATGAGTTACTTGGCAGCCATCGCTTTATTACTTTTGGTTTTCATCCGAATGCACACATACAGGCAACCATACATCAATCTGAATCTGTACAATCACAAACCATCACCTTACACACCCCCAAAGGCGATATCGATGTCGCTTTGCCGCTGCTGGGTAAACATAATGTGCTGAATGCACTGGCTGCTACTGCAGCAACGCTTGCTGCCGGCATTAACCTTGAAGCAATCAAGACGGGCCTTGAGCAAGTCAAACCTGCCCCTGGCCGTTTACAGCTGCATACACTGTCGAATGGCGTGAATATTATTGATGATACTTACAATGCCAATCCTTTTTCCTTACAAGCAGCAGTGAATATTTTAGCCGCATTCAACGGTAAAAAAATTCTTGTACTTGGCGATATGAAAGAATTAGGCACTGAAGCAAAAATGCTGCACCAGACAGCAGGTGCAGCCATACGCAATGCCGGTATCGATTATCTCTTTACTTATGGCGAATTAAGTGCCAATGCTGCACAAGCCTTTGGTGAAGGAGCTTATCATTTCAATGAACAAGATGAATTAGTCAATGCGTTAAAACCATTTTTATTTAATACCACTACTATTCTGGTGAAGGGATCGCGATCCATGCATATGGAAAAAGTGATTAGCAAATTAGTGGCATAAGCCAGCGGTTCCCGCTAACCTTACGCGATGGGGTGTTCTGAGAGGGGAGAATCGCGCGCTTCGCTTCCCCCTCGCTACGCTCTCCCCCTCTCAGTGCAAGCAAAAGCTTTGCTTTTGCGCAGCATATAAACATTTAAGGAATTTCCGCGTTCTTAGCGGGAATTCCTGGGCATAAGCTATAATAATTAGGTAACAACCGAGGAGTATTGATATATGGCATTTAAAACACCCATTACCGTGGCATATGGCGATGGCATAGGCCCAGAAATCATGCAGGCAACCCTTAACATTCTCGACGCTGCCCATGCACTCATTGCGCCCGAAATCATAGAAGTGGGCGAAAAGGTTTATTTACAAGGTAATACGACGGGTATACCCGATAAAGCCTGGGAATCCATCAAACGCACCAAAGTCTTGCTCAAAGGCCCTATTACAACTCCACAAGGCGGCGGTTATAAAAGCCTGAATGTGACCATGCGTAAAACATTGGGGTTATTTGCCAATGTCAGACCTTGCATGTCTTATGCGCCTTATGTTCCCACCCATTTTCCGAATATTGATCTTGTCATTGTAAGAGAAAATGAAGAAGATACTTATTCAGGCATAGAACATCGCGGTACAGATGAAGTATATCAATGTTTGAAACTCATCACGCGGCCTGGCTGTGAACGTATCATTCAATACGCGTTTGAATATGCGCGTAAATTCAGCCGCAAAAAAGTGACTTGCCTCAGTAAAGATAACATCATGAAAATGACAGATGGTTTATTCCATCGTGTTTTCAATGAAATTGCAAAACAATATCCTGAGATACAAACCGAACATTTAATTGTTGATATTGGTACAGCATTAATTGCCAGTAACCCGGAACGTTTTGATATCATCGTCACATTGAATTTATATGGCGATATTATCTCGGATGTCGCTGCGCAAGTTGCCGGCTCAGTAGGACTCGCAGGCTCGGCAAATATCGGCAACCAAGTTGCCATGTTTGAGGCCATACATGGCTCAGCGCCGGATATTGCCGGAAAAAACATAGCCAATCCATCGGGTTTGTTAAATGCATCTGTACAAATGCTGGTACACATCAATCAACCCGAAGCGGCTTCATTAATTGAAAATGCCTGGTTAAAAACCCTAGAAGACGGCATTCATACGGGTGATGTTTATTCAGCTCAACTGAGCAAGAAAAAAGTGGGAACCCAGGAATTTGCTGATGCTGTCATTGAACGTCTGGGAGAAAAGCCCGCACATTTTAAAGCCGCAGATTACAAACCAGGTGCGTATGCCAAAATTGAATGTTATGGCGATTTACCCAAAACCCAAAGTAAAAAGGAATTAGTTGGTGTCGATGTCTTTATCGATAATCCATTAGATATTGCGGCAGACGAACTCGCAAACAGACTTTCCCATCTGGGCGGCTCCATGGAATTAGTCGTGATCACTAGCCGCGGCTTGAAAATCTGGCCCAATAGCAGCATAGAAACGCCTTATTTGCGTCACTGTTGCTGCCGCTTTCAATCATCAAAAGATGTCAGCCAATTAAAAAGTATTAATCATGCTGATATCGTGCATTTGCTGACACAACTGAATGAAATTGGCATGGACACGATTAAAACGGAAAACTTATATACGTTTGATGGTGATTTAGGTTTTACGCTGGCACAGGGGCAGTAAACCCCTGTTCTTTTAACAGTTGTATATCACGTAAATATCAGTTACCTTTTTCGATGTAAAAAGCGGAGCTAAGCTCGTGACTAAAAACTCGAATGCATTACCCAATCTGGAAGAGTCCTTAACGGAAATCAACCAGCTCATTGAAAAAATGGAACATAGCGAACAAACGCTAGAGCAATCACTGAATCATTTCGAACGCGGCATTATCCTGGTAAAACATTGCCAGAAAATACTTGCAGAAGCCGAACAAAAAGTACAAATCCTCATGCAAAATCATCATCAGGAAGAATTGACAGGTTACGGCGCAGATAACCCAGAAGAAGGATCAGAAAACAATGACATCTGATATGTCCTTAGAAACCCTCATTGAAACATGTTCAAACAGATTGAACCTGTTTTATCCGTCATACCTCAAAGATATTCCATCTTTAGATTTAAAAACCTCCATGGAATACACCTTATTTAACGGCGGCAAACATTTACGACCATTATTGATTTATGCGACTGGATTAATTTTCAACGCGCCATTAGAAAATCTCGATGTACCAGCCAGCGCCGTCGAATTAATACATACTTATTCACTGATTCATGATGATTTACCCTGCATGGATAATTCTGACTTACGCCGCGGCAAACCCACCAGCCATAAAGTATATGGTGAAGGTTTGGCCGTTTTGACCGGCGATGCCCTGCATACACTTGCCATGCAAATCATGGCTCATCATCCAGCAAAATTGAAGGCTGAACGCCGCTTGCAAATGATTAAAGTCCTTACCCATGCCTGCGGCCCCTATGGTATGGCAGCAGGTCAGGCCTTAGATATCACTGTCATGAATGATAAAACGATTTCAAAAGACTTGTTGCTTAATATTTATAAACTTAAAACAGGCGCGCTTTTCACTGCCTGTATTGAATTAGGCCGCCTAGCTTCTACCGATGATAATGAAATAAACCAATCTGCCTTGAAAGAATTTGGTGATTGCATTGGGCTCGCCTTTCAAATCCAGGATGACATTCTGGACATTGAAGCGTCAACAGACTCACTGGGCAAGCCTCAAGGTATCGATATTAAAAACAAAAAAGACACGTACCCTAATCTGGTTGGCCTGGAAGCATCCAAAGAAAAAGTAGAATCGTTATATGAACAAGCTTTGGAAGCAATTAACTATTTGGGGCGTCAGGCACAACTTTTACGTGAATTGACCGGACGGATGATAGAGAGAAAAAGATAGCAGCGATTTGTACTATCTGTTAAACTTTGAGCCATCAAAAGTTTATATAACTTGAATAACGATGTACTGCCCATTCTGTCATGCAGGTGATACAAAAGTAATCGATTCGCGTTTAATCCGAGAAGGTAATCAAACGCGAAGACGACGTGAATGTCCTGCTTGCAAAGAACGATTTACGACTTATGAAGCAGCGGAGTTATCACTCCCTAGAGTCATTAAGCGTGATGGCCGGCGTGCACCTTTTAACGAGGATAAGTTGCGAGCTGGTATGCTGCGTGCGATGGAAAAGCGGCCTGTCAGTATTGAGCAGATTGAAACAGCGATTGTTCGTATTATTCGTAGAGCCATGACTAGCGGTGAACGTGAAATCCCGTCTTCTCATGTTGGCGAATGGGTAATGGAAGAACTGCATCAACTGGATCAAGTCGCGTATGTCAGATTTGCCTCTGTATATCGTTGCTTTCAAGATATTGATGAATTCCGAAGAGAAATAAGCAGACTGACACGATATGCCAAACGAACAAAACCAAAATCCAGCTACCCCAAAAAATAACGCCGTTAGCCCAGCTGCGAGACATAACGCCCGCCGTTACGCCTTGCAAGCCATGTATCAATGGCAGATTGCAAATACTGCAATTAATGACATTGAAACTGAATTCCTAAAATATCACATCGACAAAAAATTCGATCTTGCCTACTTCAAGGAATTGATACACGGCGTACCTGAATGCCGAAACGAAATTGATCAGGAAATGCTGCCTTTTCTTATCCGCCCTTTGAATGAAATTGATCCCATAGAATTATCAGTGTTACGCATTGCCATTTATGAATTAATCAAGCGTCCCGATGTACCTTATCGCGTCATCATCAATGAAGCCTTAGAACTCACTAAAAAATTCGGCTCCGTTGAGGGACATAAATTTGTCAATGGACTGCTTGATAAAATCGCGAAGAAAAATCGTGTTGATGAGATTAATATGTATAAAAAGAAATAAAATCTGTTATATCCGTCCTTCGAGACGCACGCTCCTCGAAGGACGCTGAAAATAACAGTTTAGCGTGTTGAAGTGTGATAGACATAGAGTGAAAGATTCGGGTTAAAATCTCATCATTACTTCCCGTAAAAATGCTTCGCATTTTTCAAGCTGCCTTATCGTCACAAATTCATTTGCGCGGTGAGCTTGCTCAATATTGCCAGGGCCGCACACAATGGTAGGAATATGCGCCTGCTCAAATAATCCTGCTTCGGTTGCATAAGCCACTTTACGAATATCTGTTTCGCCTGTTATTGCGCTCACTAATTGATTGATTGCCGTATGATCAGAAGATTCAAAATGAGGTACAGCAGCGATCTTATCAACTGCTATTCTGACGCCAGTTTTTTCTTTTTGCATTTGCGGCTGCAATTCATTGCACACATAAGCATGAATTTTATCGATAATGATTTGCGGTTTGACTTGAGCAAGATGCCTGAATTCAAAGAAAAACTCACAATGAGCAGGAATGATATTGTGCGCCGTACCGCCCTGTATCATATTTGTTGTCACACTGGTGAATGGCACGTCATAATGCTCGTCAAAAGGGCCTGCCTGTTTAAATTCATCTGCAAGCGTGCGAATATAACAAATGAGTTGGGCTGCATACTCAATGGCATTACACCCTTGTGTGGTTAAAGACGAATGCGCCGCATGTCCGTACACGTTGCAGCGAAACACGTGAATGCCTTTATGTGCTATGACAGGATGCATGTCCGTAGGTTCGCCGACTATACACGCATCTGGTTTGATGCCTGCTTTCTGCAAATCTTCAAGCAGTAATGGCACACCGATACAACCCACTTCTTCATCGTAAGACAAAGCAAAATGAACAGGCCGCACTAATTTTAATTTTTTAAATTCTGGTACCAGGGCAAGGGCAACAGCGAGAAAACCTTTCATGTCACAAGTACCGCGCCCAAAAATTTTGCCGTCTGCTTGCACAGCTTCGAATGGATTCGTGTTCCACTCTTGTCCATCGACAGGAACAACATCGGTATGGCCTGATAACAAGATGCCGCCGTCTTTGTTACCATTATGTGCTGGCAGTGTGGCGAATAAGTTTGCTTTTTTATGGGTGGCATCACGTGTTAAACGTGTTTCTACATGATAATTGATAAACCAGGATTGCACATATTCAATTAATTCCAGGTTTGAATTGCGGGAGGTCGTATCAAATTGAATTAATTGTGAAAGCCATTCCAATGTGTTCATGTTATTTCCTCCAGGACTGTTAAAAATTTATAAAATCATTCAGCAGCGGTTCCCGCTAACCTTGCGGGGGGTATCCAAAGGGGGAGAATCGCGATTATCCCCCTTTGCTGCAAGTAAAAGCTTTGCTTTTGCGCAGCATATAAACACACAGGAATTTCCGCGTTCTTAGCGGGAATTCCTGATCGTTCAGCGATTTAGTGATTAATTATCGCGCCAGTATTCGTTATACTATCCCCATGCATGAATTCGACATCATAAAAACATTTTTTCTCTCCCAATCCATCCACCGCCCCGATGTAAGCACCGGTATAGGGGATGATGCCGCCATAGTCCAGCCGCCGCAAGGGATTGAACTCGCTATTACAACAGACACCTTAGTGTGTGGCGTACATTTTCCGGAATCGACCTCACCTTATGATATTGGCTATAAATCCCTTGCTGTCAATTTAAGTGATTTGGCCGCCATGGGTGCTGCGCCTGCCTGGGTCACGATGACCCTGACTTTACCCAATAAAAATACTGATTGGATAAAAGCGTTTAGCCAAGGCTTTTTTCATCTGGCTAATCAACATCACGTACAGTTAATTGGCGGCGACCTAACCCACGGCCCATTATCCATTACTATACAAGCCATAGGCTTTACTCCTACGCAACAAGCTATTTTACGCTCCAAAGCTAAGTCTGGTGATTTCATTTATGTCACTGGTACACTGGGAGATGCTGGCCTCGCACTGAAACACATACGACAACACATCACGCTGGATCCCGCTTATCAACAGGCTATTTTGCAACGCCTTAACCGGCCAGAACCACGGATTAGCATTGGCCGGCGACTACGCTCTTTCGCAAGCGCTGCTATTGATATTTCTGATGGGTTGGCAGCTGATTTAAGCCATATTCTGAATGCCAGCGCAGTCGGTGCGCGCCTGAATGTCAATGAATTGCCATTGTCTGACGGTTTATCACAAACACTGACATCAGATGAAGCTATCGCTCTGGCACTCACCGCAGGGGATGATTACGAATTATGTTTCACTCTGCCGCCACAACATCATGCCGAATTTGAAAAACAATTATCGCCCCTACCCTGCCGTATTACTTGTATCGGTAAAATCACTGAAAAACCCGGGTTGGAATTACACTATCATGACGGAGGCGCCTATCATGGCCCGATTCTCGGTTACCAGCATTTTTAAAACCATCAAGACAAAATTAAACAATATAAAATTTAAGGCATCCAACAAACCGATACCGCCTATTCCTGAGGCTGTCTGGCGTGATCCCATATATTTTATAGCCTTTGGATTAGGCAGTGGCACTATGCCATTTGCTCCCGGAACCTTTGGCACATTATTAGCCATACCTTTTTATTTACTGCTGCAGCCGCTCTCCCTGTCTGCTTATCTCACCTTTGTCATCTTATTTATTATTTTCAGTTCCTGGATATGTAATCGTGTCAGCCGAAAAATCCATGAACACGACCATCCCGGAATGTGTATTGATGAATTTACAGGCTTTTTTGTTACCATGATTAATGCACCTCACAGCTGGTATTGGGTTTTACTGGGCTTTGTACTGTTTCGCTTATTTGATATCTGGAAACCTTGGCCTATTCATATCATTGACAAAAATGTACACGGTGGCTTTGGCATGGTACTAGATGATATAGTAGCGGGAATTTTTGCAATGATAGTCATACAAATTTTGCATTTTAATCAAATTTATATTGCCCACGGGGTATGAAACCCCGCGAGCAACTTAAGGGGAGAGCTAACGCCTCTCCCCTTAAGAAACCCCATTGCTAAGGTTCCCGCGGCGGCAAGCCGCGGGGAATAAATTTTAATCAGGAAAACAAATGGCACAATGGTTACCAGCTGCATTATTAGCCTTACTCAGCTTCGGATTATGGGGCTTATTTTCCAAACTCGCTTTAGTTTATATTGACTCGAAAAGTGCGCTCATTTTTCAAACAGCAGGCGTACTCATAGTCGGCATTATTACTTTAAGCATGTTAAATTTCAAACCAGCAGCAGATGCAAAAGGCCTTGGTTTTGGATTGCTCACCGGCATTGCTTATGGCGTAGGCTGCTTGTTTTATCTCATGGCAGCGGATAAAGGAAAAATTGTCACCGTGGTGACACTCACTGCACTCTATCCTGTGGTTACTATCATCTTGTCGTATTTTCTTTTACAGGAAACCATTCATATCAAACAGTTTTTGGGTATCATGCTCGCACTTGCAGCCATTTATTTAATGTCATGACTCAGGGCCTGTTCACAATCAATCTGTTGCACCTCGCACTCGCGCTCAACTGCCGCTTCTAGGATTAAAATGCATCAATTCTTTTTCTGTTTGCGGTGTCTCCGGTAGTTTAGGCATTTTGAATTGGCTGCATTTGACTTGAGCCAGCGAAATTTTTGGTAATTTCTCAATAGAAGCTGCCAGTGTCATATGCTGAGAAGGTTGCGAAGACGAAACACGGACTTGAGGTGCGCAAGGTAATGGTGGAATTTTCTTGCGAAATTGCCTGATTAAGTCGGCAGTTGATTCTATATTGATACATTCATCTAATCCATCGTCTGCATTTTTAAGATTAGATTTAATACGTGCTGCTGCAAGATTCGCAGTGATGTATTTGATATTTTCTTTCGCATCATCAATCAATTTATTAGATGCGTTAGATTTGCATAACACCAGGTATCTTGCTACAACAATTTTTAATTCTTCTTCAGCCAGTCTAACCGCTAACTCAGGATGACTGCCATTTGCTGCCTGGGAAAATGATTCGGGAAATTTTTCTGGTACGATTGCCAGCAGCTTCATTACTCCATTAACATCACCCAGAGTGATGCATTGATCTAACTTAACATTAAAATTTGTCATGGCAGATATTATCGTTATTTTTATTTTTTCATCACTAGCATAGTCTAGCGGTATTTTTCCAAACTTGTCTATCAAAAATAGATTTGCGTCTCGAGATAATAATAATTTTACAATTTCATAATTACCTATGCCTGATGCCATATGAAGCGCTGCTCCCTTGGACATTCTGTTGATATCAACGCACTCATTTCCCAACAAGAGATGAATCGCCTGCATATCTTTTTTCAATATCGCCCGCATGAGAGGAGTATAGCTCATTTTATCCTCTATATTGGGATTAATATTTTCATATTTCAATAAAGTTTTAGCGGCCGCGTAACTTTCATCCATAATAGCGATGTGCAAGGGCGTAAATCCTTCGCAATTACAAACATTAATATTCGCGCCGTTTTTGATTAATTGTTTAATTCCATCTTCATCATTATAAGTAGCTGCATAATGCAAAAACGTGCTTTCTGATACATCTGCAATATCAGGACGTGTACTTATAATATCAATTAAAAAATTCAGAGTGCGCAAATCCAAATCCTTATAACAAGTTGCTAAGTTAGCAAAGAGTATTTCATTATGAAGTAATTTTTTTATCTCTTTAGTAGCAGCATAGTGAAAAGCCAATTTTTTGTTATTATCACTTAAGACTGGAGTTGCGCCATGCTTCAGCAATAGCTTTACCATTTCATAATTACCTGCATTAGCTGAATAGTGAAGCGGCGTAAAATTATTTTGATCCCTTGCATTAATATCAGTTTCATCACAATCCAATAAAGCCTTCGCCGTATTGATATTTTTTGCTATGACCGCTAAAAATAAAGGCGTCATACCGTTATAGTCGTGTTTATTGGGATTGGCACCATAGCTAATTATTTCCGCAGTGATATTGGATTGAGTAATGAGAGCTGCAATATGCAAAAATGAATCGCCTTGAATATTCGTTTTGTCAGGATGGTCCTTGATGACGTTTAATAAAGATTTTATCTCATCTTCATCATAGTATTCTATATTCATAATGAGTCGATGAAATGTTGATTCTATTTGCAATAATATTTGCAAGTCTTGTTGCTGTGCATAATCTTCCGGCTTCATATTATAAGCATTTCCAATCGTTGGATTAGCTCCGTTTTTTAATAAAATGCGGACAATCTCGACATTGTCAAGCAAAGCTGCAATGTGCAATGGTGTATTGCCTGATGAATCCGCTAAATAATTAGGATTCACTTTCATACCACCCACTAACTTTCTGACCTTATCAATATCCATTTTTTTTATATCGTGCGTTAACTCTTCCTGATAAGATCGGATGGCTTGGCGCAGCAGATCTTGCATCTCATGACTCTTGGCATAATCGATAAGCGTTTTTTCATGCTTATGTTTCGCTGCTAGATTAGCGCCGCAAGAAAGCAACAATTTTACCATTTCAAGATTATTATTTTTGATCGCAATATAAAGTGCAGATTTACCATCTTTATTCAATAGGTTAACATTCACCCTCTCATCGCCTAACAGTATGCGGGTTAAGGCGATCTCATTTTGCACCGCGAAAAGATGCAAAATCGCATTACCATCATTATTGATGCTATTTTTACTATCAGGATCTAATTGATTTAATATTTTTATTATATGTTTTTGATCACCTCTTTTAATTGCATTAAATATATTGGTATGAGCAATTAATTCAGATCGAATTACCCTGCGCAGAATTAATTCTCTCGTATAAGACTGCGCATCTTTGAATGCTTGATCAAAGATAGTGTCAGGCCATAATACATTTAAACTAATTCCACATGACTCAAAAATATTATGAACAACCGTGTGCGTAAATATATCCTGCACTTCAAGCAAACTATGATAACCACGGCCAGCATAAGTAGACATCAATGCAAGTATATAATGATTGATATCATCACTTACCGCCGAGTTACCCTTATTTTCCAATGCATATTTTTCCAGCATGGCAACCACGGCAAACGCATGCCCCGAAATAGATGCCACATAGGCTGAACGATTTCGTGTCAAAGGATAATGAGAGGTATCCTTGGTATAAGTATTAATATCCGGATTGGTATTGCGTAAATCAACTACTGAAATATCCGTTAGATAATTGGGTTGAGATGATGTCATCGTACCCATATTTCTACTATACACTTCATGCCTGCTTTTATGTTTTTTATCTTCATTATCTTTGGCAACAAATCCGTCTTTAATCTTTCTTCCTTTTTGCTTCATCCATTGTACTTGCGATCTTATTTCAAGCCTTCTCTCGCCTATTTTTTCATCTTCTGATTCTGATAGTGCAGAAATCCCTGTTATCGCTTCAGAGACATTGCTTGCATGAGAATAATTTCCACCACTAGCCGCTCCCATAAAACGCGCATTAATCCGGTTGATACTATCCAGTTTCATGCCTTGGCCAAAGTAGAGACTGGCTATTCTATTTTCAAAAAATCGTCGGCTATAATTAGTTTCCATACTCACTTCAGAAGCTGTACTAGACAGCGTCCAGATTAATTCTGCTGCCTCAGGTGTATGCAAAGCATCTATTTCGTCTTTATAATCAGTGCATAATTCTTTGATGACCTTCATCGCAAATTCATAATTTGTCTCATAATAATAACTTTTGATATTTTGAAGAAGATCTGAAATGTTAGAATTTTTTTCAGCTGCTTTTTGTAATAAACCTAAAACCAGTAAAATATATTCAGAATAATCAAAATTATTAGATAAACTCGCTTTTTTCAAAACATCTAATGACACATGGCCTAACGAAACATTTTTCTTTAATGCATGAACAGGCTCATTGTATTCCACAAATGGAAATGCTTTTCTATCATCGATATTTTCACAAATTTGTTTTTTGGTAGGTACATCAATTAACATATCAGGAATTTTAGCCATCACATTGGTAAGTATTCTATCCACATCGATTAAACTCAAATCATTATTTTCTTTATTCTTAAGCAATGTATTGATAATAATTTCTGATGTATTATTAAACCATTGTTCACCATCATAAGTCTTGATGGAAGCTATCTCTTTAAGAAGATTTTCATCTGCATTTATTTTTTGCATTGCATTCGATAATTTAGGAGAAATCATTTCGAATATCATTTCCCTATCATTACATATCAATGCCCTAATTAATGTAATTTTATCGGTTTCAGGCAGAGAGCGAAGATAAATGGAAAAATGACTAGCCTCATCATTCAGTTTATTTACAATCATTAATCGAATGTTATTTAGCACAAGTAGATCGTATGTTTTGAGTGTATTTTTAATATTGCCAATGTGCTCAATATAATCGCCAATGTTTTTCACTGTATTCATAGATATACCTTTTATAATTAAATTATAGATAAGATGAATATCCAAGAAATGTATACCCATAGCGTTACATTTTTAGGTGTAGGAGGAAAAATACCTAAAAATGTAACGCTATGGGTATATCAGGTTTAAAATAAATTAATCATATCCGCATGAGGAAAATATTTTTTAACAATCATCTTATCTTTTTTATGTAATAATAATTTTAAATTCGGCCCTGCGTCTTGTGTAAAGTATACTTCAATTCCATCCCGTCGCAACGACCAAATTTGCTGCATGGCTGCAATGGTTTCTGGTAAAAAATAACAAACTGGCGGCCAACTACTTAACATAGTTGAATGCATATTTAAAGCATTGGACTCAGCAGTCTCGCCTAATAATGAAAAATTTTTTTCTTGTAATGCTTGATGCAATAATTTCATATCCTGCGCAGCTTTATTCGGCCAATTGGCATACAGCATACTGGTTTCAACTGTACGCTGCATTGCAACGCGTGATGACACTGGTTTTTCTGCATCTGAAATAGGTAAAATGCCTATCGTTAATGTCGGCCACTCCACTGCTAATGGCTGCGCATAACTATCCATACCATCTGCTTGAGTGCCTGCATACCATTCAACAAATCCATTCCAGAGTGACCGCGCAGCACTGCCGCTGCCCAATCTTGCGAGCAAGGATAATTCACGTTTAGTTAATTGCCAGGCAAATAACTCATTTAATGCGGAGACAAGTGAAGCAAAACCACAGGCTGAAGATGCCAATCCTGCAGCAGCAGGAATATTCATTTTAATGTCAATTTGCAAACGCCACAGTGTTTTTACACGAAATAAATCCAGATAATTTTTTAAACGTTTCGCAAAATTTGAATCAGGTGACACTTCTTTATCGTTCAGTATGACGACATCTTCTTTTGCATGACTCTCTATGATGCTTGTCAATGCACCTTTAGTTGGTAAAGCGATGGAAAGACTGGACGTTACGGGTAAATTCAATTCACTATCACGTTTACCCCAATATTTACATAATGCAATATTAGTCGGTGCAAATGCCTGGCCTTGATCGCGCTGAGGTGTTTGTAATAATTTATGCTGAAGAATTTTTTCAATTACATCAGATTTTTTCACAATAAACTCCTTGTAAAGCCATTGTGAATGGAATGCGCTGAACAGCTGGGTCATGGCTGAAACAATGATAATCAGCAGGTAATTCACCTAAAGCTATCACACAATCACCCAAGCCTGATCCTGAAATTTTTGCACCTAAAATACCAGGTTGCTGACGCAAATGATCCACCATATTTTGCAAGCGCGGCGTATTAACCCCTAATGATTCCATCATGCCTTGCTGGACATTCATGATTTCGCCTAATTTCACCAAATCTTCTTTACGCAGCAGCTGCGTTCCTTCAACACCGCATTGGCCTATGCTGTTGCAAATCGAACGAAATAATTCCGGATAAGTGATAAATCGGCTCTGTACATAATTAATAGCATCGACTGTTGGTGTTTTAAATCCCGCATACACTGCATGCAAGGGAAGCAGCACAGAAAATTTTTCTACGCTAAGCGGATCAGCCGTATAACTGACAACACCCCCGTAAACAGATGCAGCAATATCTGCACCCGAACCTAAGCCTTGAATTTGCCTCACAACATTTCGACCTTGGCGCACCAAATCCCGCGGTGATGTTTTAATATCTAACCATGTAACCAAGGTTGCGAGTGTCGCTACCGTCACAGCAGCCGAAGAACCCAATCCAACTTTATCTGAAAATTCAGTTTCAATGCTAATATCGCAACCGCGTTTGAGTTTGGTTTGATATTGCTGCAAGGCACACAAGACAAATTGAAAAGGTTTTTCTATTTTTATATCAGTAACATCAGTCGACAAACAGCCTAATGTGGTCGATTCAATTTCTATGCGCGTATCCGTACGGGGTGTTAATGTCACCGTGATGCGTTTATCAACCGCACATGACAAGGCCCGTTTACCATATAACACTGCATATTCGCCCAATAACATAAGTGAACCTGGAGCTGATGCTTTAAGCCGCATAGACGCCTCGCGGCTCGCCAGAAATGGGTATGATATTGTATCCAAAACGTGAAGCAGTTGATGCCATCCTATTTTTATCTTCCATCATGACTAACACTGCACCAGCTTTATCACCCGCAACCGCACCCGCACCACAAATTTTTGCCGCACCGCCATCCGCTTCCACTTGCGAAATGAACGTCTGGACTTTTTCAGGCACGACGCCAATTTGTACCAGTAATTGATGATTACGCTGAATAGCCGCTTGCATATCGCGCCATGATTGTTGTTGTATGGCTTTATCCATCGCTTGTGTGACGGCAGCAAATTCACTTTTTAATTGTTCCGATTTAAAAAAGGGTGCTGCTTTTTCCACGCATTGTCCTGTCGTCGTCATGGGTGTGCCGGTATTGACTAAATACATAGGTAAATCAGGAATAGCACGCTCTTCAATTTCTTTTCCTTGCATATAAAGGCATCCGCCTTGCATGGCAACGCGTAAATCCAGCCCGCTGGAATGACCATGCTGCATGTTTTCCACTTCCAGTGCCAGTTTATATAATGTGTCTTGTGGAATGTGTAATTGCATATACTGAGAAATAGCTTGCATGACGCTGACGATAGTAGCAGCAGAAGAGCCCATACCACAACCAATAGGCAAATCCGATTGAACCTGTATTTTGACACCATGCGGCAAAGTCAGATTCAATGATTCAGCTAATATTCCCATGGCAAATTGAGCTAATTCAAATGGTTTTTGCAATACATCGCGAATACTATAGTCACCGCTGATGAAACGATAATATTTTTGTTTGATTTTTTCTTTCAAAAGATGCAAAGCATCATAACTTAATCGGCTGCGATGCGAGAGATCCGATAAATCAAATAATACTTGTGGAACCGTTTCGCGTGTGACAGTGGCTTTCACATATCGGTTGACTGCCATGGCTAATGCAGGCTGGCCATACACAACAGCGTGTTCGCCGGACAAAATTAATTTTCCTGGAGCGAAGACATGGATGAGGGTTTTGTCATCGCGCACTCTAGTATCGCGCCTCGATGAAGACAAAGCTGCAACCTTTTCATAAACCCGTTTATGTTGCTGCATTTTCGTTAAACGGAAATGCCCTGTGTGATAAAATGGAATTTCCTGGTCACTGCCATCATCTGCATACTTGAACGTAAATAATTTTTCATATTCTTCATAACTGATTTGTGTGCGTGATGATAATAAATCTTGGTGATAATCAGTATGTAATACATCACGATATCCAGGCTGCACAACACCACTAAAATATTCCGCGACACAGCCTGAACCATAGCTGTAAAAACCAATGCGTTTACCGCTTAAATCATCAGCTTCCTTATCTAACAAAGAAGCAAGGCAAATATATAATGAAGCCGTATAACTATTTCCTAATCGACGTCCATATTCAAGCGCATAGCTAATCTGCTTTTCTTTTTCTTCTTCCGTTAATCCTTCCTGACGAGTCGTTTTGATTAAATGTTGATGCGCTTTTTCAACCAAACGCGGCACAGGAGAGTGATAACAAAAATAAGTATGATCTTGAAAATCACGGTTTGATATCGAATGGTATTGCTCCCAGCATTTTTCCAACAGGGTGAGATACAATTTACTGGAATATTTTCCATCGACAAAAGCTTCATGAGAATAATTCGGACGCCAAAAATCCATGACATTTTCTGTGACAACACCGTATTCCGGTTCTAATGCTAAAATACGAGGATGAGCAGATAAAATCAAAGCGGCTGCGCCATTACCTTGTGATGATTCACCCGCTGTGTTTAAACCATATCGGGCAATATCCGATGCAATCACTAATACTTTTTTATCAGGATTTTCGCGTAAAAAAGATAACGCTAATTGGATAGCAGCAGTGCCGCCATAACAAGCCTGTTTTAATTCAACAACGCGGCAGCGTGCAGGCAAACCCAATAATCCATGCACATAAATACCAGCTGCTTTGGATTGATCAATGCCAGATTCCGTTGCAAATAAAAGCATTTCAATATCATTCGTATTCACATCACGTAATGCTTGCTGAGCTGCATTGGCAGCCATAGTCACCACATCTTCTCCCGGCGGTGCAACTGACATGACATATTGCCCCAAGCCAACATGATATTTATCTGCAGCCATGCCTCTCGCTTCCGCTAATGCAGCCAGTGGAAGTGCGTAACGTGAAGTATAAATCGTTAACGTATCAATACCGACTTTGACATGCGAGGAATGACTCTGCATTTTAATTCCTTTTCCGTTCTAATTTTAAATGACTGCGCATCAACTCACCTGGGTTCGTTTGCGCAGCCAGCAGGGAGAGCTCACCACACAAAACAGCTGCAGCAGCAATAATGGCTAATCGTCTCGCATTTTGGCCTGGCTCGCGTTTTTCCATACATCCCAGCATTTCCAGGTTTTGGCGCACAAAATCCAATGTTTTTCCATTACCAACCGTACCGACTATCAAATTGGGGAGGGTGACAGAGAAATACAAATTATCACCGCGAATTTCTGTAAAAACGATGCCTTGTGAACCTTCGATAATATTGGCTGCATCCTGACCTGTGGCAAGATAAAAACCGAGTAACATATTGGCAAAATGTGCATTTGCTGTACGCAATCCCCCTGACACAATATTACCGAGTAAATTTTTCTTGATATTTAAATCAATGATTTTTTCGGGCGTGGTTTTTAAAAACCGCTGGCAAATCGCACGTGAGAGTGTCACTTCTGCTATCACATTTTTGCCGCGGCCTAAAATCCCATTCACGGCAGACACTTTTTTATCACTGCAATAATTTCCTGATATGCTGACATATCGCAGCATAGGGTAATGTTTTAATATCCATTCCAGTAAATGGTCGGATGCAAGTGTCACCATGTTATGCCCGGATGCATCGCCCGTTAATAATTCAAAGCGCAAATAAAGTATTGAACCGACAATTTGTGCATGAATAGCTATGAGTTTGGCAAAGCGGCTGGTTTCGCCAATGATAGATTGCAATGGATCTTTTTGTTTTAAAATATCCAGATAAGCTTGATGAACTTCCGCAACCGTATCAGCTTCGAGTAACACTGAACGCGTCATGCGCTCATCAATGATAGTTGCGCGTATGCCGCCCGCTTGTGTGCACGTACGCGCACCACGGTGTGTTGAAGGCCATAGAGGTGACTCAAGCGTTGCCAAAGGCAATGGAACTTCTGCATCTACCTCTGCACTAATGATCCTAACTGGACCCACCACACGCATAGGGATGTTGACTACCTGCTCTACCTCGCTATTGTATATATCTCTCCAGCGCATATTTTTTTCTTGAAATAATGAAGCCATAGGGCTATAAAAGGCCACCATTCTACTGGAAATAACCTTATGACAGCAACTGAATGTCACTATCCTCAGCCGTTCTCAGAATATGTCATTTTGGTAGACGACCAAGATAGACAAATCGGTCTTGCCGAAAAACTCGAAGCTCATCAAAAAAATTGGTTACATAGAGCATTTTCTGCGTTTATTTTCCGTAAGCAGCCGCGGTTGGAAATTCTGATGCAACAACGCGCTTTGCATAAATATCACTCGCCTGGGTTATGGACAAATACATGCTGCTCTCACCCCCGCATGGGTGAATCGGTGATTGATGCAGGACAGCGGCGTTTACAAGAGGAAATGGGAGTGACTGTCATCCTGAAAGAGGTTGGCTGGTTTCAGTATAATGCTCATTTTTCCAATGGCTTGTCTGAGCATGAAATTGACCACGTATTAGTGGGAGAAGCCCAAAATGACATGGCGGTTCATCCTAACCCTGGGGAAGTTCATGCTTATCAGTGGATGACGGTTGAAGATTTAGAACAGGATTTGGCAAATTATCCAGAAAAATATACGCAATGGCTGGGGCAGGCACTGAAGATGGCTAAGACGGGGTTAAGGTTCTGAGTACAGCGGTTCCCGCTAACCTTACGCGATGGGGTGTTCTGAGAGGGGAGAATCGCGCGCTTCGCTTCCCCCTCGCTACGCTCTCCCCCTCTCAGTGCAAGCAAAAGCTTTGCTTTTGCTTAGCATATAAACACACAGGAATTTCCGCGTTCTTAGCGGGAATTCCTGTTCTGAGTACTTGGCTGTTCGTCCTTCGAGACGGCGCAAAGAGCGCGCCGTCTCGAAGGAACAAACGCAATGCTTACCTCGCATACACCGGAAACTGCTGACATAATTCCAGCACTTCACCACGCACGCGGTTTATCACTGCCTCATTCCGCAAATCATCCAGAATATCGCATATCCAATTCGACATTTGTTCGCATTCATTTTCCTTGAAACCACGTGTGGTAATAGCAGGCGAACCAATACGAATTCCACTGGTAATAAAAGGGGATTGCGGGTCATTTGGCACCGCATTTTTATTGGTTGTAATATAGGCTTTTCCTAACGCAGCTTCAGCATCTTTGCCCGTCATATTTTTATCTATCAAGTCAATGAGCATCAGGTGATCATCCGTACCGCCGCTCACAATTTTATAACCGCGACTCATGATGGTTTTTGCCATGACACGTGCATTCAAGAGAACCTGTGCTTGATATTCCTTGAATCCTGGTTGTAATGCTTCCAGAAATGCTACTGCTTTCGCTGCAATCACATGTTCCAGCGGGCCGCCTTGGCCGCCTGGAAAAACGGCTGAATTCAATTTCTTTTCCAGCTCAAGATTGGCTTTCGCCATAATCATGCCGCCACGCGGACCACGTAAGGTTTTATGCGTTGTAGTGGTTGTCACATCAGCAATATTCACCGGCGAAGGATATAATCCAACTGCTACCAATCCTGCTATGTGTGCAATATCTGAAAGCATCAAAGCGCCGACACTGTCAGCGATTTGACGGAACCGCTGCCAATCCACAATACGGGAATAAGCAGAAAAACCAGTGACTATGAGTTTTGGCTTGTGTTCATGAGCCAGGCGCTCTGCTTCATCGTAATCAATTTCCCCTGTATCCGGATGGGTGCCATAAGAATAAAACTGATATAACTTACCGGAAAAATTAACCGGTGATCCATGCGTCAAATGCCCGCCATGAGCAAGACTCATGCCCAATACCACATCACCCGGGCTGATCATGGCTGCATAAGCTGCCGCATTGGCTTGCGAACCTGAATGCGGCTGAACATTCACATAAGCTGCCCCAAATAATTGCTTGGCCCGTTCGATAGCCAGTGTTTCACCGATATCAACAAATTCACATCCGCCGTAATACCGCTTGCCAGGATAACCTTCAGCATACTTATTGGTCAGTATTGATCCTTGCACAGCCAATACATTGGGACTGACATAATTTTCTGAAGCAATTAACTCAATATGGTCTTCCTGACGCTGTTTTTCATGTTCAATTGCCTGCCAGATAGCAGGATCAAATTCTTGTAATGCTTTGTAGGGAAACATGGTCTTATCCTTTCAATACTGCATTTTCGAGCACAGTTTGCGCCTGGGCTTCACGATGCTTGCGAACGGCATCACGATATTCAGGATATTTATTACCGAGTATACCGGCAGCCAAAATCGCAGCATTCACAGCACCTGCTTTACCTACCGCTAATGTACCGACTGGAATACCAGCTGGCATTTGTACAATGGATAACAGCGCATCCAGGCCATTGGTGAAAGTTGACGACGGCATGGGAACACCTAACACAGGGATCAATGATTTTGCTGCAACGACACCCGGTAAATGCGCCGCGCCGCCTGCAGCAGCAATAAAGACTTCTGCGCCGCGTTGTTCTGCTGATATCAGATATTCAAATAAGGCATCTGGAGTGCGATGCGCAGACAATGCCCTTGCTTCATGCGGAATATTCAATTTATCCAGCATACGACTTGCTTCTTCCATGATGCTCCAATCTGATTTTGATCCCATGATGATAGATACCAAGATTTTAGACATATCATTCCCCGACGACTTGAATTCGATGTTTTTGTTAAATATGACGTTAAAAAACGAGACGTCATCATACCAGAATAGTTCATTAATGCCTAAAACAACGCTTTCCTGTAAACAGCATGGCAATATGGTATTCATTACATGCCGCAATGACTTCTTCATCCCGCATAGAACCGCCCGGTTGAATGATAGCTCTAACACCCGTATTAGCAATTCTGTCTATACTGTCGCGGAAAGGAAAAAAAGCATCAGAGGCTAAAATTGAATCCCTGATTTTTTCTCCTGCCTTACGTACAGCCAAATCGACAGCATCAATACGCGACACTTGTCCTGCGCCTATGCCAATGGTGGTATTATGTTTAGCGATTAAAATGCCATTGGATTTAATATGTTTCAACACACGCCAAGCGAATAACATTGCAGCAATCTCTTCCTCTTTAGGCTGCGCATTCGTCACTATTTTCCAATCATGAGCGGTGATAAGTTGTGCATCTCTTTCCTGAAGCAGCATACCACCCGTAATAAATTTCATTTCCCATGTTTGATTTTGCTGAATAGATAACTCCAATACACGGAGATTGGGTTTGGCAGAAAGAATTTTCAATGCGTCTTCAGTAAATGCTGGAGCAATGATGACTTCCATAAAAATGCCGGTGACTGCTTCTGCAATTTGTTTAGTGCAAGGCCGGTTCAGTGCAATAATGCCGCCAAAAGCAGAAAGCGGATCGGCTGCATAAGCATGCTGATAAGCTTCGTCTATAGTAGCTGCCGTCGCTGCACCGCAAGGATTAGCGTGTTTGACAATAATACAAGCCGGTTCACTAAATTCACTCGCACAAGACCACGCCGCTTCAGTATCTAAAATATTATTGTATGATAATGGTTTGCCTTGACATTGCGACGCTGACAATATTCCATTGGTTTGATGCTTGAATTGATAAGCACTGGCTTTTTGATGCGGATTTTCGCCGTAACGTAATTCCATATTTTTTTCTAGTTGTAAATCCAGATATTGCGGACACTCATGCGCATCTTGTTTACGCTGCAAAAAATGCTGGTGTATCATGGCATCATAATGTGATGTCAATCCAAACGCTTTTTCTGCCAGGTTTTTTCGGGTTTCAAAATCCAAACCATGCGAACTTTTCAACTCAGAAATAATGTTCGAATAATCAGCAGGATCGGTTACCGCACCAACCCAGGCAAAATTTTTGGCTGCCGCTCTCACCATCGTCGGGCCGCCGATATCGATAAATTCAATTGTTTTATTCCAATCCATGTCTGGATTTTTATTGACCGCATTTTCAAATGGATAAAAATTTACAACGACCAGATCTATCCATTCAATTTGATGTTGTGCCGCTTCGCTGGCATGTTCATCACGCCGGCCCAATATGCCGCCATGAACTTTGGGATGCAGTGTTTTGACGCGGCCATCCAGCATTTCCGGTAATCCCGTTACATCGTCTACCTGACGATGAGGGATATTCGCATCGCGCAGCATTTTACTGGTGCCGCCAGTAGAAATAATATCAACACCCAAGCGGGCGAGGTCTTTTGCAAACTCAACAATACCTGATTTATCAGAGACAGATAGTAAAGCGCGTTTTATAGGAATAATGGTCATAGTTGTCTCACATCGACTGTTTTTCAGGTTTGGCATATTATAGTGCCTGACAACAATTTACAAATATCCTGTGAAATGAACAGCGGTTCCCGCTAACCTTACGCGATGGGGTGTTCTGAGAGGGGAGAATCGCGATTCTCCCCTCTCAGTGCAAGCAAAAGCTTTGCTTTTGCGCAGCATATAAATATTTAAGGAATTTCCGCGTTCTTAGCGGGAATTCCTGTGAAATGAAAGCCTGGCTTGCAAGGGTCTATTATGAAAAACATTAACTTACGTTACATCGGATTGTTTGCTTTTATTATTTTCAGCTGGGGGCTTGCCTGGCCTGTCAATAAAGTTGGGCTGACATATCTGTCGCCTGCCTGGTATACCGCCATACGACTCGTTATCGGTACAGTCACCATGATGACTATTGTATTGATTGTAGGGAAATTCTCGCTGCCCAAATCAAAAGACTGTCCGCTGATTGTTATCATTGGATTATTACAAATCAGTATTTATATCTTGCTGACTAATTTCGGGCTCACCTACTTGCCTGCTGGCCGCTCGTCTCTGCTCGCTTACACCACACCATTATGGATCATGCCGGCGGCAACCTTATTTTTTAATGAAAAAGCTGGCCTGCTGAAGTGGATAGGTTTTTTGATGGGCTTAGGTGGTTTACTCCTTTTGTTGAGCCCATGGGAAATCAACTGGAGCAACACTGATATATTATTTGGCACTGCCATGCTGTTACTGGCATCACTATGCTGGTCCATCTCTATGTTATGCGCCCGTTACATGCAATGGTCTAAATCACCGCTGGAATTGATTCCCTGGCAATTACTCATAGGCACACTTCCGATTTTAGTTTATGCCTACGCCACTGAGCCAGCCGTTACGATTCAATGGAATATGCCATTAATTCTATCTTTGATTTATACCGGTATCCTCGTTACCGGTTTTTCTTATTGGAGCGGCCTCATCATTAATAAGGAATTACCGACGATTATTGTCTCATTAGGTTTTTTACTCGTTCCTATTGTCAGCTTGCTTGTTTCAACAGTTTATATGCAGGAAACACTTTCATTACCTACGATATGTGCAATAGTGTTGATTATTTCGGGTATTTGCTGCGTTGTTGTGAAGGAATAAGGGTCTATCAAAGAATAATTTTGCATCAACTCTCTGTAAACCAGAAAATTTTTTTGAGTAAACTTCTTCTTAAGTTCCACTTAAGATTTTGATAATACAATCAACTGGATTATTAAAAATAAAGAAGGATTTGATTGTGATCAGTTTGGTTATAATTTCTATTCACAAAACCTCGGGCAGCACACTGCTAATGAGTCACTTAATACGAGGTGGCTATGTTTAGTTTTATTGATACCGTATGCAAAAAATTTTGGCTAAGCAAATCGACACCCGCAAATAATTCCGATACTCCATTTCCATCAGATGAGCTCGACATTCCATTTTCATCACGATTGAAAGAAATAGAATATGAATTATTACTTGTGCCTGAATTTTTTAACTGCCCCATCACTCTTTCTATCATGGAAAATCCATACATTGTCAATCATCATGATAGCCATGTATTTGACAAAGAAGTGCTGGATAAATGGCTATTACAAGTTCCAGATGAAGATCCCTTGAGAGCAAAAATAGGCATCATCAAAGAAAATCAAGTAGAAAAGCCAGACATAAAACCACACATTAAAAGAAAAAATCAAATCGAAGAGTTTGTTTCTTCTCTGGAGCAAATACATGCATTAAATAAAAAACTGAATAATTTGGAAAAAACAACCGTTGATATTCTGGAGGATGCATTTCTGCAATTAGATATAGAACATCAACATCGCGAACAATTGCTAAAAGAACAACGCGAACAACAAGAAAATCAGAAAAAAGATATTTTGCAAATTAAACTCAGTCTCTATCTGGAATTAGATACCTTTATTAAAAACACAACCAAAGTAATCCGTGAAGAAATCAAACAAGAAAAAGAAAAGCACGAAGAAATAGAAAGAATAACAGGAGAAAAACAAGATCAGCTTCAATTGTTAGAAAAGGAACTCAAACCGGTATTTCCACACTTGTTTTCCCATCAGGTTAACAATCAAAATGGAAACAATGTACAATTATATTTTCCATCGAACTCACTTTTTCTAAGGCAGCTTTTACCCTATGAGAAAAAGCAGCCTCTTTGGCAAAGTACCTTTTTTTATTCGCCTATTAATGCTTTCAATGCTCCTGCCATGACGTTTTTTGCTTATTTATATATTCTGGCATTAAATCATCGCCCTGAATTAAATCATTTATTGAATAAAAATCAAGTGTCTATTAACCAACTGTCACTGCTTGAATGAAACGATCAGCGCTTTACGCTCTGCGAGAAATTTCGATAATCGCTTCAACCAGAGCAATTCCTTCAAGCTGCTGTACACGTTCTTTCAATATTTCAGCTGTATCATCAGGAAGTACGGAACATTTTTTTTGTAACAGAATGGGGCCGGCATCCACTTGCTCAGTCACATAATGCACGGTACAACCTGTTTCTTGTTCGCCTGCAGCAATGACTGCACGATGCACCTCCAAATCCATTTTTCCTGCATGCGCAGGTAATAATGAGGGATGCACATTAATAATTTTATGTTGCCAGGTTGTGATAAATTCAGCTGATAAAATTCGCATATAACCAATCAACACAAGCAGATCGATATGATAATGTTTAAGTATTGCAGAGACTTTTGCATCAAAGGATTCACGTGTCAGACCCGCTGAATCACAATATTCTGTAATCAATCCAAATACACTCGCTCTGGATAAAATGGGGGCTGCGGATTTATTACTGATAACAATTTCAATGGATGCTGCCAATTGTTGATGACTGATTGCTGTCACAATGGCATCCAGATTAGTGCCGCGCGTTGATCCCAATATTCCCAAGCGTATCATGAATGATCAACCCTTTTTTTCCCTCAATCGCCGCATATGATCTACACGTTGTTGTATGAGTTGTTCTGTGCCAATATCTTCACGATGAAATAAAGGCCCATTAATACCGCATACTTCTTTTTCAGAAATGATTTCTGCTGCTGGAATGGAATCTGCCACACCAACATAAGCAGCGGTGCGAGAACCGGTTGCATAAATTTGCCCATCGACTGCGTGTACAGCAGCCAAATATAAATGGGATTTGTTTTTGACCGCACTGATATCAATGATGACATCTTTGATTGGTGTATCAGGATAACCTTGCGGCACTGCATATTTGCATACCGTTGCCTGCTTAGCAAATTGCGCTGGTGTCGTTAATAAATTTCCTGATACCACGGCCTGGCAAATAGCAACAAAATCCGATTCCAGTATAGTCAACACATTTAATGCTTCGGGGTCACCAAAACGCGCATTGAATTCAATAACAGATATACCGTGTTGTGTCGCAATAAAACTGCCGTATAACACACCCATGTATCTTTCATTTAATTCCGATGATAAAGCCTTGATAACCCATTCATTAATATGCAATGCCTGGCTGACATCTTCTTCCGTTAAAAAAGGAAGACTATGATTAACATCAGAATAACTTCCCATGCCGCCCGTATTTGGGCCTTTGTCATTCACAAAAGCACGCTTGTGGTCTTGAACAATAGGCATAGGCACTATGTGTTTGCCATCACAAAAACACATGAATGAGAATTCTTGTCCGACTAACTTTTCTTCAATGAGAAACGTTTGGCCTGCATCCAGAATTTCCCTGCAAAATGCGATAGCCTCTGCAAAAGAATGTAAATGATCGCCAGCCACTTTGACACCTTTGCCGCCCATGAGGCCATTGGCTTTTATCACATATTGACCTTCGCCTAATTGATGAAGAAAGGTATCAACCTCTTTCATATCATGAAAAATCTGGTAGCGCGGCAACCCAGGGATGTTATATTTTGTCATGAGATCGCGGGCAAATCCTTTACTCGTTTCAATTTGCGCCAGCTTTTTCTTTGGACCCACAGTCGGTATCGCTATTGCCCACAATGCATCTGCCAACCCTTTTTCTAGTGGTGCTTCCGGGCCAATAATCGCGAGACTAATCTGCCATTCTTTTGCGATGTGTGTAATGGCATTCACATCGGTGATATCACCCACCCTGTATTGGTGAGCCATTTGTTTGATACCAGGATTAACAGATGTGCCATAGCAAAAAATATGCGGATGTTGTGATGAACGGTGTAATGCTGCTGCAATCGCATGTTCGCGTGCGCCGGAACCGATGATTAGTATATTCACTTGCCATCCTCATTATTCGTCTTTCTTGCTGCTTCCCGGATTTGTTCCAATTCCACTATTTTTTGTTCGGTAATATTTCCGCAAATGTATTTGCCATCCATACAAGCCATGCATGGATGCTGGATATGATGTTGTCCGCGGCGTGTGACTGCTTCGACTAAATCATCTTGCGTTTGATAGAGTAATTTATCAACGCCTAAATATTGACTAATTTGCTCTATCGTATTATTCGCGGCAATTAATTCATGACGCGATGGAATATCAATTCCATAAAAGCAAGGGTTTTTGATAGGCGGACAGGTGGAAACAAAATAAATTTCTTTCGCACCAAATTCACGTACCATGCGCACAATTTCACGGGATGTCGTACCGCGCACGATACTATCATCAACAATGAGCACCGATTTATTTTCAATTTCAGTACGCTGCGGGGTTAATTTGTACCGCACACTGCGCGAGCGTGCTTTTTGATTTGGCATAATAAAAGTGCGGCCTATGAAAGGATTTTTATATAATCCTTCCGAATAACGCACACCTAATTCATGCGCGAATGATAATGCTGCTGTGTTAGCTGTAAAAGGTGCAGGTATGACTACATCCGGTATACAGTCTGGATACGCTTCCTTCCAACGTTGTGCCAGATTTTGCCCCATGCGCAAACGTGAACGATAAACGCTGATGCCATCGAGAGTAGAATCGGGCCTGGCAAAATAAACATATTCAAAAACGCATGGCCTGAATTCTTTTGCCTCTATCACTTGCCTGAATAATTTTCCTTCTTTATTCACGAAAGCCACTTCGCCAGGCTGCAAATCCCCCTTGGGTTCAAATCCTAATGCATAAAAAGGTGTGGTTTCTGATGCGAAAATATAATCACGGGTACCATTAGCATTTTTACGTTCACCCCAAACCAGCGGGCGTATGCC
>Ga0206910_1037_pt1 | contig 29458 bp, 34 predicted proteins | sample Alteio_BWOrgHeat_77_FD_152949 | JGI IMG/M metagenome (GOLD analysis project Ga0206910, IMG submission 152949) | Enriched cells from forest soil in Barre Woods Harvard Forest LTER site, Petersham, Massachusetts, United States -... | ecosystem: Environmental > Terrestrial > Soil > Temperate forest >... | reverse complement strand
GCAATCACTCTCCTGCTGCAGCTAAAGCCTATGCAGAAGAATGGCTTAAAAAAGCACCCGATTCTTTTGAAGCCCTACAATTTTATGGGCTCCTTTGGGCAAAAGAAAATAACTTTGATAAAGCATTGATGTATTTCCAGCGCGCCCTTTTACACGATGCAAATCGCCCTTCAATCCACACGAACTTAAGTAATGTCTATGTCGCCTGTGGCGAAGTCGAAAAAGCACTGGGGCATCTCTATCAAGCTTTACGTCTTCAACCTTTTCACGCAGAAGCCTATAATAATTTGGGTCGGCTCTTATACAAACAAGGTCGCCTTGCAGAGGCGATGCCTCACTTTGAAAAAGCGCTACGCCTTGATCCCAACTATTGGGAAGCACACTATAATCTTGCCCACAGCCTTGCCACACAAAATCAATGGGTTCGAGCCGCTACCCACTATGAAGCAGTCATACGACTATTTCCTAGCCACCCTATTGCTCATTTTAATTTAGCACTGATTTATCTGGTCGAAGAAAAATACTTAGAAGCTGAACGTCATTTAAATAAAACCTTAGAATTAGATCCCCATCATGTCGAAGCCACTAAAAGGCTAGGGGAAGTCTTCCTGGAACAGGGCAAAAGTCAAGAGGCCTTCGCCTTGTTCAAAAAAGCCCTAGATCTTCGCCCAGATTTAGCTGATGTACACCATAATCTCGCCATTTTATATCTTCGTAATGGCGACAAATCGCAAGCGCTTTTCCATTTTGCAGAAGCCTTCAGGCTCGATCCGAGCAATGAAACAGCTGCTCATATGATCGCTTCCCTAAGCAATACAACTCCCCCTAGCAGTACACCTCTATCTTATATTACTCAATTATTTGATCAATATGCAGATCACTACAATGAACATCTAAAAAACCAATTAAACTATCAAGTTCCCACTTTATTACGTAATGGCATTGGACGTTGTTTTGGAAATAATCCTAAAGCCGGACGGGTTTTAGATCTCGGTTGTGGTACAGGACTTTGTGGCATTGTGTTTAGAGATTTGGCCTTAGAACTCGTAGGCGTTGATTTATCCCCTAAAATGATCGCCCACGCCACCTTGCTTGGGGCTTACGATAAACTCATCGTCTCCGATTTCAACGAATACCTGAGAAGCCCTTTAGAGCCTTTTGATCTCATTATTGCAGCCGACGTTTTCGTTTACAGTAGCGCCTTAGAAAATATTTTTGCAAAAATTGCTCAAATTTTGGTAGCGCAGGGCCGCTTTATTTTCAGCACGGAAACCCTGGAAACAGGCACTTATCGTTTACAAAGCACCGGACGCTTTGCACACTCTAAAGAATATATTGAAGCACTGGCCAAGAAAAACCATTTCTTCATTGAATTATCAGAGTCAATCATTCTAAGAGAAGGCGCGTCCCCTATTTCAGGCCACTTATACATTTTAAAATTAGTAGCAAGTGTTTAATCTAAAAAATTTTCCTTACAAAATAAGGTCCTCCTGAATAGCCCTCTAAAAGCTTTGAAAAACAATACGATTGCAGCCCATAGCAATTTCCTTTAAATTGTACAAAGTGATACAGTCACCGATTTGACTGACACTTTAATCAGTTTAAGGGAGATTTGACGATCATGTTCAATAGCTTTTTCTTGCAAGGCAACTTTCGTATTCTCTTAATTGCCCTCTGCCTCTTCTTTCAAACGCCTGCCTTGGCCAGCGATTGGTCTTCTTATTGGGCCTCTATGTGGCAAAAAAAAGCCGAACAAGGCGATAAAGAAGCTCAGTACAACCTCGGTTTAATGTACTATGAAGGCGAAGGCGTCATTAGAGATTATGAAATAGCCAGCGAATGGTTTGAAAAAGCGGCCAATCAAGGCCACGTCACTGCACAATTTAACCTGGGGTTAATGGCATATGAAGGTAAAGGTCTTGAACAAAACTATCAAAAGGCGATTGAATGGTTTGAAAAAGCGGCCAATCAAGGTGATATTTCGGCACAGTGTAATTTAGGGGTTATTTACGCTGAAGGGCAAGGGGTTGAACAAAATTATAAAACAGCCGCTGAATGGTATGAAAAAGCAGCCGAGCTGGGTAGCCTAGAAGCTCAATGGAATCTGGGAGTGATGTATTATAAAGGCCAAGGTGTCAGTCAAAATTATACAACCGCTGCAAAATGGTTTGAAAAAGCCGCGCACCTTGGCAATACACAAGCACAAATTATGTTGGCCTTTATGTATTATGAAGGTCAGGGCTTTACCCAAGATTACAAACAAGCCTCAGAATGGTTCGAGAAAGCGGCGCAACAAGGCAATGTGCTCGCACAATATAATCTCGGTCTTATTTATTATGAAGGCTTAGGCGTGGTACAAGATCAAAAGATCGCCATGGATTGGTTTGAAAAAGCCGCCCATCAAGGTGATATGCAGGCCCAATATAATCTGGGCCTCATTTACTATGAAGGCCAAGGGATCTCCAGGGACTACACCAAAGCCCTGCACTGGTTTGAAAAAGCCGCAAGCCAAGGAGATGTCCGAGCGCAATCTACTCTGGGATTTATGCATTATAAAGGCCAGGGCGCCGAACACGATGATAAAAAGGCTGTTTATTGGTTTGAAAAAGCGGCTAATCAAGGCGATGTCGAAGCGCAATACAATTTAGGCCTAATGTTCTATGAAGGCAAAGGCCTTAAACAAGATTACAAGAAAGCCTTTCAATGGTTTGAAAAAGCCGCTAAACAGGGCGAGCCCGATGCTCAATCTATCCTGGGCTTTATGTATTATAAAGGCCAAGGCGTCAGTCAAAATTATTCTAAGGCCTGTAAATGGTATGAAAAGGCCGCTAACCAAGGGGATATGCGAGCGCAATACATGCATCGACTATTACAGAAGAAAATTAAAACAGAGAATGTCCCTTAAATAGTTAGTAATTAAAATTACTTTTTTGTTGCCTGCTGGATCTTCAGCCTCTCTTTCTACCTTGTCAAGTAGAGAAGGAGAAAGGCTTAGGCAATTTATGGCAAAATGCTTACACACAATACCGCTATCTTAGTGATAGTATGGACTTTACTCAATAATGAACCATCTACCGGCTTATAGCCGCAAGGAGGGAATAAAATGATAAATGCAGACAGTTACGAAAATAGAGAACTGATGTTTGTAACCTGGCACAATATCCCTACCTCGTTAATAATGCCCGAAGTCGAATTAGTCGATCGTGTCTTGGCAAAACCTGACTTAAATCATTACATTTTAGGCCATGGAGAAAGATCGCCCAGTAAAAAGCCACTCGCCGAAATGGATTTGATAGAGCGGGCCTTAAACCAGATTTCTTTTAAACAAAGCAATCCTATTTTAAGTTATTAAACCAAAAAAATAAATTCTGCTATTTTTTCTTCTATAGGCAGCATTTTTTATATTTTTTTCCACTCCCACAGGGGCAACTCTCATTTCGCCCTACCCTTTGCCCCGCGTTCACAGGTTCTTTTTTAAGAGGCATGGCCTTTAAGGTTTGTTGCTTTTTTTTTTCCGCCACCAAGTTTCTTAGTTTTTCAACTAAGGCAGGTTTAGGTTCAAATACAGTTTGGTTCATCATGCTACTCGAATGATTGATAGAGCCCATAACAACAAATTCGCTGAGCCTTCGCTCTGTGCTGGAGGGATTATAGCGAATTTTTTGGCTGACATACAAAGCCAGAATGGATTATACTAAACTTGAATAAATTCGGACTAAATCAGTCTTGATTAGATGAGAAAGGAATGAAGGGTTGAATGATACGGATTACTAAACTTACCGATTACGGCGTCGTACTCATGGCCTTTATGGCCAGCCATCCCTTACGCCTATTTCAAGCACGAGAGCTGGCAGAATATACCGCAGTCGCTCACCCAACGGTCTCTAAGTTGCTCAAAAAATTAGCCAAAAATAAATTGTTGATCTCCCATCGCGGCACTCATGGTGGATATCTCCTGGCTTGCCGACCTGAAGAAATTAGCGTGGCAGAATTAGTGAATGCGCTAGAAGGGCCCATTGCTATCACAGACTGCAACCGAGGCCACCAATATTGCCCTACTGCTTCTCAGTGCGCGATTAAAACACCGTGGCAACAAATCAACCATGTCATTACAGAGGCCTTAGCATCGGTTAAATTATCGGATTTAGTCAATAAACTTCGATTGGCAGGAGAGGTCTCATGACAACTTCTAGAGAACTACAAGACTTCATGAGTCAAGAGTATTCAGCAGGATTTGTGACATCCATCGAATCAGACAGCCTTGCCCCTGGCTTAAATGAAGAGGTCATTCGCCTCATTTCTTATAAAAAAAATGAGCCTCCCTTTATGTTGGAATGGCGCCTGAAAGCTTTTCAGCATTGGTTAACGCTAAAGGAACCTCATTGGGCCCATCTTCACTACCCGCCTATCGATTACCAAAAGATCATTTATTATTCAGCACCCAAAACTTCTAACAATCTGAAAAGTTTAGAAGACATTGATCCTGAATTATTGAAGACTTATGAAAAACTAGGGATCTCGCTTAAAGAACAGGAGCGTTTAAGTGGTATTGCAGTGGATGCAGTATTTGACAGTGTTTCAGTAGCGACGACTTTCAAAGATAAATTAGCCAGCGAAGGCATTATTTTCTGTTCTTTTTCAGAAGCTGTACAAGAACACCCTGAATTAATTAAAAAATATTTAGGTTCCGTGGTATCTTATACCGACAATTTTTTTGCTTGTTTAAATGCTGCAGTCTTCACGGATGGATCCTTTTGTTATATTCCAAAAGGCGTACGCTGTCCCATGGAATTGTCTACCTATTTTCGTATTAATGCAATTGCAACAGGCCAATTTGAACGTACCTTAATTATTGCCGATGAGGGCAGTCAACTCAGTTATTTAGAAGGGTGCACCGCTCCCATGCGAGATGAAAATCAATTGCATGCCGCCGTCGTTGAATTAATTGCACTCGATAATGCTCAAATTAAATACTCTACCATACAAAATTGGTATCCCGGTGATAAAGAAGGCAAGGGAGGCATTTACAACTTTGTGACCAAACGAGGCCTCTGTCGAGGCAAGGCTTCAAAAATTTCCTGGACACAAGTGGAAACAGGATCGGCCATTACCTGGAAATATCCGAGCGTTATTCTACAAGGTGAAGGCAGTGTGGGTGAATTTTATTCAGTGGCCCTTACCAATCACCGTCAACAAGCCGATACGGGGACTAAAATGATCCACATCGGCGCCCATACCAAAAGTACCATTCTATCGAAAGGCATTACCGCTGGTCAGGGTCAAAATAATTACCGTGGCCTTGTTCAAGTCAGTTCAAAGGCGCATCATGCCCAAAACTATACCCAATGCGACTCTTTGTTATTAGGCGATCAATGTGGAGCTCATACTTTCCCTTATATAGAAATCAAAAATAAAACCGCTAAAATTGAACATGAGGCCACCACCAGTAAAATCAGCGAAGAACAATTATTTTATTGTCGACAACGTGGAATCAATAAAGAAGACGCTATCTCCATGATTGTCAATGGCTTTTGCAAGCAAGTTTTTAAAGAATTACCCATGGAGTTTGCAGTAGAAGCACAAAAACTCTTAGCCATCAGTCTCGAAGGCGCCATTGGTTAATGATTTAACAGGAGAGATATTGCATGACAGTTGTCCGAAAAACTATCTTAGAAATCCAAAATCTGCATGCGGGTATTGCAGATAAGCTGATTTTACAAGGATTAAATATCTCCATTGCAGAAGGTGAAATACATGCTATCATGGGCCCTAATGGATCCGGAAAAAGTACCCTTGCCAATCTCTTAGCGAGAAAAGAAGAATATTGTGTCAAAGAAGGTCGCGTGAACTATCTGGGAGAAAATTTATTGGCCCTCTCTCCAGAAGAATGTGCCTGGAAAGGATTGTTTTTAGGGTTTCAATACCCTGTTTCAATACCAGGGGTTAGCAATATACAATTTCTAAAATCTGCCTTAAATGCTACTCGCCATGCCCAAGGAAAACCCCCTTTAGATGCCGTTGATTTTCTGAATATCGTTAAAACAAAAATGGCCCTTTTAGAAATGCCAGAAGCACTATTATACCGTTCTTTAAACGATGGCTTTTCCGGTGGAGAGAAAAAACGCAATGAAATTCTCCAAATGTCTTTATTAGATCCGACACTGGCCATTTTGGATGAAACAGATTCTGGTTTAGATATCGATGCCCTAAAGGCTGTGGCAAAAGGCATTAATCTATTGCGCAACAAAAATCATGCAATTTTATTAATTACCCATTATCAACGATTATTGGACTATATCGTTCCTGATTTTGTACACGTCATGAGCGAAGGTAAAATTGTAAAATCTGGTGATAAATCACTAGCCATTGTCTTAGAAGACAAAGGCTATGCGTGGCTCTAAGGAAACCATATGGTCGCAATGATTAAAGAACCCTTATCAAAAATCTTCGAAACGGCCTTAGAAACGCTAGGACCTTTATTAGCCAAGCGAGAAGATGCTATGTTCCTAAAAAATCGTTTTACAGCGCTTAGCTATTTTAAAAAATATGGGATGCCCTCAAAGCAGCAAGATGACTGGAAATACACGGATTTATCTCGTTATCATTTTGAAAACTTTCTGACTCCCCCTGAGCCATCCCACACTTCTTCACTGAATAAAATCCACCCACTATTGATTGATCCTCTATCGACCCAACAATTTATTTCTTATAACGGCTATGCGATTCAAACCTTTAAGCCCGCACACTTTGACATTCAGACACGCCCCCTTTCCGGCGTAGAAGACCCGCCTAAAAATGGCTTGGAAGCCCTCAATCGCGCTTTTTATATGGATACCGCTTCTATTGTCATCCCTAGAAATTGTGAAGTCAAAGAGCCTATTTATCTGTTTCATGTCATTGACAGCGATCAAAATACTTTTATGGTTCAACCAAAAAATTGGATCACCTTAGAAGAGAACAGTCAGGCAACTTTGATAGAAATCTATTTTAGTCTGGGCGAGAATCCTTCGTTTAACAATATCGTCACTGAGATTAGATTGGCTAAAAATGCGAGGCTCAATCATCTCTTCGTACAACGCTCTCTTACACAAAATCTACAAATTGCTCATATTAATGTGCAACAGGCAGAAGCCAGTGATTATACCACCACGGCTCTCCTATTAGGGGGTGCACTCAATCGCACCAACTTTCAAATTGATCTCAATCAAGCTCATGCACACTCTCAATTTTATGCCTTAGCACTTGCCAATGCCAAACAACAAAGTGATCTACACCTCTGTATACGACACAATCAGCCCGATTGTCAGAGCCACACGCTAACCCGCGGACTTGTAGCCGATCATGCCCGCAGTGCTTTTACAGGAAAAATTGTGGTCCAAGAAGGTGCAAGCCGCTCACAAGCAACCCTTGAAAACAAAAATTTATTGCTTTCTTCTGAGGCAGAAGTGGATACTCGTCCACAGCTTGAAATTTATAATGATGATGTTCAATGTTCTCACGGTGCTACGGTGGGACATTTGGATCTCGAGGCGCTTTTTTATCTAAAAAGTCGCGGTATTCCCGAACAAGAAGCTAAGAAATTGCTCATTAAAGCCTTTATGGGCCCCAGTTTAGAGGGGATCCCACTCCCACTTCGAAAAGCCGTGGAAGACTTAATCGATGCGCATTGAAGCTATCCGTTCAGAATTTCCAATTCTACAAACACAGATCCACAACCATCCCTTGATCTATTTAGACAATGCTGCCACCACCCAAAAACCTCAATGCGTTCTAGATGCCCTTAATCACTATTACACTGCAATAAACGCTAATGTACACCGAAGTGTCTATTATTTAAGCGAAGCTGCCACAAAGGCCTTTGAAGAAGCACGCCAAAGTGTGCAACATTTTATTAATGCTAAAGAAGCCCGTGAGTGCATTTTTGTGAAAGGCACCACAGAAGCCATTAATTTGGTAGCCCATAGTTTTGGTGAACATTTTCTCAAAAAAGGCGATGAAATTTTGATCTCTGCGATGGAACATCATTCTAATATTGTTCCCTGGCAACTGCTCTGTCAAAGAAAAGAACTCAAACTACAAGTTATCCCAATAAATGAACAAGGAGAATTAGAGCTTGAGAACTTAGAACTCTATTTTAATAAAAAGACTAAATTATTAGCGATCATACATGCCTCAAATGCTTTAGGCACCCTTAACCCTATTGCCGATATTATTAAAAAGGCACATGCCCACAACATTCCGGTGTTAGTAGACGGGGCGCAATCGGCAGCACATCTTAAAATCGATGTCCAAGCCTTAGATTGTGACTTCTTTACTTTTTCAGGGCATAAAACCTATGGCCCAACAGGCATTGGGGTACTATATGGTAAATCCCACTGGTTAGAAGCCATGCCACCTTACCAAGGGGGGGGAGATATGATCTTGAAGGTTAGCTTTGATCACACAACATATAATGAAATTCCCTTTAAATTTGAAGCTGGAACCCCGGCCATTGCCGAGGCAATCGCCCTGGGTCGTGCTTTAGAGTACCTTCAAAAACTTGACTGGGCATTTATCTCACAGCATGAAGCCCGCTTACTTCAATATGCCACCGAAGCTTTGAGTTCTATTCCTCGTTTAAAAATCATTGGGCAGGCAAAAGAAAAAATAGGCGTTATTTCTTTCACGCTAGAGGGGATCCATCCCCATGATATTGGTAGCATCACTGATCAATTTGGCATTGCCATTCGAACAGGCCACCACTGTGCGATGCCCATTATGGACTTTTTCAAGATACCCGCTACTACGCGTGTCTCTTTTGGTATTTATAATACCTGCGAAGAAATTGACCAATTGATCAAAGCTTTAGATGAAGTTAGACGGTTATTTAAACTTTATTAAAGACAGTAATGAGAAAATAACGATGATACAAGATTTATATCAAGAATTAATTATTGACCATGGCACCCACCCTAGAAATTTCTGCGTGTTGGAGAATGCCAATGGCAAAGCGGAAGGCTTTAATCCTCTGTGTGGAGATAAAGTACAACTCTACTTAAAGATTGAAAATCAAAAAATTGAAAAGGCTTCTTTTACAGGCGCCGGCTGTGCAATTTCAATGGCCTCAGCTTCTCTCATGACAGAAGCGCTGATTGGCAAAACCACTCAGGAAGCACTCGTCTTATCTGCCTTATTTAAGTCTTTGTTGACAATTGATAGTGCCGAGAGCGCTGAACTTGGAAAACTCCTGGCGCTCGCCGGTGTTAAATCCTTCCCTGCCCGTGTAAAATGTGCCACACTGGCCTGGCATACTTTACAAGCGGCCATTCACTGTAATATTCAAACTGTCAGTACGGAATTGATTAATTCATGAATACCACCAGCCTTTCACTTAAAGAATCCATTATCGAGACCTTAAAGGGGATCTTTGACCCTGAAATCCCCGTTAACATTTATGATTTAGGGCTTATTTACGATTTAGAGGTCAACGAAGCAGAAGGGATCGTCAAAGTGCAAATGACCCTCACTACTCCGGCTTGTCCCGTAGCACAAACATTTCCCCAAACCGTACAAGATAAAATCTTAACCCTTCCCACTGTTTCTGAGGTAGCAATTGAATTAGTCTGGGAACCCCCCTGGACAAAAGACAGAATGTCTGAGATCGCTAAACTTCAGTTAAATATGTTTTAAGAGAGCTGCGTTATGTCTGATTGGCACGCTGTTTGTCCTCTTTCTGAACTGCCCAGCAATACCAGAAAAGATTTAATCATCGAAGGGATCCCTATTTTAATATTTAACCTAGAAGGCGACTATTACGCGATTCAAAATCAGTGCACCCATCAAGCATTCCCCCTCACAGAAGGCCTCTTGAGTGGTGAGGTCTTAACATGCCCCTTTCATGGCGCTCAATTTTGTATTAAAACAGGAGAAGCCCTAACAGCGCCTGCTTTTGAAGAATTGCCTACCTACCCGGTGCGCGTACAAAATGATCTGATTGAAGTGAAACTTTTTTAAAAATTAAACCTTACCCTGTCTGCTGCGCCCGTCTCAACTCTTGCGCTATCGATTGTTCAACGGTTTCTAACCATTGATTGAGTGTCTGCAATTTTGTTTTAAATTTATAGGCCTGGTGAATTTCTAAAACTCTGGTTTTTTCTGCTTGATAAATGCCTTCAAACAAAACCTCTTTATGAAAGAGCCGACGTACTAAGTTAGCCAGCACTTTTATGTTTTCAGAAAATTTCTCAAAACCTGCTAAAGGCGCCTCGGTATTAAAATTTCTAGGCAATGCCACTTCAATTTTTTCTTCTATTTCATTCATTAATTTTTCGATTTCCTCCCCCTCTGCTTCATATCGCAGGGCCTCTACACGGATCCTTAGGGGATCTAATACCTCTATATAATACCTTAACATCAAGTGGTATTGCCTATACCAACGCATATAGGCTGCTTCCGTCAGATATTCTGCCATTGCCTTTCCCTAGTTTTAATCGTCTTATGTCCTATTTATTTTAGTTCTGAAAGTCTATTCTCGTCCAATCATTCCTTCTCTCTTTTAAAACGGGTGGACAAGGGGCTGATAAATCTTCTAGAATAATCTTCCCTTATTGTTCAATCACATGATGACCTACTGGGACCATAATATGCGTGTTTCAAATTTATTCATGGCTACCTTAAAAGAATCCCCTCATGAGGCAGAAATTATCAGCCATAAGCTTATGGTCCGTGCCGGGCTGATCCGTAAATTGGCTTCCGGCTTGTATACTTGGTTACCTTTAGGCTTGCGAGTCTTGCGCAAGGTAGAGCACATTGTTCGAGAAGAAATGGATCGTATTGGCGCGCAAGAGATTTTAATGCCTGCCATCCAGCCTGCTGAACTCTGGCAAGAAACACACCGTTGGGAACAGTTCGGACCCCAATTATTAAAAATTACCGATCGCCAACAGCGACAGTTTTGTTTTGGTCCCACCCATGAAGAAGTCATCACCGATATCATTCGGCGTGAATTAAAAAGCTATAAACAACTCCCTCTAACACTTTATCAAATACAAACCAAATTTAGGGATGAGATACGGCCGCGTTTTGGTGTCATGCGTGCTCGTGAGTTCTTGATGAAAGATGCCTATTCTTTCCATCTGGATAGCACCTCACTCAACACGACTTATGAAGGGATGTACCAAGCTTATAGCCGTATTTTTTCACGTCTTGGCCTAAAATTTCGCGCTGTCTTAGCAGATACCGGCAGTATTGGCGGAAGTCTCTCTCACGAATTTCATGTACTGGCAGATTCAGGTGAAGATCTCATTGCCTATAGTGATAAAAGTGAATACGCCGCCAACCGAGAATTAGCCACCGCTTTAGCGCCCCAAGCACCCCGTTTACCCGCTTCAATCCCCTTATCTTACACACATATCCCCGGTATTAAATCGATAGCAGAACAAGCCAATTACCTTCAAGTGGAAACCCAGAGAATATTAAAAACGCTACTCGTGCGCGGCAGCACGCCTGCCCATCCCATTGTTGCGCTGCTCCTGCGAGGGGATCACGAGCTTAATCCCCTGAAAGCTGAAAAACATCCTCTTGTCGCCTTTCCTTTTACAATGGCAAGCCTAGAAGAAGTCCAGGCATTGGCTGCCTGTGGCCCCGGCTTTGTGGGACCTAAAGGCTTAAACGTTCCTCTCATTGCCGATCAAAGTGCCGCACAAATGTCTGATTTTATTTGTGGCGCCAATCAAGAAAACACCCATTATACAGGTTTTAATTGGGATCGAGATTGCACTTTATCGGAAATCACCGATCTACGATTTGTCCAAGCCGGTGATTTTAGTCCCGATCAGCAGGGGGTTTTAGCGCTAACCCGCGGCATTGAAGTAGGGCATATTTTCCAATTGGGTGACAAATACGCAGAAGCCATGAAAGCCACAGTTCTGAATGAAACAGGACAAGCTAAAACCCTGCTCATGGGGTGTTATGGGATTGGCGTCTCTCGAATCGTCGCCGCTGCTATCGAACAAAACCACGATGAACGGGGGATCATTTGGCCCCCCGCTATGGCTCCCTTTCAAGTAGCCTTAATTCCAATTAATTTTCATAAATCTTCTGCCGTCAAAACAGCCGCTGAAGCCTTATACCATGCTTGCCTGGCAGAGGGCATCGAGGTCCTCTTAGACGATCGCTCAGAACGGCCCGGAATTATGTTTGCAGATGCCGAGCTCATCGGGATCCCCCATCGTGTGCTTATCAGTGAAAAAACCTTGGCCTCTGACACCATTGAATATCAGGCAAGGACCCACTCTGCTCCTGAAATAATGCCCCAAAGCCAAATTGTAGCCTTTATTAAAGGTGTGCTCTGCTCTTCTCTTTCTTAAAGAGGGCAAACCCTGTCTTTCGAGTCAATGACTATGTTACAATTTAATTGCTATTTATTTAGTTGAGATACCAGAATGTTTTCAGTCATCCTATTATATGCCTTATTTGCCAGTTTATTTAGTTTAAACAAAGATACCTTAAACTACAGCGAGCCCTTCTTCTTAATTGGTTCTCGTATGTTGTTTGCAGGACTACTGTTAGTGCTGCATCAATTTCTATTTAACCGCAAAAATTTTAACATTAAGTTGCCACACCTTAAATATTTGTTTTTATTAGGATTTCTTAATATTTATTTGACCAATATTGCTGAAATATGGGGTCTTCAGCAGATGGTGTCTGCCAAAGCCTGTCTGATTTATAGCCTCTCTCCTTTCCTAGCAGCCATCGTGGCTTACTTTTTATTGAAAGAAAGATTAACACAAAAAAAATGGCTAGGCCTTTGTATTGGTTTTATGGGCCTAATCCCCATCTTCATGAGCCAGTCTACCTCAGAGAGGACGGTGAATAACATGGGGTTTATTTCTTTGGCAGAAATTGCCCTTCTCACTGCCGTTTTTTGTAGTGTCTATGGATGGACCCTCCTCAAAAAAATTATCAGTGAGTATCACTATACCCCCTTGCTGGCAAATGGGCTTAGTATGACCTTGGGCGGTATATTAGCCCTGATGCATTCTTATATTTCCGGTGAAGCTTGGGCACCCCTACCGGTGACTGAATTGAAGCCTTTCCTTCAAAATACTTTTTGGATGTGCCTCATTTCCAATATCATTTGCTACAATTTGTATGGTTATCTTTTAAAGCGCTATAGTGCGACTTTTATGTCATTTGCAGGATTAATTACCCCTTTCTTTGCCTCATTGTTTGGCTGGTATTTCCTGGGAGAAACAATTACCTGGCACTATTTTGCTTCGATTGCCATTTTTTCAATCGGGCTTACTATCTTCTATCAAGAAGAACTAAAACGCGATGCAATCTTTACTAAAACAAGCCCTTCTCCTAGTTAGAGGGGGGTAATTCTCAATAACCCGTAAACCATGCACCTTTATATAAATCCATTGCTTATATTACAAAAAACCTACCACAGCTCTCCCGGGTATAATTGAAGCTGAATTCGTACTAGCTGCTTTTCCAGGTTTACTGTCATTATTATCCTGTTTTTCCTTATGAGAATTAGAAAATTTTAATATCGAGGATATGGGTCACTGCGGGATAGTCGTAGGGGGTTCATTATTTAAGTGTTGTTCTGCAGTGCTATTCACGTTAGAAATTTCCTTAAGTTGAATATCCAAGTGTTTTAGCTCATATTCTAAAAATTCTATTCTAATATTAAATAATTCACTACTCGTCTTCGTGTTTAAAATTTCAATTTGTTTTAAAAAAGCGCTAACTCATTCTCTATTTCAGTTAAATAATAATCATATTCTCCAACTCCCGCTTGAGCTTCAACTGTTTTTTTCGAAAATTTCAACTTAGAGCCTTCTTTATACATTGCTTGTTGTTCATTGCATAAAGCTTTCTTTTCAGCATGGAGTTTACGGTGTATCTCATTTAGTTTATTAAACTTCTTTATGTCACTCAAAGTGAAATTGATCTCATCTACAGCAAGGGCCTCTGCTTGTATCATATCTGCTATAAATACCTTAATAATTCTAGAATTAAAATTATAAATTCTATGCGCATTCAAATGCCCTGTCCCTAAGCCCCGGCCATCTAGATTGAAATTAGGAATTAGAGCGTTCTGCTATTTCTTTAACTTGTGTAGACGCTTCTTCTTTCTCTTCAAGCATTTTTTTTAATTCTTTAGCTACCTTTTCTCTTCTTTTAACAATCCCCCATGCGTATCGCATTCAATTTTGACTCTACAAGATTTATATTTCCGCTAAGCATTGCATATACCTCCCTGTCTATTGATCATCGTCCATTTACATAAAAGCTCTATTTCATAGAAATTTACGTTATGAAACCACTTCTAGGCAAAAAAGTAAATAATAGAAAAATCCCAAGTCCTAGACGATACAAAACAAAAGGAAATAAGCCGTATTTATTCAGCAATTTCAAGAAATAGTGAATACAAAAATAACCACTGAGACCAGACAGCATCACGCCCAATCCCAAACTACCCCATTCAAACGGCGCCGCTGCTCTTAACAGAGAAAAGGCTTCTAGCCCCCCCGCTAAGATAATGACCGGGATCGACAACAAAAATGAAAAGCGAGCAGCTGCCTCGCGTGTTAGACCCATAAATAAACCAGCGCTTAACGTGATCCCTGAGCGTGAGGTGCCGGGGATCAACGAGATTGCTTGGCTACACCCAATCATCACGATATCTTGCCAATTAAGGCTCTGCTCTAAACGGTTTTTCCTGCCCCAGCGATCGGCCACTCCCAATAACAATCCAAACGCCAGTGTCGTAAAAGCAATCACGAGCGGAGAACGCAAAGTGGTGGCCACAAAATTTTTGAATAATAAACCACAAAGTCCAACCGGTAGCGTTGCAAAAGCAATATAACACATTAATTTTGCTTCAAAACTCAAAAGCTGCCCTTTCAACACTTGCCTAAAGCCAACTAACATTTGCAATAGTTCGGCTCGAAAATACCCAAGCACTGCTATCAACGTTCCTAAATGGACCGCAATATCAAAGGCCAAGCCTTGATCTTTCCAACCCATCAGTTCTGGTACTAAAATAAGATGCGCAGAACTCGAAACCGGTAAGAATTCGGTAAGGCCCTGCACCAGCGATAAAACTAACACTTGGATCCAATCCACAGCCTTATCTCACTTCAAAATTTGTAAACATTTGCCAAGGCACTTCATGCACCTCAACGCTTTTGACTTCTGACATTTTTGATCCTATCCATAACCATTCGTGTAGGTCATTTACCGCTTCCTGCTCACCGCAGATCATCACTTCTACCCGCCCATCTGTTAAATTTTTAACCCACCCGCTTAAACCCCGTGACTTTGCTTCTTTGAGAACGGCACTTCGATAAAAAACACCCTGTACCCGGCCTGATATGAAACCCTGCACACACATGACTGCCATCTTCGATCCTTAAATTTCTAACACTTGTTTGACAAAAGGGATGGTTAATTTACGTTGTTCTGTAAGAGAAGCTCGATCAAGTTTTTCCAAAGTAGAAAATAGTTCTGACATATTCCGAGAACAGCGACTTAACAAAAATTGTCCTACCGCTTCAGGCAGATCGAGTCCACGCCGGTCTGCGCGAAGCTGTAAGGCCTGTATTTTCTGTTCATCTCTTAAACGATGCAGTTGATAAACAATTCCCCACGATAAGCGGGATTTCAGATCGGGCAAGTGAATTTTTAAGTCTTTAGGTGCTACAGTAGCGGCTATGATCAATCGACCATTCTGCAAACGTATCCGATTAAAAAGATGAAATAAAGCTTCCTCCCACATTGCCTGCCCCGCTATTTCATCAATATCATCAATACAAATAAGTGATAAATCTTCTATGCCTTGAAAAATCGTCGATGATAATTTCTTTTGCGCTTGTAAAGAAATATAAACTGTCGAAGCCCCTTCTTCTGTGGCTTTATGGCAAGCCGCTTGCAATAGATGCGTACGTCCAACCCCCGTTTGTCCCCAGAAATATAAGAAAGGCTCCCCTATACCTTGGGCAAGATCTGTCGCGGCCTGCAATGCTTCTGGATTATCCCCCACATAAAAACTGGCAAAAGTAGCATCGTCTCGTAATTGAATATTCAATGGTAATTGATCAATCACTCCCTTACGAAGCCTCTACCACTTTATAATCCATTATCTCCGGTGCTTCGGCATCCAATACATTATTTTCAACCAATAGATTCCCTTCGGCAATCGATTTTACAATTGACTCTCGATTGGTATAGGCTTTTAAATGAAATACCGTTTTTTCTGGCATAACCTGGGCAATTTCGACTTCCGATACCAAAGGCAGTTGTTGCAAATGAGCCAGTACTTTGACATATTGTCCGGCATCCACAATCCCAGAAACGGTTAACGTTAAGTGTTGGAGCGGGCTTTCTTCCGCAATCAAGGGACGTCCCATCAGCCGCTTACTTAAATCTTCCGCAACGGTATTTAATAATGGATTTAATGCCTTCGCAGAATTTTCCCAGCTAATTTTTTGACCCTCTTTTAACAATGTCCAATACCCTAACCAAACGCCACTTTTATGGCTTATTCGACCCACTAATACCGTATCAGGATGATAACGTTTTGCCGCTTGTTCCAAAGGCTCTGTTATATTGTTTAAAACGTCTTTCTCTGACACTTGTGTGAGATCGGTTAAGTCCCAGAGAGGTAATAAAAAAGGGATCCCTCGTCGAGCCAATACGGTTTTTAATTCCTGTTCCACCTTATTTTCTGGCTCTACCCCCACCCAAGTCAGGGTGTTATCACTCTCTGCAACCAACCAAATCAGGGTTAAGGGACGCCTTTTTTCCCAAACCGATTGCTTAGCGGTGTTTAATAATTGATTAATTAAACTTTCATTAAAAAATATTCTTATTGAACGCTCAGTGGTCTTAAGTTGGTGAAAGGAGACCTTACTCACATATTTTTCGATTTCATTAAAATCTTTCTGAACTTGATTGTTTTGTAAAATCTTTTCGCTACCGGATACACGAATTAATACTGCTTTAAAGGCTTCTTCTGTTAATTTCACTTGGTCAAAAGTTGAGTGTACATTTTGCAAGGGCAATTCGATTTCATATAAGGGCACTTCTACTGTCCCCCAAGCGCTGCTTACGACACAGCAAAGTAGCAAGCTTCTATAGAGCTGTTTTTTTATACAATTAAAAGTAGTTTGCATTTTCCTCATTCCTAAACATTTTTTGAACATTAAGGACCAAAATCTAAGTATTTGCCTAGTATATCTCGTTCTGAAACATTAATCTCTAGAATGAGAGCGAGTATCCTATCGGAAAATGGTATGAATCAACCGGCTGTGTTGTCACTAAGGCGTCAAAAATCTATGTTCAGTAACAAAAAGTCAGTTAATAATCTTATTTCTGGAGTAGTCCTTTTATTCCTTCCCTTCGCCCTGTCTGCGGCTCCTTTAAACGATCTGCCAACTTTAGTTGAATATAAAGCACACTATCAACTCCGCTGGCATGGGCTACCCATTGGAACCACCGACCATAAACTCCAAAAACTCAGTCAAAATACTTATCTCGCCACGGCCTCTGCCAAGCCCTTCCTGCCTTTTATACCGTTTAAGGCCTTTGAAAAAAGCGAATTTTTTCTTCAACAACAGCAGATCTACCCTTTACAATATAACTATCAAATAGAAGAAAAAGGCAAAAAGAAAGAGGGGCAGATCAGCTTTCAGTGGTCAGAAAAAAAGGCCCAATCCAAAAAAGGAGGTATATTATTTCAAGAATTTGATCTCCGGGGAAAAGCGCATGACAAAATAACATTCTACCTACAATTACGCCAAGATCTTCAAAACCAAAAGCAGCCTTTACGCTATACGGTGATTGAACCTACGCGTATTAAAATTTACACTTTTAGCATCAGGGGCAGCGAACGACTGCACACCCCTATCGGAACCCTCGAAACATTCTTGGTAGAACATCATTCAGAGGATCAGCAACGTGCTACCAAACTCTGGTTGGCCAAAGACTTTCATTATATCGTGGTAAAGGCCCAACAGATCCGTCGGGGACGCTTAAATGCGGAGAGTATCATCCAACGCTTAGAAATACCGAAGTGAGAAATAACCCTTCAAGTCTACTAATATAGTAAGACTTTAATCCAGCTCTGCATCCATCCTAAAACAGGACTTAAAATAAAAGAAAGATTATCGGTGAAAATTAAAGCGGCTAAAATAAAAAAGCCATAAGGCTCAATGGCATCATAGAAGCGAGCAAGCTTAGGAGGCAATAAACTTGAAAGGACTCGACTGCCATCTAAAGGGGGAATAGGCAGTAAATTGAGAACCATCAATAAAAGATTAATGGCAATACCCGCGTGCCCCATATAGACCAAGAATATAAAGCTTGAAAAGCCCGATTGAAAAGCCATTTCCCCTATTTTGATGACCACTATCCAAATCAGCGCCATTAGAAAATTGGACAAAGGCCCTGCAAGTGCAACCAATGCTGCATCGCGTCTGGGGCTTTTGAGATAATGGAAGTTGACAGGCACAGGCTTTGCCCAACCAAATACAAACCCGCCTAATGTTAAAGATATTAAGGGCACGATTAAAGTTCCAATCAGATCAATATGTTTTAAAGGATTTAAAGTGAGACGACCCAGAAGAAAAGCTGTCTTATCGCCTAATCGATTGGCTACCCATCCATGGGCCACTTCATGCACTGTCACTGCAAATAAAACAGGCAATGACCAAATACTAATTTCTTGGGCCAACGTTAAATCACTCATGGCTTTCCTTTAGACAAAATTTCATCTTTTATTTTGATATTCTGCAATATAAGCATTAAAATTTCCTTGAACTTCCGCTACTTTTTTATCCCACTGAATTTCCCAATCATCAGGAGGAAATTCTCGATTCCACGCCCAAAAAAGCTTTCTTTGACTGTCACTTAAACGAATATTATAAGTATCTGCCATATATAAATAGGCTCTTGCAATGATACCTCGACTGAGCGGCCGAGGTTCGAATTTACGTTCTCTAGGATCCACTTTAACTTCACACAGACCAAACTGTCCTACTGGCATATGAGACAAAATTTGAAATCGATAATTTGAACGTATACCATTTAGTTCCCCAATTTCTGGCACAATATTATGTAAATCAGCCTCCATTTTAGAAAAGTGCTGGTTGACGTCTCGACAGCACGCACGGCCGTTATAATAACCACCGCGTTTTTTATAGCACACTTTATCTGTCCAACACGGTAACTCTCTTCCCCACAAGCTAACAGGAACAATGTGCTCCCATTCAAGCCGCTGCGCCCTTTGCTGACTTTGCTGAATTTTGTATCCACACGAATGTAAATCTACTTTATTATGTTTGTCATAGTGACAGCCACAATAAAAGGTTAGTCGATGATCACGGTGGATCTGCTTCGCTAACTGTTTTGCTTCTCTAAAATTACGAGGACCCTGAACTTTTTCCTGAAGCGGCAAGCTACAGGCGATGATTAGCAATAAACAAACAATTAAGCTTTTCCAATACGACGGCTTTTTTCTCAATAGACAACCTTATTCATTTGCGAGAGCAGCTTCTGGCCCCGCCTCTAATAAGGCACTCACAGCTGTTAATTTAGGCTTTAGTCCACCACTTTGTTGAAGTTCAACCACAATATCACATCCGCCTATTAACTCAGACTGAATATACAATTGAGGGAAAGTTGGCCATTCGGCATAAGCAGGTAAAGCCGCCCGAATATCTGGATTTTCTAAAATATTGACATAGGCATATTTAGTATTTAAGGTGTCCAAAATTTGTACTACACGTGCTGAAAACCCACACATTGGAAAAGTAGGCGTTCCTTTCATATAAAGCAACACGGCGTTATTCGCAATTTGTCGTTTAATTCTTTCTAAAGTATTTGCTGAACTCATATTACAATCCTTCACACTCATTGTTAGTCACCTTTAAGAATTTTACAAGGAATGTCTCTAAAAAGGAATCCATTCATTCTAAAAATTTTACCCTCCCCCTCTATTGGCAAAAACCCGCGGACATTGGGTGTTTTTGGCAGCTTTAAGACATTTTGCTTTCAAGGCTTGTGACTGATACACTGTTTTTGTGCCTCTTACTCAAACATTTGGCCGACCGAGGAGTGAACCCCATGGCAATAGAATTACCCCCCTTACCTTTTGAAGATGATGCACTAGAACCCTACCTCTCCCACGAAACAATAGAATATCACTATCGTAAGCATCATCAAGGTTATGTAAAAAAGTTAAACGAATTACTTCCAGGAAGTGGCCTTGAAAATCTTTCCTTAGAAGATATTGTGAAAAAGTCTTCCGGCCCCGTTTTTAATAACGCCGCCCAGATTTGGAATCACAATTTTTACTGGCACTGCTTAAGTCCCAATGGCGGCGGTGATCCAAAGGGGGAATTGGCGACCAGTCTTAACAAGGCTTTTGGCTCCTTTGCTGCTTTTAAAGAGCAATTTACAAACACCGCTATTGCCACTTTTGGCTCAGGTTGGGCCTGGCTTGCAAAAACAAACGATGGAAAATTAGAAATTATCAGTACCAGCAATGCCAACACACCGCTCACCAATAATAAAACCGCCTTATTAACGTGTGATGTTTGGGAACATGCCTATTATATTGACTACCGCAACGCACGACCTAACTATGTAGATTCATTTTGGAAGTTGATAAACTGGGAATTTGTCGCTAAAAATTTAGGATAAGCCTCTTCTTACGAAAGGAAGCAAAATGGATCGCTTAATGAACGTTTATAAACGCCTACCTGTAACATTTGAACGCGGTGAAGGCGTATGGCTTTGGGATACTGAAGGAAACAAATATTTAGATGCATTAGCAGGCATTGCGGTTTGCGCCTTAGGCCACGCCCACCCTGCAGTCACTGAAGCTATTCAAAAACAAGCCTCTCAATTAATCCACACCTGTAATTTATATCAAATCAGCAATCAAAAAACATTAGCAGAAATTTTATGCAGACTAACAGGCCTTGATCAAGCATTCTTCTGTAATTCGGGGGCAGAAGCGGTGGAGGCGGGTTTAAAACTCATCCGACTCTATGCCCATCAAAAGGGCATCGATGCACCACAAGTCATTACCTTGCACAATGCCTTTCATGGCCGTACCCTGGCAACGATTGCGGCTGGCGGCAGTGAAAAAGCCCAGGCCGGTTTTGAACCCTTAATGCCAGGCTTTATACGCGTGCCCTTTAATGATATTGCTGCTTTAGAAAACATTGCAAATACCCACAAAAATATTGTTGCCATACTGCTTGAACCTATCCAGGGAGAAAGTGGCATTCAAGTCCCTCATGAAGACTATCTTCTAAAGGTCCGTAAGCTCTGTGATCAACAAAATTGGTTAATGGCTTTGGATGAAGTCCAAACAGGTATGGGGCGAACAGGCCATTTATTTGCTTATAAAGCCTATTCTCTTTTACCTGACATCCTGATGGTTGCAAAAGCCCTTGGCAATGGTGTCCCTATCGGCGCTTGCTTGGCCAAAGAATCGGTGGCCACCCTCTTTAAGCCCGGAAATCATGGCTCAACCTTTGGCGGAAACCCTTTGGCCTGTGCGGCTGCCCTCGCCACCTTAAAAGAGATCGAAAGCAACAAGCTTTGGGAAAATGCAGCAAAACAAGGCAAAATGCTGTTAGACGGCTTAAAGCAAAAATTAAAAAATCACCCTCATGTGAAAGATATTCGGGGCAAAGGTTTAATGATAGGAATTGAATTAGATAGGCCCTGTCGAGATATTTTAGGTGCTGCTTTAGAAAAAAGACTTTTGTTTACGGTGAGTAATGAGACAGTGATACGCTTGTTGCCTCCCTTGATCATTGCTGATCAAGAAATCAAACAAATTTTAGAGATTCTCCCTGAGTTGATTGATCGATTTACGCAACCTAAAAAACCTTAAATAGGCGTTAAGATCCTTTGACATCCTTGTCAGGAAGTTTTTTTATTATTTAAGCGATAAAATAGAATCGATAAAATGAATAAAACCTTTTTCTATTTTATCGTGTCCTTCCCCGTCCAGCATGGGCCTTTTCGCTTCGGCTTCAATGTTACGAATGATAGCCGCTGTATCACGCACTTGATATTTATACTCTTTTTCCTTTCTGTTCAAATGATCCATACAACCCCCTTTTAGACACTACACATGTTTTAAGCTTAGTGCTATACAGCGGATCTTGCTAGGGGAGTTAATACCCTAGTCTTATAAACAACAAAAGTTTCTTAACTTGCAAAAATTAATTTGAACGATACTGGGATGCCCCTTTTCACTTAAGTAATTACCCATTTAAAAGACATATTAAATATCATCAAATACCCAGATCAGGAAAAGGGTAAGAGCCTTTGCACATAAGTTTTAGGTGCAAAATCATTTTTGCTTATGTTAAAGCTTTGAACATGAAAAGTTATGCACCGCCAATGGAAGAAATTGAGGGATTAAAAGCTGCACACAGAACTTCGAAACAGGTGTCAGCTTATGTTGCCTATCGTATCCATGTCATTATCTTGCTCGGAATGGGAATGGTACCCCTCCGAGGTTAGTGAGATCATTTTGCTTGATGAGAACACTGTTAGAACTTATTTTGAAAAATATATTTTAGGCGGTTTAACTGCGCTATTAAAGACATCATATCGAGGCAGTTGCAAAAAAATAACGGATGATCAAATTATGCAGCGGTACTATGAATTAGACAATAACATTCATTTAACAACCAAGTCTGTTTGTAGATTTACATTGCTAGAATTTGATGTTGAGTATAGTGAGAGAGGCATGGCCTCTTTGTTGAAAAACATAGGATATGTTTACAAAAAGCCTGATTTAAAACCTGGCGAGCCAGATGAAGAGCTGCAAGAATATTTTCCAGAAGAGAAGCTAAAAAATATGATAATTCCCTCAAAGGCGGTTTCAATTAATTTAAAGAGAGTCCCTTAACTTTCAGCTATGGACGAGGTACTAGGCATTCATAGTGTTCCTATTCTCTAAATGGTAAGCTGATTGCCTATATTAGGGCGTGTTCGCTTTGTCTTCAATATTACAAACAAGTCGATTGCATTAGGTGTAAGGGTGCTAATACCCTAGTCTTATAGACGACAGAAAGTGTTTAAGTGGCAAAAGTTAATTTGATAAGCTTAACTCGCTCTTATTCAGCAGGACGATGGGCTAAAAAATACTCTATGACTTTATTATTGGCTTCTAAAAATTGATAATTTGAGAATTCCTGCTCCGTGATCCATTGGATTTCTTGTCCTTCGGCAGATCGCGGTTGACCTCCAAAATCGAGCACAATAAATATTTCCAATAAAGCACTATGCCCTAGATAATCGTGGTGGTATTGCAATAATTTTTCTACCTTTAATACCTGAATACCCACTTCTTCCTCGAGTTCTCGTACCAAGGCCTGCTGCGGCGTCTCCCCGTTTTCAATTTTCCCACCCGGAAATTCCCAAAGACCTCCTCCTAATTTATGAAGCGGTCTTTTAGAAATCAAGATTTGCTTTTGCGGATTAAGAATAATCCCAATGGCTGCATGATAAAATGGTTTAGTCATTGTAAAAAAACATTAAGCTAGACGTCCATGACATTGCTTATATTTACGACCCGATCCACAAGGACAGCTATCATTTCGCCCAATTTTAGGGATATTGCGTGTATAAGGCGTCACACGCGGTGATTCGCTAAGAGGCTTCTCTTCCAAAGTATTAGGAGAGGAATCTTCTGGTGCTGTCATAACCGCTGGCGCATCGGCATGGGTAAAATGCAAAGTCTTAGGTTCATGCTCACGCCACTGTTGATCAATGGCTTGCACATCAGATTCCGAACGAAATTGCACCAATGTCAAAACGCTGATCACTTCTCTTTTAACGTTTTCTAACATATCGGAAAACAAGGTAAAAGCTTCGCGCTTATATTCCTGTTTGGGATCTTTTTGGGCATAGCCTCTTAAGTGAATACTTTGACGCATATAATCCATCATTGCCAAATGTTCTCGCCATTGCGTATCTAAAACACTTAGCATCACACTCTTTTCTAACTGGCGCATCCCACCGGCACCGACTTCCCTTTCTTTAGCCTCATGTATCTCGACAAAAACTTCTAAAATACGCTCCCTTAAGCGTTCTTCATCTAGATCTTCTTGTGCCAATACACTAATAATATCTGGCTTTAAACCATAATCCCTTTCTAAAGTTTGCATGAGTCCACTGATATTCCATTGTTCTGCAAAAGTTTGCGGCGGCACATAATCAGAGATTACCGAGCTGACAACATCCGTACGAATCGCTTCTATAACATCTTTAATGTCTTTGATTTCTAATAATTCATTGCGTTGCTGGTAAATCACTTTACGCTGATCATTTGCTACATCATCAAACTCTAATAATTGCTTACGCACATCGAAATTATGACCTTCCACTTTACGCTGGGCATTCTCCACCGCACGGCTGACTAAAGAATGTGTCAACACTTCCCCATCCCTTAGCCCTAATTTACTTAATAATGCCGAGACATTATCTGAAATAAAAATACGCATTAAATTATCTTTTAGAGAGAGATAAAAGCGGGTTGAACCCGGATCGCCTTGTCGACCTGAACGTCCCCTTAATTGGTTATCAATGCGTCGCGATTCATGGCGTTCCGTACCAATGATATGTAAACCCCCGGCTTTAATTGCCTCATCATGGCGTTGTCGCCAGGCTGCTTTTTCTTCTTCCTCCGCTGTAAGTGATAACTTTCCACCCAAAACAATATCCGTCCCACGACCTGCCATATTAGTCGCAATCGTGACCGCGCCTGGACGTCCCGCCTCCGCGACAATTTGAGCCTCTCTTTCATGCTGCTTTGCGTTTAATACCTGATGGGTAATGCCTTTTTGTTTTAGAAGATCCGACAAATATTCGGAAGTTTCAATTGAAATAGTGCCCACCAACACTGGCTGTTGTCGCTTCACGCAGGCAATAATATCCTCAATGATTGCTTCAAATTTTTCTTTTTGGGTTAAATAGATCAGATCAGCTAAATCCGCTCTGCGGTTAGCTCGATTGGTCGGAATGACTACCACTTCTAAACCATAGATCTGTTGAAACTCAAAAGCCTCCGTATCAGCGGTTCCCGTCATCCCCGCTATTTTTTCATAGAGTCTAAAGTAATTTTGAAAAGTAATAGAAGCCAAAGTTTGATTTTCACTTTCAATATTTACTCTTTCTTTTGCTTCAACTGCTTGGTGAATTCCCTCTGACCAACGCCGACCTGGCATAATACGACCCGTGTGTTCATCTACAATAATCACTTGATCATCGCGAACAATATAATCCACATCTCGCTTAAATAAAGCATGTGCTTTGAGACCGGCATAAATATGATGCATTAAAGCAATATTAGCGGCTTCATATAAACTTTCGCCCTCTTTTAGTAATCCTTCTTTCACTAACAATTTTTCAACTTTTACATGACCTTCTTCTGTTAAAAAAGCCTGGCGACTTTTTTCATCGACATTATAATCGCCAGGGCCTTCTTTTTCTTTTTGTCTTTGCAAGCTAGGAATAATTCGATCGATATGTTTATAGAGTTCAGAGCTATCTTGGTCAGCACCTGAAATAATTAAAGGCGTACGGGCCTCATCAATTAAAATAGAGTCTACTTCATCAACCACTGCATAATGAAGAGGGCGTTGGACACGTTCTTCAGTGGAAAACACCATATTGTCACGTAAATAATCAAAGCCAAATTCATTATTAGTACCATAGGTAATATCAGCCGCATACGCAGCTTGTCGCTGTTCACGATTTAGGCCATGAACAATCACCCCCACTGTCAGACCTAAAAATTCATAGATAGGTTTATTCCATTCTGCGTCTCGCTTTGCTAGGTAATCATTAACAGTCACCAAATGGGTCCCTTTACCACTGAGCGCATTTAAATATAAAGGCAAGGTAGCCACTAAGGTCTTCCCTTCCCCCGTGCGCATCTCGGCAATTCTGCCTTGGTGTAACACAATGCCGCCAATTAACTGCACGTCAAAATGCCGCATTTGCAAGGTACGCCTCGAGGCCTCTCGGACTACCGCAAAGGCCTCTGGCAACAATTGATCGAGGGTATTGCCCGTCTGAAGCCTGTTTCTAAATTCAGCTGTCTTGGCCTGCAAGGCCTCATCAGATAAGGCCATCATCCGGGGCTCCAGGGCATTAATGCTGTCTACGGCTTTGCGAAACCGTTTCAGTAACCTCTCATTTCTGCTACCGAGTGTCTTTTTAACGAGCGTCGTGATAAACATGGTTAATTATGCCTATTTAATTTAAAATTACCCTATGATGGAACCTCTAAAACTCTCTGCGGTCGACATTCTTAGCAAGTCCCCGCTATTCTGTGAGATTGTAAAGAAAGTTGAGCAATTAGCCAAATTAAATCGTGTAGTCCTTCAAAATTTAGCCCCTGAACTGAGTGCCCATTGCCGAGTGGCGAATGTTCGGGAAGGAATTCTGATCTTAAGCACAGCTTCGTCGGCGATGGGATACCAGCTACGTTTCACAGAAATAGAGCTTCTGAGCGCCTTAAGAGCAATACCCGCCTGGTGTCACCTAAAATCCATTAAAATCCAAGTCCGTCCACCCCATAATATCCCTACTCCCCTTTCGCCTGCTAGCTTGCCCAGGCCAAACCTTTCAAAATCCACAGCAAAAATTCTTAAAATGACGGCAGAAGATCTCAACCCCTCCCCTCTACAAGAAGCCCTCTTGCGCCTCTCTAGCCGCGCTTCCAAGGCTGATCAAGGTTAATTAGAAAGCTTTTTTGACAGGCGCATGTCAAAGATCATTATTTGCCTCTCCTCTTCACAGGGCAGATCTTAAGCAGCAGTAGCGGGATATAAGTAAGTCACAGGCGAGACAGCCTCATCTTCAAAAGTCACAATTTCCCAAGCCGATTTTTTGGCTAATAATGTTTGCAATAAACGATTGTTTAAAGTATGACCCGATTTAAACCCATGAAAGGCACCAATTAAACCAGTGCCTAAGAGATACATATCCCCAACGGCATCTAAAATTTTGTGTTTAACCAGCTCATCCTCGTAACGCAACCCATCCTCATTGATCACGCGATAATCATCCAATACAATGGCATTATTTAAACTGCCTCCTAAAGCCAAATTATTGGCGCGTAACCATTCATATTCCGATAAAAAACCAAATGTCCTCGCACGACTCACTTCTTTGACATAAGAAGAGGTTGAAAAATCTAAAGTGGCTTCTTGGATACTATTTTTTAGAACGGGATGATCATAATGTAACGTGAAAGAAACTTTAAAACCATTAAACGGCTCTAAACTTGCCCATTTATCACCGTCTGAAACCACAATTTTACGCTTGATGCGTAGAAAACGCTTAGGAGCCTCTTGTTCCAAAATACCCGCCGATTGCAGTAAAAATACAAAAGGTCCCGCACTGCCATCCATAATAGGAACCTCGGCAGCACTGACCTCGACAATGACATTATCAATGCCTAAGCCGGCCATCGCCGATAACAGATGTTCCACTGTCGAAACGCGAACCCCTTCTTTGACTAAGGTGGTAGAAAGCGTGGTGTCTCCCACATTTCCTGTTTGGGCCGCAATTTCCACAACCGGATCTAAATCAACACGCCGAAATACAATACCCGTATTAATCGCGGCAGGTTTTAAGGTTAAAAATACCTTCTCGCCCGTATGTAATCCAACACCCATTGCGCGAATGGTATTTTTTAGCGTTCGTTGTTTAATCACATTCTGCCCCTTCAATTGGTGCTCTGCGCCGTAAAAAAGCAGGGATATCAAGGAAGGGATATTCCGTGCCAGGCTCTACTGAATCAGCCGCACGTTTTCCTAACAAGGTGCCACGACGTAAGCCGGAAGTGCGATCAACTCTGTGTGTCTCGGCAGAGGGATGGGAAGCCCCTAAACCTACTCTACCCCCCGCTGCAGGCATGTTCTGCTTGCCTAAGCCGGTGGCGACTAAAGTGACTCTTAGCTCGTCTGTCATGGTAGGATCGATGACGGTTCCCACAATCACCGTGGCATCTTCCGAGGTAAAGTCTTTAATAGCATCACCCACTTCTTCAAATTCTGAAATGGACATGTCCTGGCCAGCGGTAATATTAACCAACACACCCTTGGCACCTGCCAAACTAATATCATCCAAGAGCGGGCTTGAAATAGCGGCTTCGGCCGCTAAACGGGCTCTATTGTCACCTGAAGCGGAACCTGTCCCCATCATGGCAACACCCATCTCCGACATTACGGTCCGAACATCGGCAAAGTCCACATTAATTAAGCCGGGTTTTGTAATGAGTTCTGAAATGCCTTGCACAGCTCCCAATAAAACGTTATTGGCGGCTTTAAAAGCATCCAACAACGTCACACCCTTGCCCAACACACTCAATAATTTTTGATTAGGGATGGTAATGAGAGAATCTACGACTTGACTTAACTGATGAATGCCTTTTTCAGCATATTCCATTCGTTTTTTTCCTTCAAATGGAAAAGGCTTCGTGACCACTGCTACCGTTAAGGCACCCAGTTCCTTAGCCACTTCAGCCACAATAGGAGCAGCTCCTGTTCCTGTACCACCGCCCATACCCGCTGTAATAAAAACCAAATCAGCCCCTTCTAAAACTTCTCGGATCCGATCGCGATCTTCTAAAGCGCTTTGACGGCCTACTTCTGGATTTGCCCCAGCCCCCAAGCCTTTGGTAATCGTGGTCCCAAGTTGCAGCACTATCCCTGCTAAATCATCTTCTAAGGCTTGTCTATCCGTGTTAGCACGGATAAATTCCACGCCTTTGATACTGGCAGTTAACATATGTTTAATGGCATTTCCACCGCCGCCGCCTACACCAATCACTTTTATAATTGCATTTTCTAAAACATTGTCAGTTAATTCAAACATGGGAGGTGCTCCTTAATACTTAAAAATTTCCCTGAAACCAATTCTTCATCAGGCCCACAAAGCCTTTGAAACCTTGGGTAGAGATGAGTTCGGCACGCCGTTGTTCTCGACTTTGATGCCCATACTGTAAAAGCCCAACACCTGTCGAATAAATGGGATTACGTACAACATCGACTAATCCAGAAATATTGCACGACAGTCCTGGTCTCACTGGAATATTAAAAATTTCTTCTGCTAGTTCTACGACGCCTTCCATACGAGCACTACCACCCGTAATCACCACCCCAGAACGAAGCTTATTTTCAAAACCACTGGCTCGTAATTCTGCTTGCACTAAAGAAAATAATTCCTCAAAACGAGGCTCTACCACTTCCGCCAATGCCATTCGAGATAAATGTTTATGCGATCTATCGCCTACCGTTTGGACTTCAACCACTTCTTCGGCATTGGTTAAGGCAACCAGGGCGCACGCGTATTGAAGCTTGATATTTTCTGCATCTTGGGTAGAAGTTCTTAAAGCAACCGCAATATCGTTGGTAACTTGATC
>Ga0206910_1036_pt1 | contig 29599 bp, 43 predicted proteins | sample Alteio_BWOrgHeat_77_FD_152949 | JGI IMG/M metagenome (GOLD analysis project Ga0206910, IMG submission 152949) | Enriched cells from forest soil in Barre Woods Harvard Forest LTER site, Petersham, Massachusetts, United States -... | ecosystem: Environmental > Terrestrial > Soil > Temperate forest >... | reverse complement strand
TTCACGGCGCATGACTTATTCAGGAAGTGTGAAGCGGAGAGCGTCACTGTGACCGTGTTGTTTGAGCGGGTGAGCGTCGTGACCGTGAAAGCGACCGCGCCGAGAGTATTGCCGATGGCCGTGCTGCCAACTGAGCTTGCTGCGGTCAGTCCACCGCCATTGCGCACCGCCTGAATCACGTAGTTGTAAGTGGTTGAGCCGACGTTCGATGATGCCGCAAGAGCGGATGCCGATGTGATTCCAGTTGCCATTCCCCCATTCGCCACGCTCGGCGTCACTGTGGGAGCGGCGGGAGTGGAACTGCCATTCGTCGTACCTGCACCGACCAGCATCACGCCATCGCCATTCACGAATCCAGGGTCAGCGGCAAGAGTAGCCGATGTGGAGCTTCCGCTAATCGTGACCGTCGTGTTTGGCTCAGGAATCGTTACGGCACGTGCACCATAACCAGTCACGTCTATATAAGGGTTTGGACCTTTAAAGGCAGCATTCGCATTGAATGTCGTGGGATTCGTTACCGTTCCACCGTTGAAAGTTCCAGAACCTATCGAACTCCATGTTCCATTACTGCAAAGAAATTTCGTCACCGGGTTCTGGTCTATAGCAGTATACTCATCGCCATTATTGACACATAGTGGACGAGTAGCGAGAGTTCCGAGAACAATTCTCCCAGTCTGGGATGTTTGTCCGGAAACTGGATGAATAATAGAGATTGCTAGAAATAATAGAAATAAAAATTTTTTCACTTAGCCTATCCTATTTATGTGCATCATTCTTTGTGTTGTTGTGTTGGCTGCGTTTGCAGAACTCATAGTTGTTGTGATCTTGATGACATGCGTAGCCGTAGTATCGAACGCAAAAGTAGTTGTAGCTACGGCCATACTAGAAGCTGGAACGTTTCCTGCATTCGTTTGGTTCGTAGTATTTGCCGTATCGGTTAAGTCTGCGTAGCATTCAATCGTCCCGCCAGCACCTCCGGTTACTAACCCATACCGTGCAGTCGCTTTCCATCCTATCGTATTGCCAAGGCCAATAGTCCCAGATAGGTTCGACACAATGACATTACCATCCAAATATATTTTAAGAACAGCGCTTATCGTGCCGCTGCCATCCACTACGTTTCCAGAGCCGAAGATTTCTAAATATTGCGTACCGGAAAGCTCATTCGCTGGTAAAGTAAATGTCATTAATGTCTGTTCTGTAGCACTATTTGAAATGGTTACAGCGGTATTATTCTGGTACTCAGACTTAAAAGTAAGTATAGCGGAAGTTAAAAGAGGGAGAGAATTAAATGTTATCTGATCTGAACCATTTATCGCTAACGGAAGATCGGCAGAGTTAGCATTATTCCGCCAAGAAATAGCATCTGTTTTGGCTAATCTTATCTGCCCTGTTCCGGCAGGGTTCACAGTAGGAGATTGAAAGAAGGCTACTTGTAAGCCCGATGCCCACGTAAGTATATCAGTAGTAGATTTAGATAATAGAAGGTCGGCAGAATTAGCATTATTTCTCCATGCGACAGATTCAGAACTAGCTAATCTTATAGCTCCCGAAGCGGCAGTATTTGCTGTGTTTGTAGTAAAAAACTGCGCTCCCATAGCGGCAGTTGCTACTATACCACTCGAAAATAATAAATTATCTGCTGCTGTTTTCGATAAAGTTATATCGCCAGAGTTGGCGTTATTCCGCCAAACTATTGTATCTCCTGTCGCCAACCGCATAGTTCCAGTAGACGCCGGATTCGCGGCATTAGAAATTAAAGTTGTAAAATTTAACGATTGACGCAAACGGAGCGGTTCTAACATATAGCATAACCGCTGCCGGAACTGGGTATAGCATCGCAAAAGCTATAGGAACAGGAACTTCTGGAACACAACCAGGAAAGGGAACCGGATTAGTTTTTAATATAACCGCTGTAACTGGCGTAGCTAGTGTAAACCTCAGTTTGGTAGCTAGCTCTGATCCCCAAGTAAATCAAATCTGGATACTTAGAACAAAAGACGGTGGAGCGACATATTTCAATCTTCCTAACTCTCCGCAGCCAAATGTAACGGCTACTTTTCTCGATATAAGTCCAGATTCCGTATTAAATACTTTAATCACAGCACCCAATCAGTTAGCGAATAATCCTCCACCTTCTGGATTAGTTAAAATGACATACCATCTCGGTAGGATATGGGGAGCTATCGGAAGTTTTGTTTATTATTCTGGCGGACCAGATACTTTGTTAGGAAACGGGGCGGAAGCATTCCCTCCCGCAAACTTCTTTCAGTTTCCGGAACAAGTCAATCGGTTGGTTCCCGTATCCGTCGGATTATTAGTATTCACCGCCGACGATGTATTTCTTATAGCCGGAACTAATATAGCTACTTTCTATACTGTTCCATTTCAACCCGGAATAGGACTATTAAGTTGGAATGCACTAGACTTTATAGGAAGTAATTTCTATCTCTATACTTCCGATAAACGGTTTATAAATCTCAACTCTTCTGGATTTGATGAGCTAGGCTTTGCTATTGGGGACCAACTACAAGCTAATTTTGACCCTAGTTTAGTGTATGTCTCTGCGTTCGCATCCGGAACATCTGACCAAGCCGTATTTATAACTGATGGTTCCGCTAATTGGTATCGTTGTAATCCCAATCAAATGCCCGAAGGTGGTCCAGCTTGGAGTCCAAAAGCAACTATAACAGGCGGAGCAACTGCGGTTGTTAGTATAGAAACCACCCCTGGTGTTAAACAACTTCTAATAGGAACATCAACTGGACAGGTTCTAGCCAGAACATTCACCCAGTTTACAGATAACGGAACTCCATACTCTGCGTTTGTTTCGTTTGGAAGTATCGTATTAGTTCAACCAGGACAGTTAGCACAAGTAGAAAGTGTCACAACAGAATGTGTATCGGTTGGTTCGCAACCAGCGTTAGGAGTAAGATTAGAAGAAATAAGCGGAAGTTTTGAATCTATCCCAACTTTCGTTTTTGACCCGCCCGGATTATCTAAAAGTCAAACTATTATTTCTAATCGTTTCTATCTAGATCAAGCGAGAAATGCTATAGATTGCAGACACTTACAACTAGAACTTACTTTTTCCCCGACTGGAACTACAAAAGATGAACTTTTAACTTTAAGTTTGTACGGGGCCCTCAGCCTTAGAGATTAAGGAAAAAATGCCAGCGATATCAACTAGAGTTAACACCTCTTCACAAAAAATAGATGTTCAGCGTCCTTTCTCTTCTGCTCCTATCGGGGCGGTAGATTTATATTCTGGAGATGCACCTTTAACAAGAGGAATACCTCCAGAACAATATATGTATGATTTCGATACAGAAGTCTCCGCACCAAAAAGACCAACTTTCCGACGCGGATTTAATATAATTAATAGTCTTAATCAGAATCTAGCTTTAATAGCACAAACTAAAACTAAATAAAATGGATAACATAATGAACGGGGACAGTCTCCAGTTAGCAAATATGATTAGAGATTTAGGGATGGATTTAAGTAAGCAACTTTCGGATGTGCGGTCAGATATGCAAAATTTTCATGGAAGCATGGAAGCTCGCGTATCCGAAATAGAGAAAGACCAAGAAAGAGCGGATACAAGACAGTGGTTGCATTCCGGGGTAATTCTACCTCTAAATTTATTTATCCATCTCGTAGCGAAGAGGATAGGACTAAATATTTAATGAAAAATATGTTCGTTAGGCCAGCCAGACCGGATGACGCAGATAAATTTCTAAAATATAGTCTAGAAACGCCAGGAAATCTCTTTGACCCTGGTGTACCTCAATATCAAAACACTTTCATACGTTGTGTCTTTGATTCTAACGGGCCGGTATTATTCGCTCCCATTCAGCGTCCATTAGTTATAGACGCTTTGGCATTTCGTCCGGAAAGTGGATCAATGGAACGAGCGGTTGCTATGAAAGAGATGGTTCAAGATGTTATTAGCCAAGCATACATACAAGGTTCGGGAGAGGTAATGTTCGTTTGTAAAGATAGTAGCACCGCAGAATTTGCTAAACGGCAACTCTTTGAAGAACTTCCTTACAGATTATTCCGAATAAGATTAAAAGATTTAGAGCCTAAACATGACAATAAAATTCCGAACATTTAAGTTCGAATGCAAAGCTTCTTCCGCCGAGAAGAATCTCCAAAAAGAGCAAGCCGATTTCTATAAGATGCTGACGCAGGATTACGCTAAGCAATTCGCTGGGCAAACAGCTATACTGAAGGCTCTGAATACTGTATTTGAACCTATTTTAGCTGCTGGACCTGGACAATATGGATTTTCTACACAAGAAGACGTATCTCTTCGGACAACCGCTTCTGATATTAATGCTAGACAGTTTCAGAATGCTCAAACAGCTCTGAATGAAAACCTAGCTAGTAGGGGTGGTGGAAATATCTTCATTCCTAGTGGAGCAACCGCGCAGTTAGAGTCAGGGCTATTAACATCTGAGGCGGAAACAGAAGCCGCCAGTCAAAATGCAATTACTCAAGCTGGATATAACGTCGGCAGACAGAATTTCTTAACTGCTTCCGGAGTTCTTTCTGGAAATGCTGGATTAATGAATCCGACTAGTTACGCAGGGGTAGCTAATCCCGCCGGTTCCGCCGCGTTTAGTTCCGCTAATATAATTCAACAACAAAACTCAGCTTGGGAAGGACAGTTAGGTGGAATTCTAGGTGGTGTGGCTGGTTCCGTATTAGGTGGACCAATCGGCGGGGCTATCGGTAGTTCTATTGGTGGAGGCGGAGGTGGTGGAGGTTCAGTAGGTAGTTTCGGTGGTAGCGGAGCAGAAATGTAATGACCAGAATAGAAATTATTGTTGACGCTATTAGTCATTTTAATGCGGCGTATAGCCCAGACACAGAAGCATACAGATTGAGAAATCCTCTCTTACTCCGTAGTTTTGCTCGCCCCGGAAAACACGAAACTGACGAAAATGGAAGACGAATTTTTAGTAGTTTCATTAACGGATATAAAGCCGCTTTATTTGATGTAGCCTTAAAAGCTTCTGGAAAATCACGGGCTAATGTTAAAGAAGACGGAACCTTAGAGCAGTTACTTATATGTTATGAAGTCATAACTAAACCTGCGCAAGAAAAAGTAGTAAATTTCATCCGCCGTGCGCTTCGAGACGACACTATTTCGATACATACCCCGGCGACATTCTTTTTGGAGATTTAATGGCTGACGATCCTACAAATAATCAAGATGATGTAACTCCTTCGTTACCGACATCTCAACCCGCTGGAGCGGTGATGGGAAATCCCGCACCACAACCTCAACAGCAACCACAAGTAAACCCGGCGCAGGTAGCGCAAGTCGCACATACTAGTAGAATAGGTGCGTTAGCAAAATCTCTACTAGGAAAACAATATGACTATGCTGTTGACCCTAATAGTGGAAAAACCATACAGACAGAACGTAAACAAGCACCGGGAGAGTTATTCCGTCACCTTGTAGCTGGAGCACTTCTTGGCGGAGCCGCTGCTGCGGAACATCCTAGCGGAACCGGATTTCTTGGCGGATTTGCTACTGGTGGAGCCGCTGCTCACCAAGCGGATATACAACAAGATCAACAGCGTAGAGCACAAGCCCAACAGGAGTTTCAAAATACCCAAGAACGACAACGCATGGGTATGGAGCAGGAAAAACTCGGTTTAGAAAAATCTAGACTGGAACAAGAGAAAGTGTTTCAAAACGCCCAGTTAGCCCAGTGGACGGCGAATTCTCTTCGGGCCGATAAAGAGTTAGATTTTCAAACAGAAAAATTCCTTCAAGAACAGAATCAGTATAATACTAGTATACAGTTAGAATTGGCAAAGATGGGAGCTAATCCCATGCCTATTATGGTGAATGGAAAGAATATTAACGGAACTATTGATAATGGTGCGGATATTCAAAAATATATGTCCGACCCAAAAAACCGCCAAGCTCCGGAAGGATATTCTATAATGCCTATTATGACTGTAGATACTACAGGACTTACACGAAATTCAAAAACAAATGAGTGGCAAGATTCCACTGGAAATACCGTCAGTCTTAACGACAGAGCTACGTGGCGTATTTATCAGATTCCTCAAAATACATTAGGAGCGCCGGTTAAAGTAAATGGTTCTGTTTTGAATAAACTAACAGGGAGTGAACTTCCCGCCGATGCTACTTACCAGATGCCTCTATCCGACTATATAGGATTAAATACGCAAGCTAAGTCACGTGGTCTTCAAGAACAGGCTCAAAACCGCGCGGATAAACATGCTGAACTTCAGGCCAGTTTTGATGCAGCTAAAATCGCCCGCGATACCGCGAACGACCAACTTCGTGTGGCTTCTGCAACTATGGATACGGAAGGCATCGCAGCAGCAAATAAAAAACTAGACGCCGCGAATGAAGAAATGCAGCGGGTGGCTGACCAAATGAATCCAAAAGCTGCTATCGCCAGAAAAAAGGCCGAAGACGAGAAAGAAAAAGCTAGACCAGAAAGAGAGAAAGCTTTCGCAGCAGCAACTCCGCCAGGGATGGCAGCTATTCGTCTTCCTAATGGTGACCTCCGCTATGGGCCTATTGATAAACTTGACGCGGCGTTAAAAGCCGTTCCCGGAGCCGTTGAGATAGGTCGTAACGCCGGGCCGAAAGCTGCGCCAGAATCTCCACTACCTGAAAATCTAGGAACACCAACTCCATAATATGAAAGTTACAGCTTTATTTAAATGCGGTCACGCAGTTTTTTATGAATCACCCGGCCCGGTAGACAAAAAAGGAACACTATATCAAATAGCTAAAATCAACGGAAGATATAAAAAATCCGATGATTCTTGGCTCTGTTGGCCTGATTGTATGTGTGAACGTTGTCAATTGGAATAACCTGAGATATGGCAGACCAAGACCCACTTAAAGATTTGGGATTTTCTTCACCTTCCAATCAAGCAGTCCCAACACAATCCGATCCGCTATCTTCGCTCGGATTTTCTACGGGTGCGGCTACAGCGCCAGCGGCGTCTCCCGCTCCATCTGCCGATCCTCTCTCCTTGTTAGGTTTTAGCAGTACGAAATCTACTCCTCGTCCGGAAACTGAAAAATCTAATAGTTTAGTTGGAAAGGCATGGGATTGGGCAAACACTCCACTTCTAGATTTACATCGTAGTGGCGCTGGTGGATTAGAACTTGGCGCGGAAGATGTAGCGAGTGGATTTACTTCTCCTTTAAGTTTAGGATTGACTGTTGGTACTTTCGGAGCCGGGGCAATCCTAAAAGGGTTAGGAATAGCCGCTAAAGAACTTCCGATAGCCATAAAAGGTATACAAACATTAATTGGGGCTGGATTTACCGGCCAACAGGCTTACCAAGCAATTCACGAAAGTCCGAGAGTATTAGACGCTTTAAAAGAAGGCGACTATGAAACTGCGAAAAGATTAGGCATTAATGTTCTCGCAGGTGGTGTGTTTAGCGTACTAGGCGGTCGTCATGCTTTCCATGATGCCGGAGAGTTGGCTGCGGACTTTAAAATTAATGTTAGACCAACAGAAGAAGTTCAGAAATTCAGGCGAGAGGGTGGAGTCTATCAGGCAGATATAACTCAATCGGGACAAACTGCGAAACTTTTTGAAGAAGGTCTTCGTAAGCAGTTAGGAAAAACCGATCCTACTAGATTGGGGGCTATATTTCGTTGGATTGAGGCGGGTGGGGATAAAAATGTTCTTCAACAACGACATGATCTTTTAGCGCGGGCTGCCGGAAAACAGGAAATTATAACTCCATCCCAACCAGTTAGTGTAGCTCCTCTCCCAGTTCCGGAAAGTGGACATGGAATGTCTCCTGACCGATTAGCTGAACTCGCCCAACTTCAAAAAGTAAAAGAGAAATACTCTCCGAAAGAAGTAGATAGTTTATTAGAGAAATATCGTGGAGCACAGAATCTCACACCGGAAGAAGAAGGGTTGGCACGTCAACTAAAAGATTCGCTAAGTCAAGATTTCGAATTAGCTCATAATCACGATTTAATAAAGCACGCCGTTGAAAACTACCAAACACATATTTGGGATTTAGAGAAAGACGCAGATAACGAAGCGGCTAATCGAATTATTCACGAAGCCAAAAACGGCGCTTTTAATACCTCTGTTAGTATGGCAAGACAAAGAATGTTTGATTCGTCTTTCGAAGGTGAGATGTTAGGAAAACATCTTAAAACGGATGACCCAATCGCTTTAGCTGCGTATTATAAGAACAGTATAGGTCGGGCCATAGCTGCTCGCGGGCTATTAGAACGGGTACGGGATAAATTTTTCCGAGCTAGTGATGGTAGGCCGATGGTCTCGTTATCAGGAACCGGGCATCTTGTAGAAGGTAGTAATGGTGAAAATCCGACGGTATTTGTCAATCCTAACCGTATCCGAAGTGCTAAAATAGCAAGTGGTATGATTCGTGGGATGGAAAAGACTGGTACATTAGATAAATATATACAGGAAGGCAAAATAGATATTCTCAATCCAGACGAGGTTCGAACAGGAAAGAAACCTATCTATGGTTGGAATATGGATGGCTATCAAAATTTAGATCATCCAGCTTTTCGGGATTGGAACTTCGCGGCGCATTCACCAGAAGGAACTCCTGTGTTAGTAAATGCCGACTTAAAAGTTCATCCAGAACTTGCCGAATACATGAAAAGATTTCTAGGGATAGATAAATCGCAGTTGCGGGAAAGTAAAGTTGGTGGGATGGTGCTGCGGGGTGGAGCGAGAGCGAAGGGAATACTTCTTTCCTTCTCTCCGTTCCACCTAGCACAAGAAGGACTTCGCGCAATAATGACGGGAATTAACCCTATTGGTGTCGAAAAATGGGACTTAAATAATGACCGCACCCTTCGGTATGGTGTGGAACATAGTCTCACATTGGGTCGAGATTACCGTTCCATTCAAGACTATTCGGAAGGAACGGGCGGGCACGACCCACTATTAGGGAAACTTCCGTTAGGTGTAGGAAAACAACTTAACAACTTTCAAAGTTTTCTTTTCGATAAATATATACCGGGTCTAAAAGTCAGGGCATTTAAATCTTTAGTGGACCGCTACGCTGCGAGGTACGCAGACGCACCATCTTTCGAAGTTCTTCTAGACCGTGAGAAGTCTACTGGAATAGCGGAAGGAAAGTGGTCAGCAGAAAAGGTAGCTAGGGAAGCTGCTGAACATACAAATTCAGTATTTGGTGGGATAAATTATAGACAGTTGGGGCGGAGTGCTGCTGCACAAGACTATTTCAGACTCGCTGCACTCGCTCCCGACTGGTTAGAATCAGAAGTCCGGGCCGTCTCCCGCGCATTTGGAAAAGAAGGTGGGATTATGCGGCAAGATTTCGCTAGGATGGCTGGGTATACTTGGCTAACTGCTCGCGTACTTAATTATTTAACTAGTGGCGATCCACATAACGAAGCACCATTCGGTGTAGCAGTTAAAAATAAAGATGGGAAAGAGAAGGTTTACAGCATCAGAACACTTCCTACAGATATGTTACATATGGTTTCCGACCCGATGGGATTTATTAGGGGAAGGTTTAGTCCATATGTTCGGGCAGGAGAAACATTAGCTTCTGGAAGGGACGTTAGAGGGCATCGGCTGACACCGGGACAGATGGTAGGAGAGGTGGCCGGAAATACTCTTCCTATACCTATTCAAGCAATGGTAAAACCGCGACAAGATTTAACTACTCCTGACCAAATATCTAAAGCTGCGGGCGCTACAGTTACAACGTATAGAACTGAGGCAGAGAAGCTAGCGGGGCAGATGGCTACAGATCGTAGCGAATCTGGACCAATAGATAAAGACGCGTTAGGCCGTCATAATATGAAAATTCAGTTTTCGGACGATATTCGATCCGCCAGAATGAACCCGAAAGATGTTTATGATATGGTTCATGCAGGACAACTATCTCTGAAAGAAGGTAAGGATATAATTAAAGAAGCGGAAATGACTCCGCTACAAGCGAGATTTACAAAACTGCCAATGCGAGATGCTTTAGAAGTTTATAAAGTCGCTACGGATAGGGAAAAAGCGGAGTTAGCTAAAGAGTTAGTTAAGAAACGAAATAGTTATATAAAAACAGCTTTTAAAGATTTGACGCCCGGTCAGAGGGTGACTGACCCAGTATATAAACAACTACGAACTTTGTTCCCCAACTTACCACCGTGGTGATAAATGATTCCGAAACGTCTGGATACGAAAGCGAAAGGTGTAGAATTTCGAGAGTTTGAAGACGGTCTGTATAATAAAATTATAGGACAGAACGAAGCTGTCGAAGCAGTTACTACTACATACCAAGTATATAAAGCCGGATTTTGCGCACCTGGAAGACCAATCTCGAACTTATTATTCTTAGGACCGACGGGGACAGGAAAAACGAGGATGGTTGAGGCGCTATCCGAGCAATGTTTCGGACACCCAGATGCTATTTTGAAGGTAAACTGTGCGGAATTTCAACATTCACATGAAATAGCGAAGATTATTGGTTCGCCACCGGGGTATCTCGGACACCGAGAAACCCACCCGTTAATTACTCAAGAAGGCCTATCTAGATATTGGACAGAGAAAGATAAGTTCAGTCTTCTCCTTTTCGACGAAATAGAAAAAGCCAGTGACTCATTATGGCAACTTTTACTCGGTATTATGGATAAAGCTACCCTCACATTAGGTGATAACCGAACGGTTGATCTTAGCCAGACAATGTTATTTATGACTTCGAATCTTGGCGGGCGGGAAATCACAGATATGATGGGTATTAGAATGGGATTTGAGCCTGTTACAAGGGGGGCGGCAGTAGCTAGTATTGACGGAAAGATAGAACATACGGCGGAAAACTCTGCGAAACGAAAATTCAATCCGGAATTTATGAACCGAATTGATAAAACTGTCGTATTTCATCCCTTAAAACCAGAACATCTTGAAAGAATTCTCGAAATTGAACTAAATAGAGTTCAGAAACGAGTTATAGACTCCCCAAGAAGTCGGTTTATCTTTCAAACATCCCCATCAGCCCGGAGCTTCCTTCTAAAAGAAGGTACGGACGCTAAATACGGAGCGAGACACTTAAAGCGAGCGATAGAGAAGTATGTTGTAATCCCGTTGGCAGGGTTGGTAAGTAGCGGACAAATTGGTATGGGAGACGTTCTTAGCATTCACCACGAAGAACCTAGTATGGAGCTACTATTTCTTCGGGAAGCGGCTATGACAGCCTAGTTTTGACTATCGGAACCCAACTATACCCGTAAAATTTATATTTTCCTTCTTCGAATGGACGTTCTTGATGTGTTCGCATACTCTTCGGTTGGAATAAACTACCTTCCTGCTCATCAATTAAAGTCCCGTCGTCTTTAAGAATTTGTATTCTGACTATCATTTTTCCATCTTTGGTATTCTGTTAAAGCTTCGGCCTGTTGCTCTCCGCACCCACAAGTACACGGAACTGTTGTTTTAGGACAGGGGTGTGGGTATTTCAACCGATGTCCTAACGATCTCGCCAACCTTTCCGCTATTTCTTCGATTTTGGATGGCGTTTTTCCCATTCTTCCTCGCATTCTTTACAAATAGTAACGAAGTCTGGATGCGGAGGATACCTAAACTCTCCCGCTGTTTTATACTTTCCACAATAGTTACAAACGTATGTCATTAAAATGTCTCTTTAATAATAAGTAAAGTATGAGCTACCTTTTGTAACTCTTCGAGAGTAAACTGTCCGTCATTTAACTTCTTTTCTATTAATCCGAGAAGTTTATTTCGACAAATTTCTACCGAAGGCGAGTGCGCTTCTCCCGATCCTACAAATGGAAGATGTTGTTTTTCTTTCATCTACCCTCCTATTAAATCCTCTATTCGAAGTCCCTTCCGTTCCAACACCCCTCGAAGTTTACGCATTGCCCGTTTATAAATGAGATGGATGTACTGAGGGGAGTACTCTCGCTGTTCTTCCCGGCTAAGCTGTTGTGCTATCTGATTGAAGGTTTTCATTTTCCTCCGGTTGCGTTTCCACTATCAACTGATCTGGAAATACATACTCGTTAAATTGTGCAGTAGTGTCATTAAATTCTTTTTTATGCCCCGCTTTTTTGGCTATATCATTATCTAACCAATCTAGATATACATTAGGACCAATACTATATGTATAATAAGAGGGGATAGGTTTCCCATTCTCGCCCGTAAAATAGACCGTATCTTCCGGAACCGTTGAAATTTCAGAAGAGAACTTATATTTGATTTTAGACTTCTTAACTTTCTTTTCAGGTTTGGGCGGCTTTGGTGCTCGAATGATATTCAGATATTCGGAAAGTGAAAAAACTCGCGGGCCAACATCAAAATTTTCATTCCACGGACGGTCCAGAAGAAAAGCTTTATGCCCCGGTAATTCATTGCATAACTGAACAGTTTCAGGGTAGTCATCTATACTATATTCTATTCCAACCGCCCGCATAACTTCATGTTTTATCTTACCGGATTTCACCGGAATTACAGTACTTCTAAGTTTATTTGGCCATAACTGATAAGCATACAACCAATCTGTAGTCTGTTCGAGAACTGATTTTCCGATAGTTTCTTCTCTTGCAGTTACGAAATAAACATCTACATCTTTATTTGTCCAGATGAATGTTTGTAGAGCTTTTATATTATCTATATATGGCTTAAGTTTATACCAAAACTTCTCGGTCTTCCGAATTTCTTCGAATACTTTATCTAATTCTTCTTTTAGGAGAAGATTAGAAAAATCCCAACCAGTAGGTTCGGCTTTAAAGTCTAACTTCCCCGGCCAGAGAGAGTTAGCCACCTTAATAGCGCCATAAACGAAATTTGCCAAAACGCCGTCGAGGTCTATCGAAATTTTAGTGTTTGCCACTTTGCATCCTGTTCTTACGAAGATAAAGTATAGCGTTTTCTAAGAAAACTTCGTTGTCTCTTAATAATCCAATTCCTTTATTGCAACGGGCGCATAAAATCCCGCGAATACATCTTCCGCACGACCTGTCTTTAGAGCAACAGCTTCTATCATGGTCTGTAGCCCAAGAGTTGAACGGTGGTTTTCCCGGTTTATCGGTTCTACAAATAGCACATTTTCTATCTTGTTTGTCAAATAATTTTTCCCATTCAATAAGAGTAATATTATGAGTACGTTTCAAAAAAGAATTTCTAACTATGCCCTTATTTGCATAATACCAATTAGAACTTTTTTCGTTTGCCCTATCTGGGTTTTCTCTATACCACTTAGAGGCTGTTGCCCTAGCTCGTAAAATATGTTTGTTTCTCCAACTGAGTGCCGATTTCCGACTACATTTCTTACACCAAGACTTCCGACCATCTTTTGAGCTATTATCTATATGAAATTCTTTTAATGGCTTCTTGTTTTTGCACTTACTACATACTTTCATTTTTCTTTTTCAGAATTTCAAATAAATATCCGCTAGTATTAAAAATTAACGCGCAAAGACTTTCTTCCAAATCCTCGTCTGCCTTAAATCCTTCGTGGTTCGTCCACCAATCCATAAAATGCCTAAATCCCGAAGACATATATACATCTTTTGGAATTCCCTTTTGCCAGTTCCTACTCGATCTCATAGAACCGTCGGCCTGAAACCTATGTTTGTGCATGAATTCTGCGAATCTTTTAAGAACTAGCGGCGATAAAAATCCAGCATAATCAAACTTTCCATCGTCTGTATCTCGCGTAGCTCCGGTTTCAAACTTCCTAATTTCCGCCATTTAGTTTAACTCCAATTTTCCTGGCTATATCGGGATTATCTCTTAGATGTAGCCGGGCTTTTTCTCTTCCCTGACCTAACCTATCCCCATTAAAACTCAACCAACTTCCCGCTTTCTCTATTATACCACTTTTAATCGCCGTGTCAAGTAAATCATTTTCCCGGCTAAATCCCGAATCTACTAATAAATCTAGTTCTGTTTCTCGGAATGGTGCCGCTACTTTATTCTTAACTACCCGAATTCGAGTCTTAAACCCGACAGTTACATCACCTTCCTTAATGGCTGAGATTTTCCGAACATCCAGCCTAATACTACTATAAAACTTCAAAGCCCTTCCTCCGGTAGTGGTTTCCGGACTTCCGAACATCACACCGATTTTATCGCGTAGCTGGTTAATGAAAATTAATATTGTGTTCGATTTATGAACTACTGCCGTTAACTTACGGAGAGCCTGAGACATCAGCCGCGCCTGTAACCCCATTTGCGGGTCACCCATCGCCCCTTCTAATTCTGCTCGCGGGACTAGCGCCGCCACGCTGTCTACGACTATAACTGAGAATTCTCCAGAACGAACTAATATCTCGGCTATCTCTAACCCTTCTTCTCCGTTATCTGGTTGGCTGACGTATAAATCTTCGATTTTAACTCCGATTCGTTGTGCCCACCGAGGGTCGAGAGAATGTTCTGCATCAATATAAGCGGCTCTCCCACCTGCGCGTTGCGCTTCTGAGATAACTGTAAGAGCGAGAGTTGTTTTTCCGCCGGATTCTGGTCCGTAGATTTCGATAACTCTCCCAGTAGGTAGCCCACCCACACCAAGAGCGGAATTAAGGCTAAACAACCCAGTAGAAATAACGGGGATGTTAAGATGCTTCTTAGAATTAAGAAGAAAGATGCTTCCTTCTCCATATGCTTTCTCCACTTGTTCTACCGCAGTAGCTAAGTTGTTCATTTTCCGGACAAAACCTTTTCTAGATCGGGTTTAAGGGGTAACATAAACTCTTATCTTCCTTCGACGGTTATTTGTATCTAATGAATACCGCCAACCCGCTTTAAGAAATCCCAGTTTGGTCAATCCGACCAACCGATGCGAAGCTGTAGTTCGGTTAAGTTGATACCGTTCGGCGTATTCATCTACGGTAAATCCATCGTCTGTCGGGACAAAACCTAACTTCTTATTTAGTTCATCTATTTTATCCCACTTATTTTTTGCCATATATTTTCCCGCCATACGCTGCTCGGCCATTAATTGTATTTACTGGGAATAAATTAAATGCTCCGTCGCTATGATATTCAACTACTCCAAAACCCTGAACCCAATTTGTCGGTTTATTCTTTAGATAGCCGGGATTCATCGCGCCTAAAATTGGAAGACATTGCGCGGCCCATTTCTGCGAAGCGTCGTGCGGGAGAACTTTCGTCCAACTTTGTGGAGTGTGGAAATGCCCGTATACAACATTCCGGCAAAGTGTTTCTACTGCATTTTTTGCGTGATTTTGCGTCTTTAAAGTTTCGCCGTGAATATGCGTAAGCTTTCCATACTTCCAGCTATGACCTTCTTGTATAACTGTCCAACCTCTATCTCGCAGCCGGTAGTACTCTTCTCGATCCAACATACCTTCTAATTCTGGCATTATTTCATAGAACTCTTCAATCCAGCCGTCGTGATTACCTTTAATCCAAACCTTCATAGCATTCTTCGGAAGCAGTTTTTCTAACGGAGTTAAAATCTGCCGTTCAAATTCTAACGTATCTGTTTTAAATTCTCGTTTTAGTCGGAGTCCCGGCCGTCCAGCAGTATGGTGGGAGATACTTTGGTTATTAAATTGGTCGCCCATAAATACAAAAATCTCAGGTTTTACATAATCTATAAATTCGAACATGCAACTTACTGTCGGACGGTCAAATTCTGGAAAGTGTAAATCTGCGCCTAAAACGGCGGTTTTGGGTTTCATAAAACTCCTAGATAAAATGTATTGCTATATATGCCACAACTGCTCCACCAACCCCCATACCGCGAAGAAACCAATTAAGTTTTCCTTTTCTAGCTTTTGCATTAACGAAAGCGACTTCTGTTTTACAAGCGGTTTGTTCATCCTGAATCTGATGATTTAATCCGCCGATTTCTTTATTCAGTCCGGCCACAACCCCGTCTTGTGCAGAGATTTGCTTATCTTTATCTGCAAGTAGCATTTTACCATCTTCGAAGTCTTTTGTCAAGTTAGAAACTAACTCTAATTCTTGAACCGTCTTTCTTGCCCCGGAGTCCGTCACTACAAGATTTCCGTTCACATTCTGAACATCGCCAGGTACTAGTACAGCTAGTTCTACCCATCGTTGTACTATATCAGTTAATGGAAGGGTTAGGTCGGCAGTTTGTTGCTTTTTAGTCTGTTGGTCCCTAACTTGAATATTTTGTATAAGCCGAGTATTATTAGCATTTAGTTCGGCCACTAACTCTTTATACTGCTCGGTAGTTTTTTCCATCTCTTGGGCGAGTTGCTGATTTTGAACTTGTGTTAAATTAAGAGCCTGTTGTGCCGCTGTATATGCTCGTTGGTCTTTCGCTTCTATATGGTTTAGTATTTTATTTCCGACGAATAGCCCAGATAAAATAAACAGAATTATCAGAATTATAGTTTCATGTTGTTTCAACCACGATTCACTTTTTGTTAGTATTGTATCACTCATAGAATTTTCCTATTTTAAAACCGCTTTGGCGGGAGAATTTGAAACATATTCTAGGGCCGCTTTTAACCATTCGGGTTTGTCAATTCTACCAAGTTTTCTATTACATCCCGCCCATCGCCCCCCACAAAGTAATCCGCGAACGGTTTCTCTTTTCGGTAATTTAGTTCCGTGAAGGTGGTCTACTTCTATTCTGGTAGCATCACTCCACCCTTCTTTACCAATACCAAGTTGTAACTCTCTTCCACAAATAGCGCATTTGCCTTTTTGATACTCCCACATAGCTATAAAATCATCCAGTGTTATACCATAATTTCTTCTAAGACTTTTATCCTTCAAACAACCCCGGCACGCTCTAGTGGGAGTTCTTCCCCATCTAGCTCTTTCGTGTCCATTTATACAATAGGGGGCAATGTATGATTTATCCGCGCATTTTCTACAACGTGTGCTATGGCCGCGTTTTAGTTCATAAGCCGAAATATATCTTTTTTCACCGCACTCACATTCACACAACCAACAAACCTGATTGTGCTTTCTAAAAGATGTATATTCCAGAACAGTCCATTTTCCGAATTTTTGTCCGACTTCTAACTTTATTGAATCTTTTCTCAGTTCTTTCTTGCCTGAATCATGCCACCCTTTCGCTTTGGGTACTGGCGCTACTACTTTTTCATTCACCCTGAGCTTCCTTTGTATAAGTTAACGGGATAGAAAAGTCACCTTCTTTATAGGTCGCATTCATACTGTAGATATCGGGTTCCGTACTCATAAATAGTTCGTACCAAACTTCATCGGCGGACTCCCCAGTTAAAGTTAACGAGGTTCCGTCCGTAAACTGAATATTAATTTTGTTTGAGATTTTCCCCGCTAGTCCCATCGGAAACCCCCTTTATTTTATTTAGTGCGGCTTTCTGTTTATCCGCTCGCCATTTCGCCCGTTCTTTAAATCTATCGTATTGAAGTTTCCAAACTGCGTATTCAAAATAACAAACTATAAATCCTTGAATTACTATTAGCCATAACGCTATGTTTTCGGAAGTCATACATTATCTTTGTATTCCATATCTCGGATCACGTTTTGCTGGAACAGAGAACTCTACACGACGAGTTATCCCGCCGCATTTTCTACAATTAAGATTTATGATATCTCTTTCTTCATAGGATGGTTCTATAACTTCAAATTTTTCTTTGCACGTTTCACAAATATATTCATAAAGGGGCATATAGTCTCACTTAAAATAAGTTGTGCTTCCGACGGTTGCCGTTCGGGGATGATTCGTTGGATCGTTAGCTATGTGCGTGTCGAACCATCCACCTTTATTATACGCCGGGGAAGTTAAGTCTGCGTAATATAATGCTCCGTTTGTTAAGTTATCCAGAGTAGTTCCGTCATAAATTCCGTCTATATATTGTAAAATTTTCTGGAAGTTTGGCTCGCGGGAATCAGGATACCAAACTGTTTCTGGGTCTCCCTTAATAACCATACTGCTGAATTGATTGTGGGCGGTTATAGCTCGAATCCAATCCCCGGCGTACCAACTGTCGGCCCGGCGACGCACTAAAAATAACACCGCAAGCATTCCGTTAATTCCATTACTGCGTTCTTCACGCTCGGCTAAGATGCAGGCGAGAGATTTTATATAGCTTTCTCCGTCCATTATTCCACCACGCTATCTATAAGATTTAACGCGAACGCTCTTTCCACTCCGAAGGAACCGTATCCAAATGCTGCTCGCGTATTACTAATTCCCATACTGCGAGACAATACATCAAACTGTACGTCGTTAAAATACTTTTCTTGCTTAATCTTTTCTTCGAGAGTTTCAACATTTACAACTCCGCCCTGATGAACTACAAAATGAGTATTTAACCGGGCTTTTCGGTTACTGAATGCTTGCAGGATAGTTATACCGGAACTGGCGACTATTCCTGTAGCGATAACAGTGGAATTTGGAATCTTTCGAATTTCGTCGTAAATAGCTAACGCACTACTAAAATCTCCGCCCTCTGTCATTAAATATGCCGTTAGAGTTTTGACTTTCCCGAACTGTCCAACCACAGCAGCCGCCATTTTAGTGTCTACTTCACCGAAAAGATAAATTTCGCTAGTCATTCTATCCCCTTCTGTCCTCGTAATCATCTTCCGGAACCGCCGGAAACAGTATGACTTTTCTTTCCACTAAACTCTGTTCACTTTCCGGATTTTCTAATACTCGCGCAGCTTCCCCCACTACTCTAGCCGCCAAACTTGCTTTCTCTAACGCAAGTTGTTCTTCCTCTCGTTCTTTCGGAGATTTAACTTTCGTTTCATTATCTCGCAGCCAATCCAAACCACAAACTTTTGAGCAAAATATAAATTCCTGCTTATTAGAAAGAACTACCGTCCACCACCGATGTACACTATCTGGAACAGAGTTAGGATTTTCTCCTACCCATTCTAGTTTATCTTGGCATTTTGGCCCGTCACAACTAAGTGTTATCCGAGTGCTGCCGCCCATCTTTAGCTCCTAATATACTTTTAAGTTTATCCATCCCCGACTTCACGACTTCTCTAACCCACCAAATCGTCTTGTTGTGCATTTCAGCTACATCTTTAAGGCTTTTTCGTGGCCCAATCAGCCCATATAAATGAATTATAACTGTACTTTCATCTAACGTAAGTTCATTCAGTGCTTTGCTTAACGCCGGACGGTCTAAAAAATACTCTGGCGTCGTATAAAACTTATTTTCCGTTTCATAAATTATACTGGTATCTGCTAAACTGACTTCTCCATCGCGTCGAATTTCTTTTCTAAGTTCTTTATAAACTACATCCCGGCAAATTAAATACGCTATCGCTGGTGAAGACACCCGTTCAGACTGTTCCAGCAAAGCAAGATAGCACTGTTGTCGGAGGTCATTTTTTTCGTCTTCTGTTTTATATCTGGCATATTTAGCTATTGCTGTATCCGCTTTTTCGGGGTACCTTATCCCCATGATTAGTCCTTGAGAGCATCAAAACCACAATCCTTACAGTGGAATTCATAGTCATTATAGAATTTAAATTTTAAACTTCCACATCTTGGGCACTTCTTCTCTCCGTATGGATATGGATCAAATCTATGTAATGCTAATTTCTTTTCTTCGTCAGTTAAAGCTACTGGCGGTGTACATGCCTGGCAGTATCTAGCCGGTAAACCATCCCCGTCCGGGCTATAAATTCCGTGGGGACATCTAGGTAGCATTATTCATTCCAGTAATCGCTGCTGGATTTTTCATACTCTTTCGAAGTTATAAAACCCAATCCGCCCTTCTTTTTATTCGTTGGCACTAAATAGTATGCTGTATCTCGCATATCATTCAACGATGGTTCTCCAAACTTCTTAAATGCTGTGCATTCCGTTACCGGAAATGTAATTCTCTTTCCAATAGCATCGCAGTATACTATATCTGTACTTTCGGTTGGACCTTGTATATGCGTGCAATTTTTACAACTAAAACACAAACTCTGTTCACTTTCTGAACGAGTCCCACCGCGAATTTTAACCTGTGTTCCCAAATTTCACCACTCGGTTATGTTTTTCTGTATGACACTTATGACATAACGCTTGCGAATTCGTTAATGAAATTTCCCCGCCCTTACTGCGCGGGATTTTCTCATCCATCTGCATAGTATTAAATGTCAGAAGCTTGCTACAATTTTCACAGGCGTTCTTTGCCCGCTCAAATATCTGTATCCGTATTCCAGCTACGGCATCTTTTCGGGGATACTCTTTTACTCTTCCGGCTTTCCAAGCTTCGGACGTACTGGCGGTGAATTCGTTCCGAAACACACGGATAGGTTTTCCAGTTTCCGAAAACTCCACGTAAGCCCGACCACGATAGTTCATACATTACGCCATTCCCTTCGCGGCTAACGATTCGTAGGTAGCTAAAAATTCCCGCACCCATCGAAGTAGGACTTCTTTTTTACGGGCGGTGTCGGAGAATTCCTTCGAAATGACAGGATCAATCTGACAAGCTGTTTCAAACGCCCGGTCAAACTCGTCTTTCTCTCCGGCGGTGAGGTAGGCTCCTCCGAAGTCATAATAAGTTCCCTTCTCAAAATCGTCTTTTATGTTTGTAGTTTCAAATATACTAGCTTTTAATTCGGCTAGTGTTACAGATTCGTCTGACGCTGTTGCAACTAACTCTGGGGTTGGCGGAGCACCCGTTTTCCCCATTAGTTTTGCCAATTCAGACGCCTTCGAAATTCCCATTTCTAAAAGCTTTTCTTCTGGGACATACTTCCCTAACTTCTCTACTGTTGAGATATAGGCATAAATTTGTGTCCGTCCCCGGCCCGTCTTTTCCATAACCGAATCTATATAACTTCCAAATGTCGGGTGGTTATACAGCCGCCAGTACTGCTTATCCCGAACCTTTTTGAGTAAAGAACCTAACGCAATACAGTTACTTGAAAGGGATTTATGACTTTCGGCTATCGTTTCGAGTACGGAGTCTATCCCGGTGGATAATTTCGCCGCTTCCTCGATATCTCCGTTCGAGAATTTAACCGTATCTACTATCTCAGCGTTCACTTCTTCTCCGTTTGCTTCTCCGGCTGCGTGGCCGGTTTTTCTACTGGTTTTAGAACGAACGTAACTTGCTGAGTTTTAGGGTCTATCTGAAACTCGTATCCCTTCGGAATCTTACTAAGAAGGTCATTACTTAGTTCATCACGGAGGTTAATTAAATCCAGAACTCCGGTTTCCGAGTTAATCTTATCTATCTGTTTATTTAACGAGATAGTTTGCTTATATTCCTGCATCCACTGTGTGTCTGGTTGTACTATTTTTGATTCGGCGGGTTTCACCGTGTCCGTTTTCTGAACAGGAGTTTTATCCTGTCCGAATGTAGGAACGGAAAGAAGCAGCCCCGCCAGTATAAATGTAATTATCTTCATAACGCTCCTATCTTTTATTTCCTGCGAGTTTTTTACCGGCTTCGAGGACATCCATCATCGGAAGTGCTCCCTGCCCGCTTGATACTATCACGTTGGGAAGTTGTCCATCCCATTTTTCTTTCATCATTTCAATCGTTCGAAGTTGAAGCAGTTCCGGGGTGATTTGTTCCTTCTGCGCCCGAAGTGCTTCTGCTTCTCCCTTTGCTTGTGCTATCTGTTGTTGGGCCTGAACTTGGATGCGAACTAAATCATTCTTTGCTTTCTCTGCATTCTGTTGTGCCGTAACCTTCGCTTCAATCGCATCTTCATAGGTTTTCGTGAAGGAAAAGTCGGTGATGCTGGTTGTTTCAGCGATAATATGATATGGAGCTAGTCGCTGTTTAACAAAATCCTCGATTCCATCCCGTACCGCCGGACGGTTAGTGATTAACTCTTGAGCATCATACTTTGCCGTTGTCGCTTTAATTGCTTCGAGGATGGCGGGTTTAATTACGAGATTATCCGCATCATTGTTGAGTGTAACAAGCATATAAGTTGCAAATGCTGGTTCAATATGGTAAGCAAACGTAACTTGTGTGTGAACTACCTGTAAATCTTTGCTGCTGGCTTGTTCGTCGGGTTTCACAATACGAGTTTGGGTATCTATTGGATACTGCCATTCAGCAAACGGAAGAAGTAGATGTGCCCCCGGCGATAATTGCCGAACTGGGTTGCCAAATCTACGAACTACTCCTATAGTTCCAGAATTTACTGTCGTGAAAGACAGATATAGAATAAACATAACTGCGCTTCCTAGAAAGTAAGGAATTGCTTTAGAAAAACCACGAATCCTGGCGGCGTCATTCCTAAAGAAATTAATCGAGCCAACTGTTACTCCTATCAGTAACAGAACTAAAAATCCCATAAATAGTAATGTTTCCATCTTTTCTCCTATTCAATCAACCGTATTATATCACACCTAAAGTACTTCATCAAATCTTTTTTCGCCGGGCTGTTCACTTTCCGAAATTGAAGATAATTCAGCAAAACTGGCCCGTTCTCCCCAACATTTCAGTTTAGTAAAACTTCCGCCATTTCCAAGACTCCTCCCCTTTAATAACTGTATTATAGCATCTTCATCATAAGGGTCTTTTGGAGGATGGTTAGGATCACGGAGTTTAGCGACTTCCCGATGAATTGATAGGAAGGCGTCCGACGTACTTACAACAGCTTCCGAACCCTTAATATCAGTTACGTGTAACATCTTCCCTTTTAGATTTTGGACAGCTTTTCGAGGTTGTGCGAGTTCAATAAATATTACCCCGTACTTCTGGCACATACTTTTAATTCGTTGTTGGGCAGATGCCATTGCTTCAACTGGGTTGTTTTCATTCAAACAAAAATAATGAATGTGGTCAAGAATTACGCGAGTGGCCCCAAACCGCTTTATAGCTTTCTCTATTAAATCAAGTACTGGAGTTATAGTACTTAAATCTGGATTATATCCAGTATAAAACCGTATGTCCCCAAGTTTCTTCGCCGCGAGTTTATAATCCAACATTTGTAGTTGTGTTCTGTCTTTCTGTAGAACATGCGCCGCCACGATATTACTATATTCATCGGGAGTTAATTCCCCTGAATAATTAATCACAACCTCACCATACTTCCTAGCCTCATATATTTCACAATTCATTGCAAAGGTGGTTTTACCCATACCAGTATTTGTTGCGGTTATTCCTATTAATCCGCCGGGGAGGACTCGAATCATATTATCCACGCTCGGAATCGGACAATGCCATCTGTGCGGATGATCTTCTAACCGAAGCTTATCTCCGCTCGCCATTTGTTCAGTTAATGAAAAGAAATTCAACATTGGCTGCATTCTGGCGTGTTCTACCAATCCAATTACCAACCCTTTGAAGGTTTCATTCTTATATTTTTGCGCCGCTTCGTTAGCATCTTTCATTCCATCAGGCCATTTTAGGAAATATGTATTCTCACCTAGCTCTGCCCATAACTTCATCATGGCGGATTGACCGACGGAATCATTATCCCCTGCGAGAATAATAAAACTCGCTTCTTTCAAAACATCTTTCATTTCGGGTGTGATATTCGTACTTGCGTTCGGAATACTAACCGCTCGAAAACCATTCTGTTCTAGGATAGCCGCGTCGAATCCACCTTCGGTTACAAATACGGGGTCTAACGGGTCAATGGTTGTGGCATTAAATAGAAATGTCCCCATCCCCGGCTGTCGTTTAAAGACTTTTCCGACGATACTTCTGTATTCAATTCCGACAATTCTGCCGTCTCGAATGCTAGGTAAAGCAATCCATCCTGTGGATTCACTCGCAGTATCAAAGTCGAGTCTTTCTCGATATCCAAGATGGAGACGACTAGCTGTTTCATATGTAATCCCTCTACTTTCTAGAAATTTTATTCCTTCCGGGCTATTTTTCAGAGCGGTTTCACAGACGGAGTATTGTTCTAATGTAATAGTTTTCTTTGGTTCGGATGACGCGACCGACCTAAAAGTTTTTTCAACTTCGGATTTTTCGGTTTGCCAACTCAGTTCTTTCTCTATTATTTGAACAGCTTCGTGTACGGAAACTGAACAAAACTTCGAAACGAAATCAATAACCGAACCTGCTCCGCAACCCGCAAAACATTGAAACAACCACTTTCCATCCTTCAAAGATATTTTTAGCGATGGATTCTTATCGTTGTGCCACGGACAAACTGCTGCGTACCCAGAACCGTTATCTTTCCGGAGTTTTAGGCGGGTACTATAAATTTTAATTGCTTGCGAAGAAGATTTAATTTCATCTATAGTCATTCTTTTTCCCCGGCATAATCTGGCCGAAGTATATATATATATATTTATGTTTTGCGACTCGTTTAAAAACTTCTACATTGTGTCCTAATGCACGAATTTTATCTGGTTGAGAAGAACCATATATATCTACACACATTCTCGGATGTACTTCTTTTCCGTCTACAATAATTTTCCTATCGTGCCCACCATCGTTTAAACCCAAATAGGTCCAATTTCCAGCTTTATAAATAACACCTGTATGTCCGTAAACTGGATCAGCAAATGATACTATCACAACGATGTCAGTATATTTGCGAATATATCGAAGACACCATCCTACAAATTTTGTTTCTGAATTTTTTGGCATTTCATCTAGCAGGACTAATCTCATTAGTTCTCTGCGTTTATTGGCCGGAGGAAAATATCCGTTTACTGGAATTTTGGCGTGTGGATTTCCCGCCATATATCCAAAAAGACACGCACCAACCAACTCCCCGTTTAATTCTGCTTTAAATGAAAAATCAATTCCGCCCGGATAGGTATGTGAGTAGTGATATTTTTTGACAAAATCTTTTACTTCTTTTAGTGTGGTTCTACTAAAATGGAGCGAAGAGGTCGGAGTTGAACCGCCATCTTTCTGTTGGGCAGAACGCTCTACCATTAAGCTACCTTCGCAACTCTTTTCACTTTCCGAAATTAAAGTAATGGTTTATATGCCCCCGCCCTAAACAACCGGGCTATCTCTTTATGAAATCTTATGCCTTTTCGCCCAACTGTACAATACGATTTCGGGCCAAGTTTTAAGTGACACATTTCGTGAAGAAGAGTTATTAAAGCATGAATTGGGCGATTTTTTAATTCTTTCGATATTAATAAAGCTATAGGTTTGGCGTTTTCTTTTTTCTCTCCCCAAAAGTCTGTTCTACCCAGTGTTCGCTTTTTCAATCGGGCGAATTCTAGAATTATGTCTTTTCGAGACAACTTTCCGCCAAAATATGTCTTGTTATAGGCGTCAAAAAACCATCTTAAATCTTTATTTTTCATAAGGTCTTAAAGTCCCCTTTTAAGCGATTTTAGCTCCGTCCCTGCCACTTTACTCGAACTCACCCCGTCCAACCCCGCTAATAGGCTGCAATAGCGTCCCAGACCACCCGTAGAAGGCGTTCTAAACCCCGATTTTGAAGAATTCATCTTCTGGTTCAGTTTTAGACTCCATTTCAGCTAGTTCTCGTTCTACTTGTTCGGTTGCCCGGATACGAGCAGCGGCAGACTCAATTCTGGACTTTTCAGACTCTTCCAGTTCTTTTCTACGAGCTAAAATAATAGCCACTCCACCACCTTCACAAAAATCTCGAACTGCAAACTTCATTTGAAATTCATCGCGGTTATTAATTAATTCACGATAAGCATATTCAATTTCTAAATCGGAATAAATCTTTCGCATTTGGGAAAGGTCAGTTCTATACTTTCCAGAAAACGGATTTCCGCCAATTTCATGCAATTTAGCATTCAGTTCGTCTAATCCTGGATTATTTGTAGTTAAAATTCCGCGAAGTAAGGCATCTGCTACCTTCAAAAATTCTAATAGTGGTTTTTGAATTTCTTTACCTTTTTGGCTTTCAAGCCATTGTGTAAAAATTTCCGCCACTCTCTCACTTCCGTAAACTTCTGATAGTTCCTGTATTTCTGCTTTTCTCCATTCTACAGGTTCCGGTTTCAGTCCCAGTACTAGCCTACACTCTAATGGCATCCACTTCAAAAGATTTTTAGGTTTAACTGTTGCCCTCACCTCTTCCTTACCTAATCCTAAACCAAACCCTAACCCCTCCCCCCCGTTCATGGGTTCCACATGTGGTTCTGTTGTGACCCACTTGGGGGGCTTAGGCGCGGAAATCCTGTAGTCTCCACGCTTTACAGCACTCTTTGGAGGGAGACGATTTTCAATTCCGTTAAAAAATCCGTAGGTTTTTCCCCCCGCATTCCACCTTTTTAACATCCCAACACGCTCAAATTCATCTAAAATTCGGGTAACATCATTTACAGTTACGTCGGTTCTATTAAAAGCATATACTTCAACCCAAACTCTATCGGGAGTACACTCAAATGAACCGTTTGCTTCTGCTAATGGTATTAAATTAGCGTATTCAGCCCTAATATCTTCTGGTACGGATTTTAGCTTTTCTGACCGCCAAAGAGCGTCTCCATCTACTAGTCTAGTCGGCATTGGCGACCTTTTTCTTATTTTTTGTGGCTCGAAGATAAATAAGAATGTTTTCTGCATTCTCAAGGAATCTGGATGCTAAATTAGGTTCATCTTCTCTTTCAATAAAAGTGAAAAGACCAGCTTTAGATAAAGCTTTGTGCATTTCTACTTGTTCGGGACGAACTTTATCCCCACGTCTTTTTATTTCGACGGCTTGTATTTCGTTTCCGCGAACTAACAGAAAATCAGGCCATCCATTTGTTAATACAGTCCAACCTTTTTGTTCATATTCTTCTTTTAACAATCCTTCATAACTTGTCATTATTCCTCCAAATCCAGCCAATCCTTCGCCGCGATTTTCTTTAATTTCTTCTTCGTTTCCGCTACGCGATCTTCAATTAATTTAAAAGCCCGGCTAAGTTCTAAACATTTCTCGAAGGCGGTGAAATCCGGCATAAACTCTCTCGGCCCCGCTCTCCAAGGTTCAAATTCTCCATCTTCTTTTCCTAACCGTAGAATCCACCTATCCGCGATTAACTGTTGGTCGTTTTCTTCTTCGTGGGCGAATTGGTATGCCGCTGTTTGAAGAAAGTATTCCGCATAGAATCCGTTGGAGCTTTTCCAGTCAATCAAACTTGGAACATCTTTTTCAGTTTCCGGACAGCATGTTTTATCTTCGCAACTGCTTACTAATGCCCGTCCGTCTATAATTCCGGCGTAATCATAGATTTTTGAGTATACCACACTTTCTGTACTTTGCCAAACAACTTTATGAAGTTTCATCCAATCTAGCGCGGCAGTTACACAATTAACTACGCGAGAATCTTTTATTTGTTTTTGCCAGCCATCTTTAACATTAACAATTCCAATATCCGTCGCTAACAATGCTTGAAAAGAAGCGTTTATCATTGTCTCTATAATTTTATGTGCTTCCTTTCCTACATCCGCCGCATCAACTAAAATATCTCTTGGAGCGGATTTAGCTTCCATCACTATTTTTTCAAAACTCTCCCATAATACGGGGCCAGCAAATAATCCGCAATCTTTAACTTCCTCTCGCGGCATTATTCGCAGCATCTTTTCCGCGACCATCTTAGCCGCCCACGGAACTAACGCAGGCTTGTTAAGAACTTTTAGTATGGTTGTAACTGATGGAATTATTACTTTCTTCCCGTCAACTAACCGGGCGTATTTGTGCTTCTTTTCGTCGTAGACGATTTCTACCGTGTCGTTATAGAATTTCATTTGCTTTAGCCGCCGCAAATAATGGTGGTAACTGTTCAGTTTTCGGACTCGGAAACAGCCGTTTTTTCATCCACGTTATACTCTCGTCTACTAAATCATTCAATAAAATTTTACAGCCCAACTCCGGTGGGGTTGCCGCGCCCAACACCCCGCTCCCGGCAAAAGGATCAAGAATTACATCTCCCGGTCTAACAGATTGTAGAACTAACTCACGAACGACCGCTTCCGGTTTCTCCGTGGGATACCCATTCGTAACTCGTTTGCATTGAATAATGTCAGGTTTTCCTAAATCCGCCAACCTCCGCTTCCCGCGATAACAGAAAAGAATCATTTCATACCGACGGCGGTAGTGGTAGCCCATTCCGTTAGTGAGTTTATCCCAAATCAAGGTATGACACTCCTCAAATTTATGTTCCGTACTTTCTCGTACCCAATTACAGAGAACGGGTTGCACTATATCATCGCAGAAAACATAAAGATGACCGTTTTCTTTCAATACTCGGTCGGCTTCGAGAAACCACTTCCAAAGATACTGACAGTCAATCGTTGGAAACCACATTTCGTTCCGACGTTTTCCTTCTTCCCGATGCCCCCCCAGACGAGTAGTTGTCCCCATCTTTCGCCATTTATCTAACGTCCAATACGGCGGATCAGTTATAATAACATCTACACTGGCGGATTTTTGTTTGCCCATAAACACTAACCCGTCAAGTTGACTGATTTCTATTTGGTTCATCGGTTTTCCTTAATTTAATATCTTGATTTATAGGAATTAACTGGGGAAGTGTCACCTTCGGAATTACGCCACTCCCCATTGCCCAAATACCATTTGCCGCGCATCTGAAAATAGCACTTCCATCGGTATGGATTTCTCGTCCGTTTTCTGAACTACGGGGGATGCCTTCGTAGCAGCCGGGACATACTGCCGACGCGCATAACATTCTTTCTTGTAGGAGTTCTTTCTGATGTTTTTTCTCTAAATCAATCACACCGCGAGCGAAGAATTTAGGAAGGGCGTCTATTTCGGCGGCTAAATCAGAAAGAAGACAATCTAATTCTGTGCGAAGTTCGGGTTTTACTAATCCCCGTTCAATATGTTCGAAACGCTTCGTAAGTCTATCATAAACAATCTTCGGCGGATTTACCATAAATCCCCTTTAAATGATGTGTAAAACTCCCACTTTTCCAGCTTTTATTGCCTGTTTCATTGTCCAGCAACCGCCAGATTTAATGTGTGTTGAATTCTTACAGTGGTAGCAGTAAGGAAACTGCATCCCAGAATACTCCGGCGGTAAAGTCTTAACCGTAATACAATGCACTTCATCGCTGGCTGCAACTATCTGTAGATTTCGCGGTTTATATCCAGTCTCCCATTTTGGGGTTTTAGGCGGAAAGATATATGCTGTGAGGCCGAGTTGCGCGCCTATCTCTTCGGCCCATATATCTATTCCACCTAAATGACAATGCCCGCTCGATACTCCAGTTACAGTGTTGTCTCCGGCTTCGTTAGGCCGCGAAAGTAAATCCCAAATTAATTCTTTTGCCCGTTTTTCAGTTTCCGGACAGAACTTCGCGGCTTCGCTTCCTACTATCCCAATAATCACTAAGCCGCCTCTATTACTTTAATTAAATCTTGTTCTAATTGTGATGGTAATGTATATCCTTTGTAATTTCCCGCTTTTATTTCTTTAAGAAGTTCTGCTTTTGTTACTGGACCGTGAATAATTCTCCACGTCTCACCTGGACTTGGACAGCTACAGCCGCTCGTTTCCAGTAAATATAGTTCATTTTTATACAGAACTACAGCGAACTCATCATATTCGTAGCTGAGAGTTTCATCTATAACCCCACCGATAATTTCTAACTTCGTTCTATTTTGAATAAACTCTTTCTCTAAATCGTCTGGGCTATAGCATTCAGGATGTCCAACCCAATAGAAAGGATGGCTGTAAGATTTTTCTTCTTCGGACAGAAAGCGTTTTTCAGGTTCAAGTATCATAT